>Ga0157378_10005268_pt1 | contig 11360 bp, 11 predicted proteins | sample M65metaG_FD_115309 | JGI IMG/M metagenome (GOLD analysis project Ga0157378, IMG submission 115309) | Miscanthus rhizosphere microbial communities from Kellogg Biological Station, Michigan, USA - M6-5 metaG | ecosystem: Host-associated > Plants > Roots > Rhizosphere > Soil | place: USA: Michigan...
GCAGCAGACGGCCCAATGAAAGGTATTTTGGGCTATGAAACCGCTGAACTGGTCTCAGTCGACTATCGCGGTGACGAGCGCTCTTCCATCGTGGATGCACCTCTAACACGCGTGGTCGCGGGCAACTGCGTGAAAGTAATCGCATGGTATGACAATGAGTGGGGCTATTCCTGCCGCGTACGCGATTTGATCCACTTCATGGCGAAAAAGGGGCTGTAAATGGCAGTGGTAACTGAGAAAAGCATGGCCAAACTTTCCATCCAGGACCTGAAACTTGAAGGCCATCGCGTTTTCATGCGCGTGGATTTTAACGTGCCGCTGACTGAAGATGGCCGCGTTTCTGACGACACGCGGATACGCGAGACGCTGCCCACAATCGAATATGCTCTGCGCAAAGGGGCAAGACTGATATTAGCGTCGCATCTGGGTCGTCCTAAAGGAAAATTCAATGCCAAGATGAGTTTGAAACCCGTAGCTGAGCGCTTGCGTATGCTGTTGGATGAACAGCTAGGCCGCAGCTGCAACGTTGGTTTTGCTCCGGATTGCATTGGCCTGGCTGCGGAAGAAATGGCGCACAAGCTTGAAAAAGGCCAGACTCTGCTTCTGGAAAATCTGCGTTTTCACGCGGAAGAAGAGGCTAATGACGAAGCGTTTTCACGCAAACTGGCAGCACTTGCCGATATTTACGTGAATGATGCGTTCGGTTCGGCGCATCGCGCACACGCCTCGACTGCCGGCATCACAAAATTCCTGGACAAATCTGCCGCCGGCTTGCTGATGCAGAAAGAACTGGAATACTTGGGCAAAGCGACAACGCATCCGGAAAAGCCGTTTGTCGCGATCATCGGCGGGGCCAAGGTTTCAGACAAGATTGACGTGATTCGCAACCTGCTCACCAAGGTCGACGCTTTGCTGATTGGCGGCGCCATGGCTTATACCTTCCTGAAAGCCCAGGGCAAGCAGGTAGGCAAGTCGCTGGTGGAAGAAGACAAGCTCGATCTGGCCAAGTCACTCTTGCAGGACGCCAAGTCAAAGAACGTCCGCTTGCTGTTGCCGCTCGATCATGTGGTTGCCGAAAAAATTGATGCGGGCGCCAAGACCCAAACCGTGACAACAGAACAAGGCATCCCCGCCAATCAGATGGGGTTGGACGTTGGCCCTGAAACAGTAACCGCTTTCAGCAAAGAAATTGCCGGCGCCAAAACAATTGTCTGGAATGGCCCGATGGGCGTTTTTGAAGTCGCGCCCTTTGCCCGAGGCACCATGAAGATCGCTGAAGCAGTTGCCGGGAATCGCGGAGCCACATCCATCGTCGGTGGAGGCGATTCTGTTGCCGCAGTCCATCAGTCTGGTCTGGCAGACAAGATCACTCATATCTCTACCGGCGGCGGAGCTTCGCTGGAGTTTCTGGAAGGTAAAAAGCTTCCGGGCGTGGAAGCGCTCACAAACAAATAAATGGCGCACAGCGTGCGATATCGAATCGGCTCCAAAGCCACTCTTGAGCTGGTGATGGGCAACATCACCGATGAAACCACGGATGCAATCGTGAACGCCGCCAACTCTTCCCTTCTGGGCGGTGGTGGAGTGGATGGAGCGATTCACAAGGCTGCCGGCCCTGCTCTTTTGGCTGAATGTAAAAGGATTCGCGAACAGCGCGGTCCGCTGCCCCCGGGACAAGCTGTAACCACTTCTGGCGCCGACCTGAATGTGCGTTACGTTATTCATACAGTGGGTCCCATATGGCAGGGCGGCAAAGTCAACGAGCCGCAGATTCTTGAGAGCTGCTATTGCAACTCAATGGAACAAGCCAATCTAAAAGCATGCAACAGCGTGAGCTTCCCTTCCGTTTCCACGGGGGCTTTTGGCTATCCTGTGGGACCGGCTGCGCAAATAGCCTTACGAGTGATTGCCGATCTGCTGCACGATCCAAAATCAGTAAAGCTGGTGCGCTTTGTCTTGTTTGACGAGCGCACGTATAAGGCTTACGCAGCCGCCGCGGAAGAGTTGAGCCGTGACTTTCCCCACTACAAGATCAAGGCTGAAGCATGAGAAAAAAGCTGATCTCTGCCAACTGGAAGATGCACAAAACTCCGGAGCAGGCGCAGGCGTTTGTTTCCGCGTTCCTGCCTCTGGTCGCAGAACATACGCGAGATGAAATTGTTCTTTGCCCTCCGTTTGTATTAATCCCTCAAATGGGATGGGCGTTGCGCGGCAGCCACATCTCCCTTGGTGGCCAGGATATGTTCTGGGAGAAAGAAGGCGCATTTACAGGAGCCATCTCTGCCCAGATGCTGCACGCGGTTGGCTGTTCGCATGTGATCATCGGTCATTCCGAACGCCGACAATATTTTGGCGAAACTGATGACACGGTGAACCACAAGCTTCGTGCTGCTTTGGCGGTGGGATTGAAACCGATCGTTTGCGTAGGTGAAGTTTTGCAGGAACGCGAAGCCGGAGTCACGGAGGACATTTTGCGGCGGCAGTGTAGCATCGCTTTTCGAGAAATATCTGCCGGCGGCGCTCATCCTATTATCGTGGCCTATGAACCTGTCTGGGCCATCGGCACTGGCAAAACTGCAACGCCGGAACTGGCAGCTGAAGCTCATCGAGTGATCCGGGCCCAGGCTGCCGAAGCTTTTGGCGACGATGTGGCTGCAAAGATGAGGATTCTGTACGGAGGCAGCGTCAAGCCGGATAACGCAACAGCATTGATGTCACAGCCGGAAATCGATGGCGCATTGGTCGGCGGAGCAAGTTTAGATGCCAAGTCCTTTGCGGCGATTGTGAAGTGGTAGCCTGACGTTTCTCCACAATTCCTCACGACAGCCAGCAGATTGGGCTTAATTAGCAGCACTCGTCATAATCTTTCCTATTGCATGTACATGAATGTGCACCGTGTCATTCACTCGAAGGACGAATGTGCTGGGATTCTTCATCCCCCACTCCTGATACTTTACGCTGAAGGCACCGTCGGCTGAGCCAGTTCCATTTTGCAATTGAACCTCAAGCGGCATGGTTACGGGTTTTGATTTGCCATGCATGGTCAAAATGCCTTCAACTTCGACCGTCGACTTGCCTTCATTGGCAACTGTTCCCTTCACATGCTGCGGCGTGAAAACGATGTCAGAGTATTTTGGGCTCTCCAGAATGTCCTTATGCATCTTCTTGTCGCGCCCATCGCTCCCGCTCTCACCGCTGGCGGAATCCACAACTAACTCTCCCGTGGCGGCTCCCGTGGAGTCATCAAACTGAATGCTGCCGCGCTTCAAACGGAAGTCGCCATGGACCGTGTGCAGAGTGGAATCCACGGTGAAATTGACCTTGGTCTGGGCCGGATCGAGCATAAAGGTCTTTTGCTGCGCCTGCGCCTCGTGAGCAAGGAAGATCGCTGACAGAAGGAACAATGCAATATGACGAAAAACACGGACTGTTAAACCCATTTTTACGTCCTCATTTGTAAAAACAATTGTATGCTTCCCTAACTTTTAGGAAGTAACTCCGGCAGGAGACAAGCAGGTTGGAATTTGAGGGCAGCCGCCAAGAGTACTACGGACAATTTACCAATACCTTACAGGCTCTTTACCGCACTTTTCCCACGGGGAGCGAAAATCAAGCATCACACACCAGAGATCAACTCATGAATCTAGATTCCCAGGGACAGCGACATGAATCCCTGATTTCCTTTCGCTATCTGCCGAAAGTGGCCGACTGTCGTCGGCGTTTCTATGGAGGAAGCATACTTTGCAAAGCAAGAAGTTGAATCGAACCTCGCTGGCGATCGCAATTCTCTGCTTATTGCCGGTCGGGGCACGGATGAGCGGCCAGGAAAAAGCGAACATGACAGTTCACGTGAAGGTGGTAAATGTTCCCGCCACGGTTCGCGACAAACACGGAAAAATCGTCAACAATCTCACGAAGGATGATTTCGTGCTGGAGGAAGATGGCCGCCCGCAAACGCTGCATTATTTCTCCCAGGAGAGCAGTCTGCCGCTGACGCTGGGCCTGCTGGTGGATACCAGCATGAGTCAACGGCGCGTATTGGGGCAGGAGCGCACCGCGAGTTCCAGCTTTATCGATCAGATGCTGCGCCCGGAAAAAGACAAAGCATTTCTTATTCACTTTGATCATGAAGTGGAGCTGGATCAGGATCTAACCTCTTCGCGCGAAAAGCTGCGGTCTGCTCTCGATAGCCTGCAGACGCCACAATTCACGCAAACTGGCGGCGGCAATTCCCAGGGCCAGAGTCCAGGCGGCTATCCGGGCCGCCATGGAGGCCATCACAGCGGCACACACGGAGGCGGCACATTGTTGTATGACTCAGTCTATCTGGCATCCGACGAACTCATGAAAAAGCAGACTGGTCGAAAAGCATTGATTGTTCTCTCTGACGGCGATGATCGCGGCAGCAAAGAAACATTGCGAACCGCCATTGAAACCGCGCAGCGCGCAGACACGATTATTTACTCGATCCTGTTCAAAGATGACGAAGACCGTTCATTCGGAGGCGGCTTTGGAGGAAGAGGCATGGGCGGTCATCACGGGCGCGGCCGATATCCGCAGGAAGAGCGCGTGGATGGAAAGAAGATATTGGAGCAGATGTCGCGCGAGACCGGCGGGCGGCTGTTTGAAGTCTCCGGCAAGCAGACGGTCGAGAAGATTTACGCTCAGATAGAAGAAGATCTGCGCAATCAATACAGCCTGGGATACACGCCGGACAGGACCGATCCGGGCGAGGGCTTTCACAAGATCAGCGTTAAAACAAAGCAGAAGGACCTCGTGGTCCATGCCAGAGAGGAATATTACTGGGCACAGTAAACACTTCAGAGCCAACCAGTAACAGGCGGCCATGTACCAATGAGTTACTAGGCTGGCAGAAACCAACTCTGAAACGCGCTAAAGCATCAGACAATGAATCTGGCCACAATTCATTTGATCTGATGCGATTCGCGCTCAAACTCGCTTTGCTATTTTTGTCTCTGGTGACAGTGATTACAGAGCCAGCGGCTGCAGCCGAGACCGGTGAGGATTCAACGGCCACGGTGTTGCTATCACCCGACCAGGGCGAGGCATTGGCGGCTTTTGCATTGCAGTCAGAAGGGCGAATCCGCTCCAAGCCAGATTGTTCGCACCTGGTGCATCAACTCTATGCGCGCGCCGGGCTGATCTACCCATATGAGGACTCACGCGTCCTGTATCGCGGCGTCAGTGATTTTCAGCGGGTAAAAGCACCCCAGGCCGGTGATCTTGTAGTGTGGCTGGGCCACGTGGGCATTGTGCTTTCCAGAGAAGAAAAAACATTTATCAGTTCTGTGCAGTCGGGAATCCTCACCGAATCCTGGCTGGCTCCGCATTGGGTTCGTCGTGGCCGACCGCGCTTTTACCGCTATCGCGTTGGGCCTGAAACCGACATGAATTTGCTGGCCAAGGTCATGGATGATGAGGTCCAGCAGCCAGACACTCGGACTGAGGCACGCAGAGCGACCGACGCAGAACGTCCCTCGGCTTCATTTCCGACGATCACAGAGGCTCATGAATCGGACGGGCCAGAACAAGCAATTGAGCCATTGTCGCCTCAGAATGCCAGGAGCATAGGCAAAAGCGGCCATGATTCGAACTCAATCGTCGCACTGATAAATCAACGCCAGATGCCCGGCAAACGACAGATTGCGGCAACCATGATTGAAGCCAGCAAAGCTCATGCACAGCGCTTGATGGACAGCGAGACACTTGAAGTTGCGCATCCATTCGCAGTTTTCAGCCGTCTGGAAGTTGAAAAAATAAAAATCAAGCATGAGAAGGGATCGGTAACTTTCCGGCTCAGTGAAACAATGTCCCAAGAAGATGGGCGCATCTTGCCGGTAAGGACCACGGAACGCGAACTCGCAATTTCTCGCAGGAACGATGGCATCTGGGTTATTTCAGACACACAAGGAAGGGCGTATCTGCCCCAGGAGCAGGCCCTCGAGGTATTTGAGCATCAGACGGCGCTATTTTTGCGGCAGGCTCCCAACAGCAACAATACTCGGGTGATAGTGAAGGCCCTGGATCGACTCTATGACCAGCAGCCAGGCCCGCCGCAACAAGCCGCCATCAGATAAGCTGACCGCCGCAAAAACGCTCAAGAGATAAATTCACAGCCTACGTAAGCTTAGGCAGCCGCCGCTGCGTAAAGGTTCTTATCCAGCCACTCTGCCACCGGTGTCTGTAGAACAAAATGGAGTTTAATCTCTTCGTCATCAAGGGCACGCCATTTAGATGGATGGGAATGAGGCCGCCTGTGCGCGTCAACAGCGCGAAATTCGACAGAATGATCCTGAATCCGATATTCATTGCAAGGACCGCCATCCTTTGACGCTACTCTGAGGTTGTGCAGTCCTGCGAGTACGATCCACTGGTTCCTCAAAATATCCTCCTAATCAAGAACCGGACCAAACCATGCAGACAACGCAGGTCAATGTTGGTCTTGATAGTCTGATGATTCATTGACTAAGGAGATGTTGTCTGGTAAAACGCACAGCGAAAAAATTAATCCAGCCAAGACCCTGATTTACCATGCATATTGAAGATTTTTCAGGGAGATGCGGTGTCTTTAACGATAACTGCCGGAGAACAAACTAAGTACCGGGTACCCGGCATTGATCTGCTGCGGGGACTCTGCATTGTTGCAGTGGTGGTGCATCACATCAATCTGCGTATCCACTTTCGTGACAGCAGCCTGGGCCAGCTGATCGGCCCGGCGGCCAACCGTGTGCTGTTCTGGAATGGATATTACGGCGTTCGAATGTTCTTTGTGATCTCCGGATTCCTGATAACTTCATGGTCCTTAAAGCGTTGGGGAAGGCTCAGCCAGCTGAATCTCCGCAAGTTTTACCGGATGCGGTTTGCCCGCATTATGCCCTGCCTCGCAGGACTGCTGCTGGTGCTGATTTTGCTGGATCGGCTTGGCGTTCCGCGTTTTGTCGTGAACACACAACATACGTCAATCGTACGTGCTTCGATTGCGGCACTCACCTTTCACGTGAACTGGCTGGAAGCCAAAACCGGATATCTCCCTGCCTCATGGGACGTGCTCTGGTCGCTCTCCGTGGAAGAAGTTTTCTATATCCTGTTTCCGCTTCTGTGCATACTCTTGCGAAAGCAGGCGCTGCTGATCGGCACGCTGCTCTGCTTTGTGCTAATAGGCCCATTTGCGCGAGTACACGCCCAAAACGAGCTTTGGGCCGATTATGGCTATCTTTCCTGCATGGACGGTATTGCATTTGGCTGCCTGGCAGCAATGGTCGCCGCAAAACAAAGATTCAGTGATAAAGCGAATCTGGCATTCAGTACCAGCGGCGTACTCCTCTGTCTGCTCATCACCGTGTTTCGTGGAATTGCTGTCCGCTTGGCATTTTATAAAGCAGGACTTGATGTGACGATCCTGGAGATTGGAAGTGCGCTCCTGCTGATTGCTCTACAGCAAAAAGCTGAATCGCAGCCAATTTCAGATGAACGAGGGACCATTCGTTTGAAAGGCGTCACTGAAGTCCTGTATCGCTCAACCGCTTTTCTGCGCTGGTTCGGGCGTAACAGTTATGAAGTTTACCTTACCCATATGCTCGCGGTCTGGCCAATGGTGGGCCTCTTCTTCTATTTCCATCAAGGCATTCATCTGGCGCCACTTTGGTTTCTGGCTACGCTTGCTTTAGCGGGAGGTTTGGGTGGCCTGGTGGCCCGCTTTTATTCCGAACCACTCAATCGTCGGCTGCGGACAAAGTTGTTAAATGTAGCTTCCACAGACAGAGCGGCGGCAGCAGCAGATTAATTACGAAAGTAACCGTTCTCAATTCCACCACGCTACAAAAAGTTGCGCCCAATTTTCGTGCTCTGGGTTATTTTTTTTATTCCAGCAACTTACATTGCGGCACTGGGTTTCATGGAGCGGAACCATTCTCAGAACTTGACCGAGTGGTAGAAGAACACCATGATGATCACGAATCCTGCACCCTGAAACGCAAATTGAGAGGAGAACACCTTTAAATGAAGAAAGTCCTGATTCCGCTTTTCGCTATAGCGCTGATGTTCTACGTTGCGCCTTCAGCTCATGCCGCAAACTGGAGCTATCTTGGCCAGGCCCACGTTGACGGCCAGCATGACCATGACAACATTGAGGTGGGGAAGGCCGCAGGGCGCTACCGTTTCCTGCAGATACGCATTAAGAATGCACCTATAGAGTTTGATCGAATCGTGGTCCACTACGGTGACGGCGAGCCGGAAGTTCTGCAGGTCCGCGACGTCATCCGGGCAGGCGGACACAGCCGCGCTATCGCGCTGCAAGGCGACCGCTTTGTGAAGAGCTTTGAGCTCTGGTATGGCAAAGCCAAACCCAATTCGGGCCGGCCTGAACTCTCGCTCTGGGGCCAACGCTAGGCACGCACCCATTCAGCAGAAAAGGTCTCGATATGTCGAGGCCTTTTTTGCGCACGTTCATTCTCCTTCATCGGCCACGCCGAGCTTGCCCAAACGATAACGCAGCGCATTGCGCGAGAGTCCCAGCAGTCGCGCGGCCTGGCTCTTGTTGCCATTGGCTCGGCGCAGGGCTTCGCGAATCATGTTATCTTCCCACTGCTCTAGAGTCATTCCTTCAGGAAGAAATTGATTAGCCGAGGGCACCACAGCACTTGATTTGCTCTGCCTCATATCCAAGTAGATGTCTTTCTCATCGATCACCTTGCCCGACGACAATGCCACCGCGCGCTCCACGCTATTCTCAAGCTGGCGGACATTGCCAGGCCAGTGGTATTCCATCAGTGCATCAAGAGCAGCGGGCGTAATGCCTTCGATTTCCTTCTCGCTGTCAGCAGCAAATCGCGCGAGAAAATGATTCACCAAGTCCGGAATATCTTCTTTGTGTTCCCGCAACGGCGGAATATCGATTGGCACAACATTCAGCCGGTAGTAAAGATCTTCGCGAAATGTGCCTTCTTCCAGGGCGGCGCGCAGATCGCGGTTTGTTGCTGCGATCATGCGTATATCTACTTTCAGGGTTTTCGTTCCGCCCAGGCGCTCAAACTCGCGTTCCTGCAACACGCGGAGCAGCTTCACCTGAATCGCCGCCGGCACGTCGCCAATTTCATCAAGAAAAAGTGTTCCTTTGTCAGCCAGTTCAAACTTGCCGGGCTTGCTGGCCAATGCACCGGTAAAGGCCCCGCGCTCAAAACCAAAAAGCTCACTCTCAAAAAGCGTGTCTGGAATGGCCGTGCTGTTGATCTTGATAAATGGGCCGGAAGCGCGCCTCGAATTCTGATGAATGGCGCGCGCGATCAGGTCTTTGCCCACACCGCTTTCACCGCCAATCAGCACCGTGGAATTTGTTGGCGCCACGCGCGCCACCAGCGCCAGCACTTCCTGCATCTTCTTGCTGCGTCCAATAATGTTCTGGAAATGGTAGCGCTTTCCCAGGGCTTCTTTCAGGCGAGCGTTTTCATCGCGCACCTGCTGGACATCGAGCTCTTTATTGATAACGAGCTTCATCTCGGCCATGGTGAAGGGTTTCAGCACATAATCGCTGGCCCCGGCTTTCATCGCGTCCACGGCAGTTTCAACGCTTCCGTATGCCGTCATCACAATGAATGGCAATGCGGAGTTCAGGCGCTTCCCTTCCTGCAGGAATTCAAGGCCGTTCATACCGGGAAGTTTCAGGTCAGTCACCACCAGGTCCGCGGATGCTTTCCGCAGGTGAAGCAATCCGTTTTCCGCATCGCCTGAGGTGTGAACGGTGTGGCCGTCTTCGCCCAGGCTGATCTCAAGCAATCGCCGCATACGCGGCTCGTCTTCAACGATAAGGATATTCGCCATAGGTTAGTTTGCTTTTATTGCGGACTGGTCTTGCCCGACAGCCACTACAGGGAACTCAACTCGAAAACAAGCCCCATGGCCCGGCTCGCTCACAAGCTTGAGCGAGCCTCCATGCGCATCGACAATTTTGGAAACGATTGCCAGTCCCAACCCAACTCCAGATTTCTTAGTCGTTACAAAGGGATTGAATATCTGCTCCTTCATTTCCGCCGGAACTCCTGGACCGCTGTCCTCAATTTCCACCACAACGCCAAGCGTTTCTATCGTTTCGTCAGACGCGCGAAGCCTGACGCGCAACTCTCCGCCCTTTTCCCCCATGGCTTCACAGGCGTTCATGAAAAGGTTGGTGAAGACCTGATCGCATAAATCATGGTCCAGCATTACCGGTGGCAAGCCAGGGGCAAAGTCACATTTTATGCTGACGTTTTTACATGCGCCTTGTTCGGAAACCATCTTCAAACATCGTTCAACAACCGTGGCAAGGTCATGAGTGCTCAGATCAAGTTGCGATGGCCGGGCAAAATCAAGGAAGCGACTTACCAGCGCGCTCACACGATTGACTTCAGTGTAAATATACCCAGCGAGTTCCTGCGCGAGCGGATTTGTTTTGTCCAGTTTTTGAGTAAGTATTTCCGCCGAACCCTTGATCACGCCCAACGGGTTGCGGATTTCATGGGCGAGACCGGCTGAAAGCTGGCCAAGCGCGGCCAGCCTTTCCGCTCGGCGGGCCTCGTCCTGCGCGAGTTTTAGATTGCGATTCGCTTCCGTAAGTGTTTCAGAAAGGACCTGATATCTCCGCACCTGCAAACGATACTGCATTACGAAGCGATTTACGGTCATAGCTACAAAAAAGAAGAAGAGGACGCGCATCAGCAATTCAGACATGCTGCTGGCAGTAATGGTGAAGTGCAGGTTCGCCTGATAAAGATACGAGCTATAAGCTAATGAAGCAGCCAGTGTCCACAGCAGAGTCCCGACTGGCCCAAAATACATGGCCGCAGTCATTACCGGAAGATAGTAGATCGGATAGTAGCCGCTATTGATGGCTGCCGGATCTCCCGTGTGATTGATCAAAACCGTTGCAAGAACGATCTTGATTAGCACGGCCATTGCCGGACCAGGCTTTCCCGAAAGCCGCACGAACTGAGTTTCCAGTAATTGCGAGATCCCGATAATCAATAAAATGAGCTGCTTATGTAATTCGGCAACCGGCGGTATGAGCGCAAGACCGCCGAGAAAGATGAGCCAAAGAACATCAAGCCAACGCGGAGTAGCGCGTTCGTTCATAGGGGATGTTTGACTGTATCACGAGACGCTGCTGCCCGGCAGCCTGACCGGAGGGTCAGATTTCTCTGTCAAGAACCGCTCGAATTTGTGTGCTTAAAGCTTGGAAAGTAAAGGGCTTCTGTAAGAAGCAAGAGGGGTCTAAAGCGATGCCGTTCCGCCATACCGCATCGGCGCCATAACCAGAAATGATCAACACATTGGTACCCGGACGGGTCTTGCGCACGTGGTCAACCAGC
>Ga0157378_10005269_pt1 | contig 11359 bp, 11 predicted proteins | sample M65metaG_FD_115309 | JGI IMG/M metagenome (GOLD analysis project Ga0157378, IMG submission 115309) | Miscanthus rhizosphere microbial communities from Kellogg Biological Station, Michigan, USA - M6-5 metaG | ecosystem: Host-associated > Plants > Roots > Rhizosphere > Soil | place: USA: Michigan...
CGTTTACGAAATCCGCACAGCGAGGTTGCAGGCACGGGTATTTTCCCGGTTAAACTCCTGGCTTGTCTACGATGTCGCGCCCGGTCCAAGCGCGCGCATGGCCTTTCCGCGCGGCGGCCCCTTCGACGCGCGGCGCGGCTACAATCGCATCCCAGATTTTGAAAAACGGCTGCTCGCCGCTGGTTATCACGTCGTCGAACAGGCACGGCCATCCCGCGGCTTAGCGCGCTTGATCGCATTGGGAGTATCACCCCCGGAACGGGAAACTGCGGCAGCAGGTCTGGCAATTCGCAGCGCGGACGGCACTGTGCTCTACGATTTCACCGAACGTGACCAGAGTCGGCACTTTAACAGTTTCGCTGAGATCCCCCCGCTCCTGATTAACAGCTTACTTTTCATTGAAAATCGTGAACTCAACGCAGAGCACGCCAGCGGCAATCCGGCGATCGAGTGGAATCGGCTGGCCAAAGCCCTGCTCTCTTACACTGGCGGCAAACTGGGCCTGCCGGTTCCGACGGAAGGCGGCAGCACGCTCGCCGTGCAGATCGAAAAGTTTCGCCATTCGCCGGCCGGCCGCACCAGTTCACCCGCGGAGAAACTGCGCCAGATCGTCGGCGCGAGTTTGAAAGTCTATCGCGACGGCCCGGATACCACCGACGAACGGCGCGCCATTGTTACCGAATACCTTAACACGCTGCCACTCGCCGCTGCACCGGGTTATGGCGAAGTCTACGGTTTGGGCGAAGCGCTCCAGGCGTGGTTCGGTCTTGAGTTGGAGGATGTTATTCGGGCGCTTGCTGACCCCGCCCCGAGTGAAGCCAAAATCCACGCCTACAAACACACCCTGGCGTTATTGCTGGCAACGCGTGCGCCGAGCGCGCTGCTGGCAAGCGATCACGCTGCGCTCGGGCGCAAAACCGATCAATACACACGTTTGTTGGCCAAAGCTGGTGTGATCGATCAGAAGTTTGCCGACGCGCTATTGCGTCAACCATTGATCTTTCCAGCAACCGCACTGCCACGAGCGGCGCCGCTGTACGTCCGGCAAAAAGGCGCAGCCACAATTCGCAATCGCATCGCGGGCCAGCTCGGCGTGCCAAATTTGTATTCACTCGATCGTCTGGATCTGACGGTAGCCACAACTCTCGATGCAAGACTGCAGCAGCAGGTTAGCGATCTGCTGCGCGCGGCCGGAGATCCGGCATTCGTTCGCGCCAATGGCCTCAACCAAGAGCAACTTCTGGAAAATGCCGATCCGCGCAAGGTCGTCTATACTTTTCTCCTGTTAGAGCGTACGTCCCAGGGCAACTTAGTACGCGTGCAAGCGGACAATTCGAACACACCGCTCGATTTCAATCACGGTATTAAGCTGGAGCTCGGCAGCACGGCGAAGCTGCGCACTTTGATTCATTACCTGGAAATCGTCGCGCAGTTGCATCGCGAGCTTGCACCGCTCAGCGCACCGGATTTGGCGGAGCGAGCCGCCGCCGCGCACGATCCGATCACGCAATGGGCGATCAAGAGCTTTCAAGAACATCCCGGCCAGAGTCTGAATGCCATGCTGTTGCTGGCCATGGAGCGGCGCTACTCGGCGAGTCCCTACGAAAACTTTTTTACCGGCGGCGGCGTGCACGCATTTCACAACTTCGATCCCTCGGACAATGGCCGGATCGTTACTCTGCGCGAAGGATTTCAGCGTTCGGTAAATCTCGTTTTTATCCGGCTCATGCGCGAAGTGGTGAGCTTCCATCGGGCCCGGCTATCTTACGATGCCGACGCGGTGTTGAACGATATCGATAATCCGCTGCGCCGCCACATGCTTGATGAGATCGCCGAGTCTGAATCGAAGGCAACGCTGCGGCGTGCTTACAAAGCTTACGCCGGTCTGGAGTCCAGGGAACTCGTCGGCAAATTTTTGCAGGCGCGCAACACTTCAGCGCGCCATTTGACGATCCTTTATTTCGCCTGGCACCGCGCTGGAGATATCGACGGGCTGGATGCATGGTTGAAACAGTTCATCAAAGCCCCGTCAGCTGATGAAGTCCAAAAGCTGTTTAAGGCCTACAGTAATCCGCGACTGACGCTCGCCGATTACGGCTATCTTCTCTCGCGCCATCCGCTCGATCTCTGGTGCGCCGGTGAGCTGTTCAATCAGCGTGCGCTGACTTGGGATGAGTTATGGAATAGGAGTGGGGCAGCACGGCCGATCAGTTCGGCATGGCTATTCAAAACACGCAATCGCGCTGCGCAGGATCTTCGTTTGCGGATTCGCATCGAAGCCGACGCCTTCTCGCACATGACACCGGATTGGCAACGTCTGGGCTTTCCCTTCAGCCATCTGGTTCCGTCGCTGGCAACAGCTATCGGCAGCTCTTCGGATCGCCCGGCGGCTTTGGCCGATCTGATGGGAATTATCGTGAACGATGGTGTGCGGCGCTCGACGTCGGATACAAAGGAGTTACGCTTTGCACCACGCACGCCTTACGAGACCGTGTTGGCGCCCGTTTCTGCTAACGATGAGCGGGTACTGGATCCGGCGGTGGCGCGCATCGTGCGCCAGGCGCTTAGACAGGTCGTCGAGCTCGGTACCGCCAAACGTGTAGCCGGCGCTTTCGTCACGCCCGATGGCGTGCCTCTGGCGGTGGGAGGCAAGACCGGGTCTGGAGACAACCGCTTTGATACGTTTAACCGCTACGGCGGCGTCACCTCGTCCCGCGTAACCAGCCGCACCGCAGCTTTTGTGTTTTATCTTGGTGATCGTTACGTCGGCGTGATTACGGCATCGGTCTCAGGCGCTGACGCCAATCGGTATCGCTTTACCAGCGCCCTGCCGGTATCGATCTTGAAGCTCGCGGCACCCGCACTGAACAAGGCGGTATCGGTCAATCCTGATTCGCAATTCAAACTGCAGCAGGTTAATTCACTTGCGCGTCCGAAAACTTTCAACCTAGAACCTTGAACGAGAACGACACGTGCCGGCGACAAGCGAAAAACAGATTGTCATACTCGGCGGCGCGCGCACGCCGTTCGGCAAATTCGGCGGGGCGCTAAAAGATCTCAGTGCTACGGATCTCGCTGTGTTTGCAGCGCAGGGAGCGCTGGAGCGCACGGCCATCGTTCCTGCCGCCATCGATCACGTCATTTTCGGCAACGCGCTTCAGACCAGCGCCGACGCGGTTTACCTGGCACGCCACGTCGGATTGCGCGCGGGAGCACCGCAGAGCGCACCGGCATTGACAGTCAACCGGCTGTGCGGCTCCGGTTTTCAGGCGATCATCAGCGGCGCGCAATTGCTGCTTCTGGACGAGGCCAACTTTGTTCTCGCCGGCGGTACTGAAAGCATGAGCCAGGCGCCGCACGTGATTCGCGGCGCGCGCTGGGGCTTGCCGCTGGGCGACCGGAAACTCGAGGATACGCTCTGGACAGCGCTGACAGATGACTACTGCAATCTATCGATGGCGCTGACCGCTGAAAAGCTTGCGGAGCGCTATGACATTACCCGTGCGCAGGCCGATGAGTTCGGCTGGCAAAGTCAGCAGCGCGTCCAGGCGGCGCAGGACGCGGGAAGACTAGCTGCCGAGATCGTGCCGATTGCCGGCGCTCTCGATCGCGATGAGCATCCACGGCACGACGCACATTTAAAAGATTTCGCTAAGCTCACGCCGGTATTCAAACAGAACGGCCTCGTGACGCCCGGCAATGCCAGCGGGATTTGCGACGGCGCCGCCGCGGTTGTGTTAACCATCGCGGAAAAAGCACACTCGCAAGGCTTACAGCCGCTCGCAAAAATTATTTCCTGGGGCATCGCCGGATGTCCGCCGGAAATCATGGGAATCGGGCCGGCGCCGGCGATCCGGCTCGCGCTCGAACGCGCGGGTTTGCGCCTCGAGCAAATGGATTTGATCGAAGTCAACGAAGCGTTCGCTGCGCAGTATTTAGCCGTTGAAAAAGAGCTGGGCTTGCCACGCGAGCGCGTCAACGTGAACGGCGGCGCCATCGCCTTGGGCCATCCTCTGGGCGCGACCGGCGCCCGCATTACGCTAACTCTCGCGCATGAACTCAAACGCCGCGGCGCGCGCTACGGCGTCGGCAGCGCCTGCATCGGCGGTGGTCAAGGGATCGCGCTCGTGCTGGAGAGAGTCTAGGCTTAGGCTTACACTTCCTCGCACTTCTCGAATCGACACTTCCATTACGGTGTCATCTCGAACGAAGTGAGAGATCTTGCGTCTCAGCTATATAGCAAGCGCAAGATTTCTCCGCTACGCGTCGAAATGACAACTTTACAACCGACCGAAGCGCTAGATCTCGAGAAAAGCGAACTAGACCAGCATTCTTCGCTTTCATTGACATGCCTATATCGCTAAGATACTGGTTCAACTCCTGAGCGATGGATACTCGGCTGACCACAGAACAGATCGAACGCTATAGCCGTCAAATCATGGTGCCCGATTTGGGCGGCAAGGCACAGATCCGCTTGCGTCAGGCGCGCGTTCTCGTCGTGGGCGTCGGCGGCCTGGGATCGCCCGCTGCCTTTTATCTGGCCGCTGCCGGCATCGGCACTCTGGGAATCATCGACCCCGATCGCGCGGAGGTGTCGAATCTGAATCGCCAGATTCTGCACACAACGAAAGATCTGGGCGAGCGCAAGACCGACTCCGCGAAGGATAAACTGAACCGGCTCAATCCCGACGTCGGTGTTCGCACCTATCCCCTGCGTCTGGATTCGGACAACGCCGCGGAAATAATCTCGGAATACGATTTCATCGTCGACGGCAGCGATAATTTCGAAACCAAATTCTTGGTGAACGATTGCGCCGTGCGCGCCGGCATCGCGTTTAATCACGCCGGTATCGTCCGTCTGCAGGGTCAGACTATGACAGTGGTACCGCACCGGAGCGCGTGCTACCGCTGCTTTTTCAAGGAACCACCGGCACTCGAAGAAATTCTCAGTTGCCAGCAAGCCGGCATCCTGGGCGCCGTAGCAGGAACCATCGGCACGATTCAGGCCACCGAAGCGATCAAATACCTCACCGGATTCGAAGAAGGATTGCTCACCGACCGGCTGCTTACCTACGACGCGAAGACCATGAATTTTCATTCGGTCGCCATCAGACGCAACCGCGCCTGTGCGGCGTGTGGCGATCAGCGCGCCGCTGACGCGGCCCCTTCAAAAGCAGTCTCCAGTTAAATCGGAAATCTTCGATGGGTTTCGTCCAAGGACTACGCTGCCATGAGTGCGGCCACGACTATCCTACGTCGCCCGTGCATGTGTGCGAAGAGTGCTTCGGCGCGCTCGAGGTCGTTTACGATTTCGTTGCCATCAAGCGCTCGGTCACCAAAGACCAAATCGCCGCCCGGGAGCGTAATCTCTGGCGCTATCGCGAGCTCTTGCCGATCGATGGTGAGCCGCGCATCGGCCTGTACTCGGGATTTACGCCGCTCATACGCGCGCGCCGGCTTGGTGACGCGTTGGGAGCTAAAGAACTCTATCTCAAAGATGACTCGATCAATCATCCGACTTTTTCCTACAAAGATCGCGTTGTATCGGTGGCGCTCGCCAAGGCGCTCGAATTCGGCTTCGACACGATCGCCTGCGCTTCCACAGGTAATTTAGCCAATTCACTTGCCGCGCACGCCGCAGCTGCAGGACTGAACTGCTACGTGTTCATTCCCGACAATCTGGAGAAAAGCAAAATCGTCGGTTCGGCGATCTACGGACCGAACACGATTGCCGTCAAAGGCAACTACGATACGGTGAACCGTCTGTGCAGCGAGATCGGCGACAAATACGGTTGGGCGTTCGTCAACGTCAACTTGCGGCCCTTCTACGCCGAGGGCGCCAAAACCCAGGGTTTTGAGATCGCCGAACAACTCGGCTGGAAGCTGCCGCAGCACGTGATAATCGCGTCGGCGGGCGGGACGATCTTGCCGCGCGTCGCCAAAGCATTCAAAGAACTGATTGCGCTTGGCTGGGTCGCGGACACAGGGTGCAAGATCTACGCGGCGCAAGCGGCCGGCTGCGCGCCGATCATCAATGCGTTGCATAGCGGCGCGGACATCACTCCGGAGAACCCGAATACCATCGCCAGCTCGATTGCCATCGGCGATCCCGGCGACGGCTACGCCGTCCTCGAAGCCATAAAAGACTCAGGCGGGTGGGGCGAAAGCGCCACGGATGAGGAGATTCTCGAAGGAATAAAACTGCTCGCGCGCACCGAAGGTATTTTTGCCGAACCAGCCGTCGGCGCGGAAATCGCCGCAACAAAAAAACTCATCGACAGCGGCCGAATTCCAGGCAATGAATCGCTCGTCATTAGCATCACCGGACACGGCTACAAAGCCCTGGACGCCGCCGCCGCATGTCTCGAAGCGCCCCACACGATTGAGCCTGAACTCAGCAAATTCGATAGGCTCCTGCCGCGCTTGGGACATCCGGGCGTTGTTCGCTGACCACACGATCGATTCTTAGACTTTCTGTAGGAGACGGACCAACATGTCCGCCGGTCTTCAAATCATGATCTTTTCACCTACCGGGGAGCCGCATTTGCCGTTGCAAGCGACCAAGGGACGCGTTATTTTACCATTCCGTTCATTGCTTGGATCGAGGAGGTTGTCATGTCCGTGCGAGTCCGTGTCCCTACCCCGCTGCGCAAGTACACCCAGGGTGCAGATGAAGTTTCGGCCCAGGGCGGCAGCATCAAATTACTTGTCGACGATCTAGAAAACCATTATCCGGGAATCAAAGAGCGGATCTGCGACGAGACCGGCAAGGTGCGCCGCTTCGTCAACGTCTTCGTCAACGGCGAGGACATCCGCTTTCTTCAGAATATGGAAACCTCGCTGAAAGAAGGGGACAACATTTCGATCGTGCCGGCGATCGCCGGCGGCCGTTAAATCGTCGATCGTTGCCATGGCGTCCGCCAATCCAAACCTGCGGCTTGTTCCGGCACCGGCTGAAGCCGCGCGCAAGGTCGAGTCGATTCTCGACCTGATCGGCAATACGCCGCTGGTCCAAATCTCACGGATCACCGAAGGATTGCCCTCGGCAGTGCGGATTTTCGCGAAGCTCGAAGGCGCCAATCCCGGCGGCTCGGTCAAAGACCGGCCCGCATTGCAAATGGTTCAGGATGGCATCCGCACGGGAAAGCTCCGTCCCGGCAAGACCATCATCGATTCCACATCCGGCAATACCGGCATTGCGCTAGCGATGATTGGCCGCGTGTTGAATTATCCCGTAGAGCTCGTCGTGCCTGCCAACGTCAGCGCCGAACGCAAGCAGATACTGCACGCCTACGGCGCCCAGGTCACGTACAGCGATCCGCTCGAAGGTTCTGACGGAGCCATCCGGCTCTGCCGCACGATCCTCGCGGCGAATCCGGAGAAATATTTCAAGCCCGATCAATATTTCAATCCGATGAATTCCCAGGCCCATTACGAAAACACCGGGCCCGAAATTTTTCGCCAAACCGATGGCAAAATAACCCACTTCGTCGCCGGGATCGGCACTGGCGGCACGATCATGGGTACGGGGCGTTATCTCAAAGAAAAAAACCGCGCGATTCGCGTGATCGCGGTTGAACCTGACGATGCGTTGCATGGCTTGGAAGGGTTGAAACACATGGCCAGTTCTATTGTGCCGGGCATTTATCACGAAGAAGAGCTGGATGAGAAGATGCCAATCGGAACCGACGATGCGTACGCCATGGTTTACCGGCTGAGCCAGGAAGAAGGGATTCTCGTCGGTCAATCAGCCGGCGCAGCGATGTTTGCCGCGCTAAAACTCGCGCGCAAGCTGCGCTCGGGCACGATCGTGACGATCTTTCCGGATTTCGGCGACAAATACCTGAGCACAAATCTGTGGGTTGGCTGGCGTGACCGCATGGCCGTCGGCAATTTAAAATTTTCGATCTGAGCGAGATGGCTCCCAAAAGCAAAAAAGAAACTGTGCGCGAGCGTCTCTATCTCACATTCCCCGAAAATCTCATCAAAGAGCCCGTGCTGAGCCTTTTGGCGAAGCAATTCGACGTGGTGTTTAACATCCGCGGTTCAACAGTGACGTCGGAGTTGGCCCTGGTTGCGCTGGAGCTCGATGGCGCTCAAGCCGAGGTGGATAAATCGATCCGCTGGCTGAAGGAAAAAGGCGTGATCGTCGAGCCCATGGAAAAGGGCCCGCTGGAGTAACTTCCGCTTACTGAGCCGTCGCCCAAATCGACAAAACCAGTACGCCGCCTTCATGCGGCGGCCCGCCCAACAAAAAATTACTGCCGTTGTTCAAGCGCACGGTGGTGTCGAGCAGCGGCTTGTCACCCTGCTGCAAGTGGACTTTCAAGGCATGCTGATTATTTTTTGATTCCTGCGGCGTGACAATCAACGAACGGCCGCCAGGAATGCTGAACGTGGCGCCCGTCTGGCCCTGAACGCTTTGCGTCTCTTCTTTGAGCAGCTTGTACGATTTGTACTTCATCACTTTCAATTGCTTTTCGAGCGGCGCCAGGCGAGCATCGAATTCGTTGCTTTGGTTGGTCGCCAGAATTGTACCGATCTTCACCTGAACCGATTGAGCGGCACTCTCGGCAAGACCGAGGCAGGCGACGGACAACAAGAACGAAGCGCTAAAAAGTAGGACCCTTTTGAGCATTGTCACCGGAAGCCTCATCTTCACCCTCTTGGTTTTGAAAGAGCCATATGACCGTCGTTTTGGTTTCGTCTTCGCGCAGCAGCGCTACGTCGCGGCCATAGGCGTCGATAGACTCGACAGAGGCAAAGTTATTAGGTTGAGCGCGCCGCGCGCCCGGCCAGAAACCATCCACTGAAAAGAGCCCGATTAGGGCCAGGATAATTATGGGCACCGCCCAGGCAAGCGATGGCACCGTCAGGCGGGAACGGAACCACTCGATCCAATCCGCGGAACGCGAGCGACGCTCCTCGATGCGCGCGCGCACGCCGCGCCAAAGCGGATCGAAGCCAACTGATTCCGCCGGCACAAGAACGGACTTCAGAGCAGCGTCGAGTCGCTCCAGTTTTCTCTGCTCCACGGCACAAGCGGCGCAACTCGCGATGTGCAACCGCATGGCCTCGGCTTTGTCCGTCGGCAACTCGCCGTCCATCCACGCGCTCAGCGATTCTTTGATTTCCGCGCAGCTGTTCATAAAAAAGCGCTCAACTTTTCCTGTAGTTTCTTACGGGCATAATGCAGCCGGCTCATGACAGTGCCTTCGGAACAGCCTAGAATCTCGCCAATGTCTTTGTAAGAAAGCCCCTCGACCGTGCGCAGCACGATCACCGCTTTGTGCTCCGGCGTCAAATCGTTGATAGCCGAAATCAATTTGCTGCGCAGCTCCTTATCGTGAACGTCCGAAAATGGATCCCTGGCGACTTCGTTTTGCTCTTCGAACGCTTGGTCCATGGTTTCGCGAAAATCCAAAGGGTTTCTTTTCTGCCGCCGTTGAAAATCGATCGCGATGTTAACCGCGATGCGGTAGATCCACGTGTAAAACGAGGAACCGCCCTGGAAGCTGTTGATTTTCCGGTAGGCGCGGAAGAAGGTTTCCTGCGCGACCTCCATCGCATCTTCGCGATTACGGAGCAGTCCAAGAATCACGGTGAACACCTTCTGGTGATAACGTGAGACCAACTGCTGGAACGAATCGACATCGCCAGCTTGGCTTTTCTGAACCAACTCCGAGTCGGTTAGCTCCACAAAATCCCTGCTTTTTAGACGCTAGCGAGAAAACATTATTCAGCCGTCACCGGGTTAAAAGCAAAAACTTGAATTCTTCCCAAATTATCCTACAATCACACTGATTTCCTTACGATTTTCTCAACCGGGCGGCGCTTTCGAGGCCTATCTATGCTGGTTCAATGCCCCAATTGCAAGACGACCTACAAAGTGTCCGACGAGGCAGTAAAGGGGTCGAGCCCGTCTTTTCGCTGCTCGCGCTGCAAACATACCTTTGAGCTCGACGGCGGGAACCTGGAACCCGAGCTTTACGACTTGCCGGATCGTGATAAAACGCCACAACCGGACCCGGAGTTCACATTCCCCCCCGCATCGGATGAGTCGAATGTTAAAGCACCCGAACAGCCGGAACTGCCGGAGATCGAACCCAAGACAAACCGTACGCCTCCGGCGGACACCGTTGACGACCAGTGGCACATCACACCGGCGGCGCAGCAGCCGGAAGAACCGTTTACAATCCAGCCGTCGTCCCGGGCTTCGGTCGAGCCAGAGCTGCCGGCTGCAGCAGAACTTACTGCGACAGATAAAGCAGAGAGCGCGGCCGCTGAAGCGCCGTTTGATAAGATTTTTTCCATCGAGCCGTATCGCGACCAACAAGCGTCGATTAAGCCATTTATGACGCTGCTCGGCCTTTTAGTGATCGCTTTTTCGATAGCCGCGGCCTACTATCAGGCTCATCCTGCGGCTTCGGAGGACTTGGTCGGCCGCATCCCTTTGGTCGGCAGCTCAGTCGTCCGTAATGATCATCTGAGAAATGGCGTCCTGCTTAAATCGATGCAAGGGAGTTATCACGCGATCCAGGGAAATCGCGACGTATTTGTGGTTACCGGCACAATCGTAAATCAGAATCCCGTCATCATTCGCAAGGTGCGCTTGACCGGGCGGACCTTCAACGCAGAGGGCAAGGAGATCGAGCAGGAAAGCATGTGGATCGGCAATGCGTTGTCGGCCAAAATTGTCCGCGGCATGAATGTGCAGGACATCGCAGATTTGCAAAAACTGGAGCCGCTGCGCAATTTTGAAATTCCACCCGGCGACAGCATGCCGTTTACACTAGTTTTCTTGAGATCAAACCAGGCGGCAAAAAATTTCACTTGCGCGATCAGCGCGGCAGAGGCGAGCGATGAAAAATAGCCTCCTGCTGGCGCTCAAGGGAGACGCTAATTAGCAGCGGCAGACCGTTTAACGCTTATCCTCGGTCTGCGAATTTTCTTTGGGAGTTACATCGATTTCGTCGGATTCTTTAACCGCTTTGCGAAATTTCCTAATCGCTCCGCCGATACCTTCTCCGAGATCCGGCAGGCGGCGATTGAATACGACGATAACGATGGCCAGAATTACGATCAGTTCACCCAGACCCAGGCCAAACATGGGACCTCCGTTTGCAAGATACTAACGGAGTCGCGGTTTGGTTTGCAACGGCGGTCGCTGAGACCGTCTCCTCGATGCTAAAAGATTTATCCGTTCCTATCTTTATCAACTCGCCATGGGCGCGTTTCTTCGCCCTTTCGTTGCTTTTTCATACCTTCGTACTCTTTGGATTGCTGCCGAAAACCGCGTTGCGCACGCCGGTCCCCGACCCCATACCCGTGTCAATTTTGCCGCAGTCCGCGCGCGCAC
>Ga0157378_10005271_pt1 | contig 11358 bp, 8 predicted proteins | sample M65metaG_FD_115309 | JGI IMG/M metagenome (GOLD analysis project Ga0157378, IMG submission 115309) | Miscanthus rhizosphere microbial communities from Kellogg Biological Station, Michigan, USA - M6-5 metaG | ecosystem: Host-associated > Plants > Roots > Rhizosphere > Soil | place: USA: Michigan...
CAACGCCGCGAAGAGATACGGAGGTGGTTCTCTGGTCTCGGTGTGCGCGGTTGTCATCGTATAGGGAGAAACGTGAGAAGTGAGAGGTGAGAAGGGTGGGAGGGGAGCCCTCTCACCTCTTACTTCTCACTTCTCACGCGATTTAATCGCGGAATTGTCGGCGCCCGGTCATCACCATGGCCATCCCGTGCTTGTCGGCCGCGGCGATGACCTCCGCGTCCCGTACCGAGCCACCGGGCTGGATGATCGCGGTGACGCCAGCCGCCGCCGCCTCATCGACCCCGTCGGCGAAGGGGAAGAACGCATCCGATGCCATGACGGCGCCGCGCGGGTCGTGACCCTGCTGCCGAGCCTTGTGCACCGCGAGGAAGGAGCTGTCCACCCGGCTCATCTGCCCGGCGCCGATCCCGATCGTCGTCTCGTTCTTGGCCAGCAGCACCGCGTTGGACTTGACCGCAGCCACCGCTGCCCAGGCGAAGCGCAGATCCACCAGCTCCGCCTCGGTCGGGCGACGCGTCGTCGGGTATTTCCACTCCGCTTCCGCGGGCTCGAACACCAGACGGTCCTGCAGCAACATGCCGCCACGAACCCGCTTGAAATCGAGTCCCGCGGTTGCCCGCACCACCGGCAGCTCCACGGCGCGCAGGTTCGGCTTGGCCGCGAACACGGAGAGGGCCTCGTCATGGAACGAGGGCGCCACGACGACCTCGATGAAGAGACTGGTGATCGCGACGGCCGTGACCCGGTCGACTACCGTGTTGAATGCGACCACCCCGCCAAACGCCGACTGCGGGTCCGACGACAATGCCTTCTTGAAGGCGTCCTCGGCCGTCCCGGCGATGGCGATCCCGCAGGGCGTCGTGTGCTTGATGATCGCGCAGGCCGGAACGTTCTGCCACAACGAGGCCGTCCACATTGCCGCGTCGAGGTCGAGAATGTTATTGAAAGAGAGTTCCTTGCCCTGGCGCTGTTTCAGATCCCGCAGGCCGCGCGGCTCCTCATCGACATAGAGCGCTGCGCGCTGGGTCGGATTCTCGCCGTACCGGAGACTCATCAGCCGCTCGAAGGACCAACCGATCCGGTGCGGCATCCCGTCTTCCCGCGGCGTGAGGTAACGGGCGATCGCCCCGTCGTAGTCGGCGGTGTGGCTGAACACCTTGGCGGCGAATTCCTGGCGAACGGCACGCGGTACTTCGCCGCGACGGAGCAGGTCCAGTACTCGCCCGTAGTCGGTCGGGTCCACCACCACGATCACCGACTCGTGGTTCTTGGCCGCGGAGCGGAGCATCGCAGGTCCGCCCACGTCGATGTTCTCGATGGCGTCCTCGAAGCTCACCTGCGGCTTGGCGACCGTCTCCCGGAAGGGATAGAGATTGACGGCGAGGAGATCGATCGGGGTAATGCCATGGTTCTTGAGGGCCGCGGTGTGCTCGGCCATGTCGCGCCGCGCGAGCAGTCCGGCATGGATCGCCGGATGCAGCGTCTTGACCCGACCATCGAGGATCTCGGGAAAGCCGGTGATCTTGTCTACCGGTTGCACCGGCACCCCCCCCGCCTTGAGCGCCGCGTGAGTTCCGCCGGTGGAAATGATGTCCCAGCCGAGGTTGACCAGGCCCTGCGCGAACGGCAGGATGCCGCGCTTGTCACTGACCGAGATCAACGCGCGCGGCACGAGGGCTCCATCACGGATTCGACTCCACGGGCTGAGGGAGTGGGATCGGGCGGCCTGCCTCCGCGGCGGCCCGGACTACAGCCGGCAACAATCGATGTTCTGCTTCGAGCACCCGCGTGGCGAGCGTCTCCGCGGTGTCGCCCGGGAAAACCGGGACCCGGCTCTGGGCCAGGATCGGTCCCCGATCGTATTCCTCGTCCACCAGGTGGACCGTACAACCGGAAACCTTCGCCCCGCTCGCCAGCACCGCCTGGTGCACCCTCAGGCCGTACATGCCTGGTCCACCGAACGATGGGAGCAGCGCGGGGTGAATGTTGATGATGCGATCGCGAAAGGCTGCGATGACAGCCGGCGGCACCAGTTTCAGGTATCCGGCGAGGACGATCAGATCCACGTGGTGCTGACGGAGCGCCTCCAACCACTCGGCGTCATCGGCGGGGTTCCGGAACACCACCACCGGGACCCCGAAAGCCTTGGCGTGCCCCAGTCCACCGGCGGTCGCCCGGTTGCTCAGTACCAGCACTACCTTGGCGCCTCCGAAGTTCCGAAGGCTCTCGAGCAGCGCGAGGAGGTTACTGCCTCCGCCCGAGACGCACACGGCGATCTTCAGCGGCATGGCGCAAGAAACTAAGGGGGCAGGGAGGGATGGTGTAGGGGTCCGAGCCAATCCGAACGTCGCCAACCGCGCGACGGCCGATCGGCTAATCCGCGATCCTGCCTGAATTTAGACGCCCCTTCCCGGATCGACCGGCCGAGTCCGCCAAATTGGCCCCTCTCTTGCCCGTATGTCAAGCAAATCAGCACTACACAGGCGCAGCCACCGAGGGGGAAGGTATGAGAACCGTCAAGGATTTGATCGGTCGTGGAGCTGGCGTCCTCGCGATTGCCGCCAGCATCCTGTCAGGTGGCTGCGAGGCCACGGTCAAGGAGAATGGGCTCCAGATCCAGCGGATCATCGCCGGGGTGACCGACGCGTCGGGCACCATCCACGCGTCGCTGGTTCAGGGGGACGCGCCGAACCCGAACGGCGGCCCGACCAACACCGCGGCGGGTTTCGCTGCGATGGTGACCGGCGGCAGCTCCCAGCAGACCATTACCGGGTCGGCGGCCTATACTCGAATCGTGGTGGCCATGCCGGGCGCCCGGAACTACTACGAGCTGACTGTTCCCACGGGCACCGTCACCCCCATCATCCTGCGCGCCTCGGAGAATCTCTCCAGCATGAACCTCGGCGTGAGCTATGCCGTGGGCGATGCCAACGTGATCGGGAAGTACACCGAGCAGACCGTGAAGATCATCAATGTGGGTAATGGTGACGTCCAGGTCAGCGTCTCCTGGAGCGACACCAGCGACGTGGACCTCCACGTGGTGGATCCCGCTCTAGAGGAGATCTACTTCGGCCACCTCACCTCGGCGAGCGGCGGTAAGCTAGACCTGGACTCTAACGCGGCCTGCACGCAGGACGAGCCCAGCTTCCCGCACAAGAGCAACGAGAACATCGTGTGGCCGGCTGGTCACGCTCCTCACGGTACCTACACCGTGCGGCTGGCCTACTGGAGCGCGTGCAACATAACCGCAGGGACCGACTACGTTGTGACCGTCGCGACCAAGGGCGGCGGGGCCCAGGTCTTCACCGGGCATTTCACCCCGCCGGGGACTGGCGGTGGCGCGGGCAGCGGGACGGATATTACGACGTTTACGTTCTAGTTAACGAGCCGTCAGCCATCAGCCGTTAGCCGTTAGCTGTTAGCAAGACCGTCCTAAGGCGTACGCAAAACAAGAAGCCGCGGGTCCTCGCCAAGGATCTGCGGCTTTTGTTTTGTGACGTATAAGCGTTTGGTGGACGGGACGGCTCACCGTCATTCAACACAAAGGGCACAAAGAACACGAAGAACACAAAGTCATCTTGAAGAACTTATTTAAAAGTGTTTTTCTTTGTGCCCTCTGTGTCCTTTGTGCACTTCGTGTTGAAGCGTCTGGATCAACCAAGTCGCCAAAGTCTTACGGGAAGCAACTGACTGCCTCCGCCAACAGCTAAACAGCTATCCCTCCACTGCCGCCTGCAATGCCGCCTTGATCGCGGGATAGTCCGATTCCAGCAGGGTCCGCGGATCCAGCAACACGTGGCCCTCAGCCACTCGCACGATGATCGGTGGCTGACTCAGGCGAAGCCGGACCGCGAGGCCCTCGGCGCCGAGGGGGCCGGCATTCAGAGCGACGAGACTGGTCGGCAACCTGGCCCCGGGGAAGGAGCCGCCTCCCACCGCCGACTCTCCCGGGATGACCTGGGGCAGGAACACCGGCGGACATAGGGCGGCGAGCGCTCTCGCGCGACGATCCAGCTCCGCCTCGTCTAGAGTGAGCATGCGAAGCACCGGGATCTCCCGTCTCGCGACCTCGGGATCGTGGTAGAGACCCAGGGTCGCTTCGAGTGCCGCGAGGGTGAAGCGATCGGCGCGGAGGGCGCGAGCGAAGGGATTGGCGCGGCAGCGAGCGATGACCTCCCGCTTGCCCACCAGACACCCCGCCTGCGGCCCACCGAGCAGTTTGTCGCCCGAGAACATGACGAGATCGGCGCCCGCGGACACTGCGGTCTGAACCCGGGGTTCGGAGCTCAAGCCCCATGGACTCAGATCGAGCAGCAGACCGCTGCCGACATCATGCAGGTAGGGGAGCCGGCGCGAGTGAGCGAGCTCCGCGAGTTCCTCTGACGACGGCGACGTGACGAAGCCAACCTGCTCGAAGTTGGAGCGATGCACTGTGAGAATCGCGGCGGCGCCGTCAATCACGTTCTGATAATCAATGACGTGAGTCCGGTTGGTGGTGCCCACCTCCTGCAGTACCGCGCCGCTCTTCCCCATGATATCGGGGATCCGGAACGATCCGCCGATCTCGATCAGCTCGCCACGCGAGATGATGACTCGTCCGCCCTGCGCCAGCGAATTGAGGGCGAGCACCAGGGCGCCGGCAGCATTGTTGACCGCCAGTCCATCCTCGGCTCCGGTCAGCTCCGCGAGCAGGGTGCGGCAATGGTCCGCTCGCTGGCCTCGAGCGCCCGATGCGAGGTCGTACTCCAGTGAGCTGTACCCCTCGGCTACTTCCTGGATGGCGAGGGCCGCTGCATGGGCCAGCGGTGCGCGCCCGAGGTTGGTGTGCAGCACGACACCCGTCGCGTTAAGCACCGGCTGTAGGGAACGTGTGGTGTGCTCCTGCACTCGCTCGGCGATCTCCGCGGCCCAATCCTCCGGGGGGCCGGCCCGACTCGAGCGTGCCGCCTCCAGGGCCTCGCGCACCGCGACCACCACGACATTGCGCGGCACGGTCGCGAACAAGGCCTCCACTCCGGGGTCTCGGAGCAGGCGATCCACCGACGGAAGCTGGCGCCGCGCGTCCGGGTTCACGGTTTGCCCGCGGCGGGTTGTACGCCCGTTGTATCAGAAACCACGGAATCCTTCTTCTCCTCCTTGATCTCCGGAACCGTGAAGCCCGCCCGCGCTTCCTCGGTGGCGACGCCGTTCACGTTTCGAATCCCCGGCACATCGACCAGATACTTGCCGCCCGGCTTGAAGGCGCTGTCGACGCGCAACACCAGCTTGTCGAACAACGGAGGCCGCTGAGCGAGAAGCTGCTTCAAAGCGGTGGAGTCTGCTGCTCCGGGGCTTGGTCTGCTGGGTAAGTGGATCGGACGCGGCTGGGCAAACTTCGGCTTCTTGCCCGCGAGACTATCTGCCGGTACCGCGGTGGTGTCCCGGGCGATCGAATCCGCCCGCAGCGAATCGATCCTGGCCCGCACCACCAGTTGGATGCTGTCGTCTACCGGTTTGGGAAGCAGCGAGGCCACGTGGACCGGAATCGAATCGGGCAATTCACGGAGCAGCACCTGCAATGAGTCGAAGCGTTGCCGAGGGGCGAGCGGCTGGGTGAAGGTGATCGTGGCAGAGACGCTGTCGTTCGCCGTGATCCCGGAGATGCGAGGACCCACCGAATCGTGGGGGTAGATCCAGAGGGTCGGAATCGTCTTCGTGCCCTGGGGAACCCGCACGCTGTCGAACGCCTCCCGATCTTCCTTCTGCAGGTTGTGGTTGGCGTCGAGCACCGCAAACGCGACGTACTCGCCCTGGGGCAGGGGCCCGATTCGAAATCGCCCCGACGAATCGGTGAGGGTGCGATAGATGAGTGTGTCCGGCATCAGAGCCAACGCGATCAAAGCCTGTCGAGCATACTGTCCGGCGACCCAGTCCACCGCCTGTCCTTCGACCGTGTCGGTCGGAAGCGGGCTGCCGGTCGAGAAGGTGATGACGATACTGGTGTCGGTCTTGTTCCGGCTCAAATCAACGATGCCCGGGAGTAGCTCGATCCGATAGACCCGGTTCGGCTTCCACCCTTCGCGGGGCCGGACCGTGATGCGATCCCGCTTCCATTTGATGCGCGGGATCTCGTGCGAGGGGGAAACCAGGATCAGGCGCTCGAGGTCTCCGGTGCCGAGCCCCATGCTCGGAGTACTCCCCTCGGACACGATCTCATCAAAGCGGAATTCGACGTCCTTGTCCCAGGTGGGATAGACGCCGACCGATTCAGGTACAGTGGAGAGCAGGATGGGTGGAATGTGGTCCGTTGGGCCGCCTGGTGGGGGGGCCATCTTTGCGCATGCGAGAACGGCGGACAGGGCGAACAGGGCGGGAAGGCGGTAAGGCGGGAAAGCGGTCGGGGCGGACGGGCCTTCACGTTGACCCCATTCCATGTCCGCCCTGTCCGTCTTGTCCGCCCTGTTCGCCCGGCGTCTCATCCAACCAGCCGTCGGTGCTTTTCCGCCAGCACCGCGTGCTGCTCGCTCCAGCTGCTCAGCTTCTCCCGTTCCTTTGCCACGATCTCCTGAGGTGCCCGGGACGTGAACTGCTCGTTGCCCAGCTTGGTCTTCTGGTTCTCGATCAGCTTGGTCAGGCGTTCCAACTCGCTCTGAAGCCGGCTCCGTTCCTTGTCGAGGTCGAGAACCTCGCCGAGCGGAACGAAGAGCGAGCTCCGGTCAGTGAGCACAGCACTCGCACCGACGCCGGCCGAGTCTCCGCCAAAGCGCAGTTCGGAAAGCTTGGCCAATCGGCGAATGGTTCCCGATTCGTCGTGAAAGGCTTTCTCTGCATCCTTGCCCGCGGCCGTGACCACTGCCCGGACCGATTTGCCGGGCTCGATACCATACTCGGCTCTGATCTGCCGGACCGCGACAACCAGTTCCTGAACCAGAGCGAAGGCACGCTCAGCGTCGGCATCATTGGCGCGGCGGTCGGGCCGTGGCCATGCCGAGATACTGATTGACGCTTCCGCGTCCCGACCCGGTAGTCGCTTCCACAGCGCCTCGGTGATGAAGGGCATGATCGGGTGCAGCAGTTGGAGCGCAATCTCAAAGGTCCGGGTCGCGACCGCGCGGGCCACATCCCCACCAGGCTGATCGCCGTAGAGTCGCGGCTTGATCTGCTCGATGTACCAGTCGGCGAAGTCGCTCCACAGGAAATGGTAGACCGCGTTCGCCGCCTCGTTGAGCCGGTACTTGTCGTAGGCCTCGGTCGCCTGGATCACCATCGCGTTACAGCGCGAGATGATCCACCTATCGGCGAGCGTCAGCTCTTCCGGCTTCACGACACCCCTGTGATTTCCTGCCAGTGGCCTGACTGCTCCCTCGCGGCGGCTCGGAACAGACTTACCGCCTTCCCGCCTTTCCGCCGAACCGCCTAGGTTGGCGAGCACGAACCGCCCCGCATTCCAAAGCTTGTTGGCGAAGTTCCGCCCCGGAGAAAACGAGGTCTCCAGATCGCTCGGGTCGAGGATGACGTCCGTGCCCACCGCCATGCCGGAGATTACGGTGTAGCGGAGTGCATCCGCTCCGAAGCGGCTTACCACCTCGAGGGGATCGATCCCATTCCCCAGGGACTTGGACATCTTGCGGTGCTGTGTGTCTCGCACCGTGCCTTGCAGGTAGACGGTCGAGAACGGGATCTCCCCCATGAACCAGCATCCCGCCATCACCATGCGCGCCACCCAGAAGAACAGGATCTCGGGGGCGGTCACCAGGGTCGAGCCGGGATAGAAACGGTCGAGATCCTTGGTCTTGTCCGGCCATCCCAGGCTGGAGAAGGTGACGAGCCAGGAGGAGAACCAGGTGTCCAGCACGTCCTCGTCCTGTCGCAGCGGCGCACCGCAGGAGCACTCCTTGGGCTCCTCTCGCGCCACGATCATCTCGCCGCATTTGTCGCAGTACCACACCGGTATGCGATGGCCCCACCAGAGCTGGCGGGAGATGCACCAGTCACGAATCCCTTCCATCCACTGGCGGTACTCCTCACCCCGCCGGTCCGGGATGAAACGCAGCGTGCCATCGACGTAGGCCTGGAGTGCTGGCTTGGCGAGCGGCGCCATCTTCACGAACCACTGGTCCGAGAGGCGCGGTTCCACGACGGTTTCGCAGCGGTAGCAGTGTCCCACCGCGTGGCGGTGATTCTCGACTTTGTCCAGCAGACCCAGCTTCTCGAACTCGGCTACCACCTGTTTCCGGGCGACGAACCGATCGAGCCCGCGGAAGCGCTCCGGCACCGCGTCGTTGAGGTGCGCGTCAGGCGTGAAGATGTCGATCGGTTCCAGATGGTGGCGGCGTCCGATATCGAAGTCGAGCGGATCGTGGGCGGGAGTCACCTTCACGGCACCGCTCCCGAACTTGGGATCCACTTCTGAATCGGCCACGATCGGGATGAGCCGGTCCACCAGAGGCAGACGGACCTTTTTGCCCACCAGCTTCTTGTAGCGCTTGTCCTGGGGATTCACCGCGACACCGGTGTCGCCCAGCATGGTCTCGGGCCGGGTGGTCGCGACGGTGATGAATCCGCTGCCGTCCTCGAGCGGGTAGCGGAACCACCAGATCTTGCCGTCCACCTCTTCCTTCTCCACCTCTTCGTTGGAGAGGGCGGTGAGGCAGCGGGGGCACCAGTTGATGATGTACTTGCCCCGGTAAATCAGCCCCTTTTCATGCAGCCGCACGAAGACTTCGCGCACAGCGCGCGAGAGATCCTCGTCGAGCGTGAAGTAGGTACGAGTCCAGTCGGCGCTGGCGCCCAGGGCCCGGAGCTGCTGCAGGATGGTATCGCCGGTTTCCCGCACGAAGGCCCAGACTCTCGCTTCGAACTCACGCCGGCCGAGGTCGAAGCGGGTCTTTCCTTCCTGCGCGATGATACGCTCCACCACGTTCTGGGTGGCGATGCCGGCGTGGTCGGTCCCCGGGAGCCAAAGCGTCACCCGCCCGCGCATCCGTTCGAACCGGGTGAGCACATCCTGCACGGTGTAGGTGAGCCCGTGCCCCATGTGCAGGATCGAGGTCACGTTGGGCGGGGGCATCATGATCACGAAGGGCGCTCCTTTGCCCTTGCCCCGTTCGGGAGAGAACAGCCCCTTGCCCTCCCACCAGCGATAAAGCCCGGGCTCGACCGCGCCCGGGGTGTACTGAGGCGGTAGCTCGTCGTTCATGCGGGTCGGTCGGTCAGATCTTCCACGTCTTCGGGCACGTCGTCTTCCCCGTGGACCAGGATGCAGTCCACCACCTGTTCGATCCCCGGCAGGGCGTGGACCACGCGGATGGCCCGCGCGCGGAGGCTGCGACTGGAGACCCAGCCGTGGATCTCAACGACACCGGCCCTCACACCCACGGCGTCGAGGGCAAGGTCGCGAAGCTGATCGTCGCTTCGGAGGGCCGACCGGACCAGGCTGGCCACCGCGGGTGGGCCTTCCCGGCCCGCTACCAGCTTCCCCCGCGGCACGGAGCCCCAGCGCCGGGGAAGCCGAAGCTTGCTGGACCCCAGCAACTCGCCCAGCACGAAGCCGGTGACGAGGCCAAGTCCGGCCCCCACCAGGCTCCAGGCGAATAATTCGCTGCCGGAAGGTCGTCTGCTCATGCCCATTGCTCTGCTCTTACCTGACGGTTTGACGAGCGGTTAACTTAACACGATGAAAGACGAAAATGCCCGAATGACAGGCGCTGAAATCGTGCGCTGGTCGGTCCTTGCCGCCCTGCTGATCGGTTGCATCGCCCTGTACTTCCGTTACGCGCCCACGACCCCTCCGGTCATCCATCCGGCGGTGGCAGACACGACCCAATGAGCACGATCCGGCTGACGCTCCCCGACGGCAGCGTGCGAGAGGTGCCGGCGGGAACCACGGCACGCGCGGTGGCCCAGTCCATCGGCGCGGGGCTGGCTCGCGCCGCGGTGGCGGCGCGAGTGGACGGGCAGGTCCGCGACCTGGACCGCCCGATCGAGGGCGACGCCAATTTCGCGATCCTGACCGATAAGGACCCGGCCGCGCTGGACGTCCTCCGTCACTCGGCGGCCCACATCATGGCGACCGCGGTCCGCGAGCTTTTTCCCAAGGCCGGGATCGGGTTCGGTCCGCCGATCGAGAACGGGTTCTACTACGACTTCGATGTCGAGCGTCCCTTCACTCCCGAGGACCTCGAGGCCATTGAGGCGAAGATGGCCGAAGTGACGGCGAAGGACTTTCCGTTCGTGCGGGAGGTGGTGGACCGCGCGGAAGCCAAGCGTCGCTTCAAGGACGACCCCCTCAAGCTCGAGCGAATTGACGATCTGGGGCCCGACGAGGTCATCACGGTCTACACCGACGGTCCCTTCGTGGACCTGTGCCGCGGGCCTCATCTCCCCACCACCGGCAGGCTCAAGAACTTCAAGCTGCTCCACGGCGCCGGCGCCTACTGGCGGGGAGATGAACGCCGCCAGATGCTGCAGCGGATTTATGGCACTGCCTGGTTCAAGAAAGAGGACCAGGACGCCTATCTGCACCAACTCGAAGAGGCCAGAAAGCGGGACCACCGCAAGCTGGGCAAGGAACTGGACCTCTTCATGTTCCACCCGTTCGCGCCGGGGGCGGTGTTCTGGACCGACCGTGGCACCACGATCGTGAACGTGCTGAACGACTACCTGCGCCAGCTGCAGCGAGACGACTATAAGGAGATCAAGACTCCGCTCCTGTATAACAAGGGGCTCTGGGAGATCTCCGGCCATTGGGGCAAGTATCGGGAGAACATGTTCCTGGTTCTCGACAAGGAGACCGGAGAACACGATTTCTCGCTCAAGCCGATGAATTGCCCTTCGCACTACCTGTTGTACCAGTCGAAGAAGCATTCCTATCGCGAGCTGCCCCTTCGGTATTGCACCTACGACGTGCTGCACCGGAATGAAGTCTCCGGCGCGCTCTCCGGACTGACTCGGGTTCGCCAGTTCCAGCAGGACGACTGTCACATCTTCCTGACCGAGCAGCAGATCCCGGAAGAGGTTCGCCGGCTCACCGATTTCATTCTGAGCTACTACAAGACCTTCGGGCTCACCGCGACGCTCAAATTCGCCACTCGGCCCAAGGAGCGGATCGGCGAGGATTCACTGTGGGATCGCGCCGAGGCGGCGCTCAGGGCCGCCCTCGAGGCGACCGGGCAGCCCTACGAGCACAAACCGGGAGACGGCGCTTTCTACGGCCCCAAGATCGACTTCGACGTAGCCGACTCGATCGGCCGGACCTGGCAGCTGGGCACGATCCAGCTCGACTACGCCGCTCCCGAGCGCTTCGGGCTGATCTACGTCGGGGAAGACAATCACGAGCACCGGCCTGTCATCATCCACCGGGCGGTGAGCGGCTCTTTC
>Ga0157378_10005276_pt1 | contig 11348 bp, 11 predicted proteins | sample M65metaG_FD_115309 | JGI IMG/M metagenome (GOLD analysis project Ga0157378, IMG submission 115309) | Miscanthus rhizosphere microbial communities from Kellogg Biological Station, Michigan, USA - M6-5 metaG | ecosystem: Host-associated > Plants > Roots > Rhizosphere > Soil | place: USA: Michigan...
GCATTCGTTTCAGAAATGGAAAACCGGTTGGTGGCTATGACGACTTCTTGACCGGCTGGATGCTCGACCCTAAGAGTAAAGACGTATGGGGAAGGCCTGTTGGTCTGCTCGTTCTGAACGACGGATCGATGTTGATAACTGATGACGGGGCCAACAAGATCTGGCGTGTGACGTACAGGAAGTGACTAAAGTGAAATGGGGAACGGCTAAAGAGGGAAAAATCGAAAGAGGGAAAAAGGGATTAGGTTGTAACCCTTTCCCCCTTTTCTCCTTTTCCCCTCTTCCCCTCTTCAAAGTCGCTTGCCAATACGTAATCCTGATCGCAGCGATCTCATCCTCAGCTTTTGCACAACAGAACAACTCCGGACTGACAGTTGAAGGAGTAGTAGTCGATTCAAATGGTGCTCCGGTAGTTGAAGCGCACGTGCAACTCGCGGGTGCCGCCGGTTCAGTCGCAACAACCAACACACGCAGCAATGGAACTTTCCAGTTGCGCACAGACAGTCACGAATCGCTGATCTTGATTGTGAAGGCCGCAGGCTTCGCACCTTTCGAGCAAAAGGTCTCGTCAGCCTCACAATCAGCTTTGCAGATCGTGTTGATGCCCGCCGTTCTGTCAGCGAAGGTCACGATTGCGGCTACACGCGTTGAAACTCGCACCGACGAAACCGCATCGAGCGTTGTCATTGTTGATGGATCGAAGTTGAACACAACAGCGGCAGTTACACTCGACGACGCACTTCGCCAGGTTCCTGGTTTCAGTTTGTTTCGTCGCAGCGGCAGTCGCACGGCAAATCCTACTTCTCAAGGTGTGTCTCTTCGCGGCATCGGCGCGAGCGGTGCAAGCCGCGCATTAGTTTTGAGTGATGGCGTTCCATTGAATGATCCATTCGGTGGCTGGGTCTATTGGGATCGCGTGCCGCGCGAGTCAATCAGTACCGTCGAGGTCGTGCAAGGTGGAGCTTCTCATTTGTATGGCAGCACAGCACTGGCGGGATTGATCGACGTTTCTACGAAGAGTCCAACGAGTAATCATGTATCGCTGTCAGCGTCATATGGCACTGAGTTCACTCCGAATGGATCGCTGTTCATGTCAGGCATTCATGACGGTTGGTCTGGAAGTTTAGCGACTGAGATCTTTCGCACAGATGGTTACATTCTGGTTCCGGAAATCCAACGCGGTTTGGTTGATACAGCCGCAGCTTCGCGCGATGCAGTCCTGAATTTACGCGTTGAGCGCAAACTGACGGAGGCGGCGCGGCTGTTCGGCACCTCATCGTTCTTTGGCGAATCACGAAAGAACGGCACACCACTGCAAACCAATCGAACACATTTGCGGCAATTTGTCTTCGGTGGTGAGTTCGCCTGGCCTACTGCCGGCGTTTTCGTTGGTCGCGTCTGGGGTGGAACACAAGTTTATGATCAGAACTTCTCAGCAATCAGCGCGGATCGAAACAGCGAACAGCTCACGCGCGTGCAGCGCGTGCCGGCCCAGGTGTTTGCATTGTCTGGCCAATGGTCTCGCGACATCGGTGGCAGTCAAAGATTCGTTGCGGGCGTCGACACCCGCGAAGTGCGCGGCGCAAGTGATGAATTGGCTTTTGTGAATGGCCGCGCAACCTCAACGATCGGTGCGGGCGGGCGAGAGCGTACGACGGGAGCTTATTTTGAAGATCTGATCCGAGCTGGTAATCGCGTTTTCGTGAATCTTACCGGGCGTTTCGACCACTGGAATAATTTTGACGCCTTCTCGGCGACGCGTTCAGCAGCAGCCGGATCACCAACGATTACGAATGCGTTTGCTGATCGGAGCGAGCACGCACTGAGCGGACAAGCATCAGTCGTCTATAAGTTCAGCGAACAGCTGTCGGCAGTGTTTGCCGCTTACAGATCATTTCGCGCGCCCACGCTCAATGAGCTCTATCGATCGTTCAGGGTCGGAAACGTGCTCACCCTTGCGAATGAAAACTTGCGCGCGGAGAAGCTCAACGGCATCGAAGGCGGTTTGCGTTGGTCGTCGTGGGAGGATCGACTCGAAGTACAGTCGACTGTTTTCTGGAATGAAATCAATCAACCGGTTGCCAACATAACGCTGCAAACAACGCTCGCTTTGATTACGCGTCAGCGACAGAATCTGGGGCAAACGCGCGCGCGAGGCATCGAGGTACACAGCGAGATCAAGTTGGATAACAGTTGGGACGTGTCCGCGGGATATCTACTCGCGGATTCGACGGTCGTCAGTTTTCCGGTCAATCGGCAACTCGAGGGTTTGAGTGTCCCTCAGGTACCGAAACATCAATTTACGTTTCAGTTGCGTTACCTGAATCCATCTCTGGTGACGGTTGGTGTGCAGGGTCGCGCGGCGAGCACTCAGTTCGATGACGACCAAAACCTGTTTCCACTGGCACCCTACTTTACGCTCGATACATACGTGTCGCGGCAAGTGCACCAGAAACTTGAGCTGTTTTGCGCAATCGAGAACCTTCTGAACCAACGTTACGAGGTTGGGAAAACTCCGATCACGACGCTTGGGCCACCGTTTCTCTTCCGCGCGGGTTTTAAAGTGCAGTTGGGATCGCGCTGACTTTTGTCGGGGCGGCACGCCGTGCCGCCCGTCCTGTATTCAAGATAGACAGAAAGGCGGCCGTGGAGGGCTGCCCCTACATATAAGGAGCTGACATGGATCTGCGTGTCTTGTTAACTACGTTTGGAGTCATCTTTCTCGCAGAGATGGGTGACAAAACCCAGCTTGCTGCGATGACGATGTCGGCGCAAACAAAAAAGCCGTGGGCAGTGTTTTTGGGAGCAAGCCTGGCGTTAGCGGCAGTGTCAGCCCTCGGAGTAGTTGTCGGTGCAACGTTGGGAAACTACGTTCCACTCGAATGGGTGAAACGAATCGCCGCTGTTGCGTTCATCGTGATTGGTGTTTTGATGCTGACGGGCAAGTTTTAGTGAATCGTGAATGGTGAGTGGTAATCACCTCTCGATTCACGATTTACTATTTACGATTCACCGAACCGGAGACTCTCAATGCCACAAACTCCCCACACTGAACGTCACTTCACCTCGAGCGAAGTTGTACGCGATATTGTGATCGGAATGTCAGACGGTTTGACGGTGCCTTTCGCTCTCGCCGCTGGACTGACCGGCGCGATCAATTCGACTGGCATTATCGTAACGGCCGGTCTTGCAGAGATCGCTGCCGGCTCAATTGCGATGGGCCTCGGCGGGTATCTCGCGGCGAAGAGCGACGCTGAACATTACGCGAAAGAACGTGAGCGAGAAAAACGCGAAGTCGCGGAGATACCTCACGAGGAAATGCGCGAGGTAGCCGAGGTTTTTCAGGCCTACGGATTAACTGAAGATGAGACGTGGCCCATCGTTCAGGCTTTGCGACGGCAACCAAAGAATTGGATCGACTTCATGATGCGGTTCGAGTTAGGCCTCGAGAAACCTGACCCGCGACGCGCCTTCGTCAGCGCGTTCACGATCGCGGGTGCATACATCGCCGGAGGCTTTATTCCCTTAACTCCCTACATTGTGGCGCATGTGGCGTCAGTGGCGTTGTTGTATTCAGTGGTACTAACCCTTGCCGCGCTGCTGATATTCGGTTTTGTGAAAGGGCGATTCACAGGAATGCGGCCGGTGAGAAGCGCCCTGCAGACCGCATTGATCGGAAGCGCTGCAGCGGGCGCGGCGTTTGCCATTGCGCGTCTCATAAGCGGGTAGCTCCGAGCCAGGGGCGGGAGCAGCAGGCAGGAGCACGAGCAGGAGCAGCCCAAATAGCAGCAGCGCGACAGTCGTGCTCCTGCCTACTGCCCACTGCTCTTGGCCCTTGCGGCTCGTTTTCGCAATCTCTGGAGGAGTTTCGTATAATTCAGGCGCTTTTCGTCATTTATAAGTATCAACAGCTAATTCTTTGTAGCCGTCAGGAGGAACGCAATGGCCACCGAATTGAAGCGCACAGGCTCGAGTTTGGATCGCATTGAAGAACTGCTTGGCGCTAATGCCCGAACCCTACTCGATCACAAAACGCAGACGATTGCGAAGGAAGATGTCCACCTACCAGGTCCCGACTTCATAGACCGCGTTTGGTCAATGTCCGATCGCTCACCCGGTGTCCTTCGATCTCTTCAATCGTTGTTTGATAATGGTCGCCTCGCGGGCACCGGCTATCTCTCAATCCTGCCGGTTGATCAGGGTATCGAACACTCAGCGGGGGCTTCATTCGCGCCGAATCCGAAATACTTCGATCCGTCGAATATCGTCGAGCTTGCCATCGAAGGTGGTTGCAACGCCGTAGCGTCGACGTTCGGCGTTCTGGGAACCGTCGCACGAAAATACGCTCACAAGATTCCGTTCATCGTAAAGATCAATCACAACGAACTGCTCACGCTGCCGAACAAATTCGATCAAGTCCTCTTTGGCACGGTGAAGGAAGCCCACAATCTGGGCGCTGTAGCCATCGGCGCGACCATCTATTTTGGATCTGACGAATCCACTCGACAGATCACGGAGATTAGCGAAGCATTTGCCCAGGCTCATGAACTCGGGATGGGCTGTATCCTCTGGTGTTATCTGCGCAATTCGAAATTCAAGACTCCAGAAGGCGACATGCACGCTGCGGCAGATTTGACGAGCCAGGCGAATCATCTCGGCGTGACCATTCAGGCTGACATCATCAAGCAGAAACTGCCCGAGCGGAATGGTGGTTACAAAGTAGTCGAAGCTCAGTTGGGTGGCTCGTATGGCAAGACCAGCAAGATCGTTTACGACAAACTGACCACTGACAATCCGATCGATCTCGTTCGCTATCAAGTCGCAAACTGCTACATGGGCCGTGCCGGTCTAATAAACTCCGGTGGCGAATCAAAAGGCGCGAGCGATTTGAGCGAAGCCGTGCGCACTGCCGTTATCAACAAACGGGGTGGCGGCATGGGGTTGATCTCCGGCCGCAAAGCATTCCAACGTCCGATGAACGAAGGTGTCGAATTACTGAACGCGATCCAGGACGTGTATTTGAGCGAAGAAATCACCGTCGCGTAGTCTTTGTAGTGCGCTATTCAGTATCGTCCGCGGTAGCGGATGCCCATTTGCAACGCATATCCCGCGTTGAACCAGGCCATCCGCTACCGCGGACGGTACTGAATAGCGCTCCAAGTAAATCCAAAGTCCCAGCCTCACTCGTACATGTCTTGAGGCCCAACACGCCCCTTGCAACAAGACTCGGTACAAACTGCTGACATTGAACTGCTCAAGGCCGTATCCCGCGGCGATGAGCAGGCCCTCGCCCAACTCTACGATAATTACCGCGTAATCCTATTCGGACTACTGGTTCGTATATTGAATAGCCGCGAAGAAGCGGAAGACGTACTTCAGGAGGTGTTTCTACAGGTTTGGCGGAGAGCGAAAGATTTTGATGAGACGAGAGGCAAACCCTTTACCTGGCTCGTCACGTTAGCTCGCAGCAGAGCTATCGATCGGCTACGAAGTTTGGGTGCGCGAGACAGGGTAGCCCAGGCTTCAGTACGCGAAGCTTCGGAAGAAGTCTCAGATGCAGCCTTTGACACTTTTCGTTCTGAACAGCGCGCCCTGGTCACGTCTGCGCTGTCACAACTCCCCGAAGAACAAAAGCGGCCGTTGGTACTCGCGTACTTTGATGGACTGACGCAATCGGAGATCGCCGCTAATCTGGGCGCGCCTTTGGGAACAGTAAAAACGCGGATGCGGGCAGGTATGATGAAGCTACGCGAGGTTCTGGCGGGCAAGAACGAAAGTTTCGGCTTCTAACGATGGTGCACGACCACTACAAAGAGATGCTTCCGGCGCGCGCCCTGGCGACGCTCGCCGCGAATGAGCGCGCTGCGCTTAACGAGCACCTGCTTGTGTGTGCCGAATGCCGTTGGGAACTCGAAACGTGGGAAGCAACCGCTGCAACTCTTTCACTGAGTGCTACGCCAATGGAACCATCACCCAACGTCCGTGAACGGATACTGCAGCTAGTCCGCGAAGAACGTCGATCGGCACCAGCCGAAGATGCAGATGCTCGCGTCGTTCCATTTAGATCTCAAAGCCGCACCATGTCGTACGGACTAATCGCGGCCGGAGTGATTTGCTCAATTCTAGTTGGTTGGATTGCTCTGATGGCTCGACAGAATCGTGCGGCGAGAGCTGAGATAGCCAGGCTCAATGAACAGATCCAAAGTACGGAGGCACGTCTAACCCACCAACGTGAGATCCTGACCATGCTAACGTCGCGAGGCACAACGATCACCACTTTAGCCGGTACGAGTTCCATGCCCGGCGCCGAAGCAATGCTTGCCTATGAGCCAAAGGGCGGGGCTATGCTGATCGCCAAGAATTTACCAGCCGCACCTGTGGGAAAGGCTTATCAACTGTGGTTTATCGTCGATAACAAACCGTTGCCAGGTCACACATTCAATACTGATGGTTCAGGGGACGGGGCTATGCAGGAGAGCGTTCCATTAGGAATCACCAACAAAGCCGTATTCGCCGTTACGATGGAAAACAGCGGAGGTGCCAGTTCTCCAACGGGTCCAATTCTTCTTCGCAGTGGGCTCTAAAATCCAAACAACCCTCGCACCTCGTAGATAGATCGCTTTTCAATTACATCACTCGTCGGTTCGCCGCCGGGGATATCTATGTGAAGTCAAATAAAGGAGACTCGCCCGCAAATGAAAAACGAAAGTATTCGAAGAAAGGCAGTTTTGGCTTTGGTAGTTTCGCTGGTAATAACGACAAGTGCGGTTGCCTACGGAATGCCGCAGGAGAAATCGCTTTACGATCGACTCGGTGGATACAACGCCCTGGCGTTGGTCGTTGACGATTTCATCGTCCGTCTGGTCACAGATAAGCAGTTTGAAAAATTCTTCGTAGGCCATAGCACAGATTCGAAGAAACAGATTCGCCAACACATTCTCGATCAGTTTTGCGCCGCGACTGGTGGTCCCTGCGTCTACACCGGACGCGATATGAAAACGTCGCACAGCGGTCTAGGCATTACGAACGCTGAATGGGATGCGGCTGCAAAGCACCTTGTCGCATCGTTGGATAAATACAAGGTCCCTGAAAGAGAAAAGAATGAGGTGCTCGCGTTTGTGACAACGCTGAAGAAAGACATTGTCGAAAAGTAAGTAGCCGGATTACGGGTAGAAAGAAAAGAAATCATTGGTCAATTATCGTTTGAGATTTGAGAATTAACATTTGACCCTCTGGTCGTAGGTATTGACGCGCTGGTCAGCCGACCTCGCACTCAAGACCAGAAGACACGAGGAGCAAATGATAATTCTCAAATCTCAAATGATAATTGACCAATGATTTCTTTTCTTCCTCTACTGCTTGCTGCCCCTGCTCCCGTTGTTTACACTTGGCAACAAATCCAAGTGGGCGGGTCATTAGAGATGGTGAGCAACGGAAAGAACCAACCTCCAGTCGACAATTCTATTTCTGATTCAACCGGGCAATACGATTTGCGCTTTGTGTTATGGCGGCAGTTCTGCTCTGAAAACGGCATTCCCGTCGACACCTTACCCAGCCAATTAAACGATGATCAGAAGGATAAGTGGGAAAAAATGAAGGCCAAGCGTCTGCGATAACTATTTCGGATTTCGTGTTGCTCGAGCACCCTTTCCTGTGACCAAGATCACGAAGTAGAAGCGGGACGAAATCGAAATCGCCATTCCGAAATCCGAAATCCGAAATCGCCTCAAATGTAGCGGCCAGTTAAAAAGGGATTCGTCAATCGTTCCTCACCGATCGTCGTCACTGGACCGTGACCAGAAAGCACCTCCACATCATCTCCGAGCGTCAACAGTTTATTCTTGATCGAGTCCAGCAGCTGTTGAGTCGATCCACCTGGCAGGTCTGTTCGGCCAATTGAGCCCGCGAATAACACATCGCCCACAAACACCTTTTTTTCTTTGGCGGCGAAAAGAACAACATGCCCGGGCGTGTGCCCAGGACAATGAAGCACCGTAAAGGTAAGTGAGCCGACCGCGTACTGCTCTCCGTCGTTCCAATACTTATCGACGGGAGGCGGAGGTTCGTATTCAAAACCCAGAGCGGACCATTGCGAGCGCGGAATGCCGATCCATGCGGGCTGATCAGGAAGCGCCCGGTACATAAACTCATCCTCTTTGTGAAGGATGATGTCCGCCTCCGGCACCAGCTTTTTCAACGAAGCAACGCCACCGACGTGATCCATGTGCGCATGAGTGAGGGCGATGGCCTGGAGATTGAAACCACGAGCGCTGAGGACTTCGACAATGCGTTCCGATTCGTCTCCCGGATCAATGCAAATCGCCTGCTTGGTTTCTTCGCAGCCAACAATACGGGTGTGTTGCTGAAAGGCCGTGACTGTCAGTTGATCTATAATCATGCGAACGTAGTATCACATCTTTAGCGGACAAGCGACAAAAGACACCACCGCTTCAGCGTCGAGTTTCAAGTTCGACCTAACCGCAACAACCTCTCATTCTCCCCAAGCTTTAGCTTGGGGTCAGCGGTACTTCAGCTCTTAACCGTTTCAACGGTTTTCAGATTCTGTCGCTTCGGTTTCAGAAACCGTTGAAACGGTTCTGCGAAACTGACGGCCAGACTGCTCCCCAAGCTAAAGCACCGGGAGAATGAGAAGTTGCTGGCTGTAGGTTGAAGTTGAAACTCCACGCCGCTGAAGCGGGTGGTGTCTTCCGAAATAGTCGCGCAATCAAGTGACCGCTATAATCAATCCGCAATGCCCGTAAGTACTAAATCAGCCCCACTCGCCGCTGTTCTTGATTCGATGACAATCGAAGGCGCGCCGGAACTCACAGAACATCTCGACGACGATGCGCTCAAATGTTTCGCGTGCGGCCATCGCTGTTTGATCAAAGAAGGTAAGCGCGGCATCTGCAAAGTGCGCTTCAATGAAGGCGGGCGTCTACTTGTGCCTGCGAATTATGTTGCGGCTCTTGCTTGTGACCCAACTGAAAAGAAACCGTTCTTCCATGTGCTGCCGGGATCCGACACGCTCACGTTTGGCATGTTAGGCTGCGATCTTCATTGCGCTTACTGTCAAAATTGGCTGACTTCGCAAGCTTTGCGTGACGACTCGGCGGGAACCAGCCCAACGGTTGTTTCGTCTGATCGATTGGTCACCCTCGCGAAAGCCTATGGCGCCTCGATGGTCGGAAGCAGTTACAACGAGCCACTGATAACCGCTGAATGGGCCGTGGAGGTGTTTCAGAAGGCAAAGCCGGAGGGATTCAAAACTGCTTTCATCTCAAACGGAAACGCTACGCAGCAGGTGCTGGATTATCTGCGTCCCTGGACAGATTGCTACAAGATCGATTTGAAGTCGATGAACGATAAAAACTACAGGCAGCTTGGTGGCGTTGTTGACAACATCCTTGAGACGGTACAGATGGTTCATGACCGCGGGTTCTGGGAAGAGATCGTCACACTTGTGATTCCAGGATTCAACGATTCAGTCGATGAGTTAAAACGCGCAGCTGACTTTATAGCCTCTATATCACCTGACATACCATGGCACGTCACTGCGTTCCATCAGGATTACCGCATGACCGACAACGCAAACACGACTGCCGAACAATTGATGCAGGCCTGTGAGATCGGACGTGATGCCGGGTTGAGGTACGTCTATGCCGGCAACTTGCCAGGTCGTGTCGGTCGCTGGGAAAACACTTATTGTCCGACGTGTGATGAACTTCTGGTTGAGCGTTATGGATACATGATTCGTGCCGTGCGGGTTACGACAGAAAGCAAATGCCCGAAATGTTCGGCGAACATCCCGGGCATTTGGCGCTAAGAGCTAAGAGGGAAGAGGTAAGAACAACCGTATTGCTCTTCGCTCTTTCCTCTTTGCCTTTAAAACGACACTACTTTGTTGGTGACGGCTTCGGTGGAACCGCCTTTGATGGACTGGGCTTCGCTGAAGTCGATGCTGCTGCTGATGGAGACGGCGCTGCCATCGGCGGAGTGACTGCTGTTCCCTGATGTAGCATCGCCAGCCACTTACCATTTCGGTTCGCCCAGATCGTTGAATGTCGCTCACGTTCCGGCTTCTGTCCGGGTATTCGGACGACGTAAGTCACCAACGCTGCGTCGGCGTCGAACTTCACTGTCTTCCATTCACTCAACTCTGCCTTTGAAAGATCAAAGCCTTGAACGCCTTTGACTGATCCAGCTTTGTCGAATACTCCGTTCGCTTCAATCTCGATCGACTCGGGCGCGAGGTACGACGCAAACGCATCGTAGTTCTTCGTCTTTATAGCATCCCAAACTAACTTCTCGTTCGCTTGTGCGTCGGAAGAAGTTGTGCCAGGAGTCGCAGCTGCAGCCGCTGGACTAGCTGCTGGTTTCGCAGCCTTTGGTGCGGGTGGCGGAGGCCCCGTCGTCTTTGCCACTTCTGTTTCCTGATGATAGATGACAAGCCACTTGCCGTTTCGATTTACCCATGCGCTGGAAGCATAGATTGTCTGTGGTGGCATGGCCTGTCCGTTCATGGTTCCACCATACGTCTGTTTATAGGAGATGACAGCAGCGTCTTTGTCGAGCGATTGAAATTTCCAGTCAGACCAAACTACGTCCTTTGGCACAAAGCCCTGAATGCCTTTCATAATTCCCGCTTTGTCGTAGACTCCCTCGCCCCCGACCAACAAAGCTTCGGGATCAACCATTTCTCCGAACCCGTTGTAGTCTTGCTTCTCAAATGCGGCCATCACTGCTTTTTCTTTTGCCATCGCATCTGATTCTGTCATCGGCGCGGCAGCAGCTGTAGTCTCAGCACTACCGTTCTTATTCGTATCAGCGCGGTTCGTCGGCGGTGCCGCACAGCCGGCTGCAGCGATCGCCACGGCAGCGATCAAAAACACGAACTTCTTCATAAGAGGCCTCCCAACCAAACTTTTAATGTAGCTTTCGGCGCGTTCTATGCGAAAAGGCGAGAATAGTCAATAGCGGGGGCGGTAGACGAAGGATGAAGGATGAGGGATGAAGGATGAATAAGAACTCTCTTCATCCCTAATTCATCCTTGATCCTTGGGTTTACGGAGTCTTAGACGCTGCCGGAGATGCAGCTGTTGTGGGGGGACTCGTTGAAGGTGATGGTTTCGCCATCGCCTTCAACGCTTCTGGATCGATCCGCGTGGCTTGCGAGATGACTACTTGCCACGTTCCATTCCGTTTAGCAAACACGTCCGTGAAGCGATACTCACCACTGATATCGATCTGCTTCCCACCGGCTGCTTTAACCTTTCCGTTCTTTATCGCACTTCGTCCAGTTACAACCGCCGACTCTGCACTGAGAACTACTGCCTTCGCTTCCAACA
>Ga0157378_10005280_pt1 | contig 11344 bp, 10 predicted proteins | sample M65metaG_FD_115309 | JGI IMG/M metagenome (GOLD analysis project Ga0157378, IMG submission 115309) | Miscanthus rhizosphere microbial communities from Kellogg Biological Station, Michigan, USA - M6-5 metaG | ecosystem: Host-associated > Plants > Roots > Rhizosphere > Soil | place: USA: Michigan...
GACGAACGTGCGTGCAGGCTCGAAGATTCTCGCTGGATACGTTCGGCGCTACGGACTTCGTGAGGGCCTTCACGCTTACAATGGATTTGGAGACCCGACCAGCGCGTATGCGGACAAGGTTCTGTTAGTAGCGGGGTATCGGATTCAGTGAGTGGGAAAGGTAAACCATCACGTGTGACCTCGGATTCTTTCATGCTGCCCGGGTAGATCTGCACCGAAATCCGCCGTCACGACCTTAGCCATTTTTTAGACGAACAGAACAAAACGGTTCAACCGGCTCCATTGTTGCTCATGGTTGCCCGTTGAGTTTCCAAAAGCAACGCGATGAGCAGTACATCGACCCTGAGGGCTACTAGATAGACCCAGCGCGAAACGTCAGGCGGAAGAGCGGCGAGCAGGAAGTGATATTGAGCGCAGCGGAGAATTGCTCAGGTGTTGAGTGGAATTATTTGTTTGAGGCTATTCGGGATTGCCTGCCGAAAATGAAGGTGTAGCGGTGTATCTACCGGCAAAAACGCAGCCGTATAGAAATATTCCAAAATCACGAATTATCCATCGCATACCTCAACCTCTATACCGCCCCCATCGACGGCACATATAGCGAGTGCGCTCAACGCGAGACCAAGGAAAACGACAAAGCTACCGGCAGGCGCCATCGCTGTAAGCATTGGTTTCCATCCACATGACAGCCTATTGGACCAGGTGAGAACCCAAGCGAACGACGCTCACCACGATTCGTTGTCTGGATTGATCGAAGACGAAGTACTCACCAGGAAGACTGGTGGTTGCCAACTGCGTCAGGCGATCCCGCGCTGTCTCAAGGTCGGGAGTGCACTCAAGCCAAACAGAAGTTCCGTCCGCCTCTTTCCTGAAAAGGTCAAATGGGGCTATCTGCATGGGCCATCCTCCAGAGGGCTAGGAGCAGATCGTTAGCCATTCCTGTAAGCGTCCAATTTAACGGGGCTTGGTGTGGCGGATGGACTTGCAAGGACAACGTAACGGTACCCCAATTGTGCGCGGACAACCTTACAACTGAGAATTTCTACGTAGGTTTGTGAGTACCGCTACTTCCTTTCATCGGATCAGGCTCTCAGAACGCCCCAAAAAAGACGCAAAATAAGGCGGCCCTGGTGGTAATACGTTTGCGTATTACGTATTACCAGACGGCGGTGTATGGACTGCGGCCGGCTTGGCTATTAGATCAAAAGACGCTGCTTTGCATGCGCTGTTTGGCTCACCGTTTAGACAAATAACCCTCAAATCCTCACCTAAAACCCTTCTCGCAAGATTGGATCGCAGTTGCGGGAGTCCCTAAATGGATCGCAAACCTAATAAAAAGCGAAAGATACCGTTTCAGGCGCGCCGTTTGCATTCAAAGCGTTTGTGCTGATGTTGATGTGGAATTGGTTTGTGTCTCCAGTGTTCCACATTCAAAGTATTTCTTTCTGGCAGGTGTTGGGACTTCTGTGGGCGGTGCAGCTTTTTGTTGGTGACACCAGCGAGAACCCAGCGGAGACTTTGCGGTGGGAAAATTTATCTTTGGCCTTGAGTGCATGCGTTCCAGAGCACAAAGCCGAAGAATTACGGGAAGAAGTGAAGCAGAAAAATGAAGGCATCTGGGAACAATCAGGAATTCACATTTTTGCGCAGCTTGGTGGCTACGCCTTCACATTGACACTGGGCTGGTTGGTTCACACATTCGCTATCGCAGCGTGAATCACATTTCCTCGCATATAGCGACGCGTTGTCCATCGAGAAACGGACGCTAGACAGAATCGACCCGGCTGCTCTTCGGAGTGTCCGAGTTTGCTGTTGTGACTCTTCAGTTCGATTGAGGATTGAATCGGCAGTCTCCCCACAAAATAGTCCAGTTCCCTGAATCAATGAACTGCCGATACTCTTGAGAATCCATTTGGAATGCATCGTTTGCGTAGAGCGACGTTAAGCGAGCATGTTCCGCGTCTATGCCTTTGATGAAGGGAACGAGATGACTGCGCAAGAGAAATCCCCCTTTGTCTTGGAGTTGAAGCGTAGATGTCGGAAGCCCCTATGCGATTCGAGAAAGTTAGCTCAGACAATTCGAGGCTTGCTCAGCCCCGACTTACTCCAAAATCACTAAATCCAGTCAGTCGTAAACGCAAAAATATTTGGCGCTTGTCGGGACAGGCCTGCGGCTAATCGCCAGGCTTGCTTCCACGCCTTCTTGGCACGCGCGGTTCCGTGCTCCAAGCTCAACGCGGCGCGGTAATGTTCCAGGGCCTTCGCCCGAGCCGACTCCGCTGCCGGTTGATATTTTTTTGGATCGTGGTATTCGCTGTCGGTCGTCGCTGCGAGCCACACAATGGTTGAGTATGCGTTCCCAACCATAAAGTGCAGCGATGACAGTGTCGAGGTCAGAAGTTGACCTTGGCGCCGGTTTGCACGGCAGCTTTCCGCTGAGTATCATTGCGACCACATATCCGCATCGTCAAACAGTTTACTAAAAACCTTTGGAGCAATTCTATATGGGCTGGTGACGGGTTTCGCCGCGACCACGGTCATTGTTCTTGGATGTATGTCAAACGCGGCGACGTCTACGTGTATTTCAAGCACGAAGACACGCCCGAAGGCGCGTTGAACGCCGAGAGCCTGCTGCGGGCTACCGTAATCAACGGCTGACTTTCACTCACCCTGTCACACGTAGGAAGCTCGTGCGACGTGAAACGGACAGATCGTTAGCACCTTCCTAGAAACGGAACTTGATTCCTAACTGGATATTTCGTGGACCACCGGTACCAATGACTGGGTTTGCCGCGGCAATGTCGGGAGTGGCAAGGATCGTCCCGAATGTGGTTGGGTCGCTTGGGTCAATCAGAAACTCCGCGTTTGGATTGGCAAAGTGCGGATGATTGAGAACGTTGAAAAATTCGCCGCGCAACTGGAAGCTCACACGTTCTGTGAGCCGCGTGGTTTTGACGATGGAGAAGTCCCAATTGTCCAACCGCGGGCCACGGAACGGATTGCGGCTGATGTTGCCGAAGGTGCCGGGAGCATGCGGGGTGAGAATTCCCGACTTGGTGACGTAACAACCCCAGTTCGCAAGTTGATCCGCCGCCGCCGGACCGACGGCGCTCGAAATGCACGAAGTGGCGTCAGGCGTAAGCCCTCCGGTGACGTGCCCCAAAGCATCGACGGAGAACGAACCGGGATCGACATAGGGAATGCCGGTCAACGAGGCTTTGAAATCGGACGGACTTCCCGCCAGATTCCATCGATCGCTGAACTCGCCCGTGCCGCTTAAATCACTGCCGTTCACGAAGCCGTCGTCCACGTTCCAGGGCAGGCCTCCTTGGATCGTTACGACTGAATTGAGCTGCCATCCATCCAAAAGATGGGCGTAGCCATTCCGCGACGGCAGATCGTAGCTCAGCGCCAGGGTCAGGCGATGACGCAAGTCCGAATCGCTGTTGGCACGTTCCAGGAACGGACGCGTGCTGTCTTGCGGTTGCTGCGCGCGATTCAGCGACACGTCATCCAGTGAGTGCGACCAAGTGTAGCCAGCCACGAAATTCAGGCCCTTCCATGTGCGCTGCGTCAACGTGACCTGCAAGCCGTGATAGATCGACGTATAGCCGTTGTCGAGAAAGTTGATGAATCCAAGATATGGGAATGCCGCATTGAAAGGCCGGCCAAGCTGTTCGCTGCCATCATCATTCGCAGGGACAACCTGGTTGATGTCGCGAACGCCGTAAAGCTTGACGCCGTGGTTGCCCACATAAGCCACTTGCAAGGAAGTGTTGGAAGAGAGAGCCTGCTGCACATTGGCGTTCCACGTAACTACGTAAGGGGTGCGCAAATCTCGCGTGACGCCGAGAATGTCGCAAGGCGTCGCGCTGCAGTCGATTGAGGCGCTGAACACCGGGCCTGCGGTCGACCAATTCAAGGAGCTCCCGGCAGGGTTGGCAGCACCCGCGACGATATCTCCGGTCGCGCCGGGAATTCCGGTGGCTGGCGACGAGGGAATAACGTTGAGGCCTGCGGTCGAGGCATTGTTGACGCCGTTCTGTCCCAAGAATAGCGACAGGTGAGGAATTTCATAGGTCACGCCGGCGCCGGCCCGGAAAACGGTTTTGCCACGGCCCCAGGGGTCATAGGAAATGCCGAAACGCGGCGCGAAATTGTTGTGGTCTCCGTTGTAGGGTGAGCTGATTCCGTGACCCACCTGCTGGATGCCGATTGCGCCGGTCGGGCTGAAGTTTCCGCTGGAGTCCAGCGGATTGAAGTTCGACAACCGGTCGTGCGCCTCCTTGATTACCGTGCTCAGGTCGTAGCGCACGCCGACGTTGACGGTGACTCGCGGAGAGAGCCGCCAGTCGTCCTGGAGGAACAAGCCGAAGGATTTGATAGTGACGTCGCGATGCGAATCGCCTACGAAGATTCGACCGCCGGTCTTGCCGGTAATGGCTCCGCGTGGGAGTCCAGCCATCAGGTCTTCAAGAGGAGAACTGTCTGCTCCGCCGTAGCAATTGCAAAGAGCGGAAAGCTCGCCGCCGGCAAAGCGGACCCGTCCTTTTCCGTAGCGGTCGCGAGTATTGTCGGTGCTGCCGTGACGGAATTCTCCACCGAAGCGAAACGTATGCTTGCCGCGGGTGTAGGAGACGTTGTCCACCCACTGGAAGGTCTGGTTCGGCGTGGTAAGCAGCGGCCATCCCACGTTTCCGCCAATCTGGTTGAATCCATCAACCTGAATGGCGGGGGCGCCAAAATTGATGGGCGTGGTCACACCTGTGTTGATGCCATAAACGGTTGCGGGATCCGAGGCGTGATCGGCGGTGAGAATGGATTGCCAGAAGCGGTTGAACCCGAACCGCGCTTCGTTCACCCAATGAGCATTGGGCACCCAGGTGTGGTTGAGTCCGAAAACCTGGGCTCGGAGTTGCGACTCTGATTGCCACTCCTTCCGGAGCACGGCGGTGTCGCGCTCGATCTGCAAACTGTCGCCGAAGAAATACCGCGCCGTCAGGCTGTGGCGCTCATTGATGTGATGATCTCCCTTGATGATGAAATTGTCGTTTCGGTTGTGGTTGGGAAACCCGACGTTCAACCGGTCGGTTCCACTCGTGTTGGCGGGATATAAGCCCGCTACGGTAGTGCTGAGCGAGTTGACGCCGCACGCCACCGCGCTCGAAGCGCAGTGCGTGGTGACACTGTCAACTGCGTCAGGGATGCTGATGCTCGGGTCGCCAGCGGCCACCGTGGATGGGCTATTCAAGACTTCCGAGTTCGCCACCAGTGCGCGAATGCCCTCGTAGGCACCGAAAATAAATGTCTTGTTCTTGATGATCGGGCCGCCGATGCTCCCGCCAAATTGATGTTGGCGCAGCGCGCGCTGCGGATCCGGCTTGGGATTGAAATAGTTGCGCGCATCAAAGGCGTTGTTGCGCTCGAAGCCATACACCGTACCGTGTATTTCGTTTGTGCCGGACTTGATTCCCAGATTGACGATAGCGCCCGGCTTCCAGCCGTATTCGGCAGGTGGATTCTCCTGGGCATTGAATTCCTGGATGGCGTCAATGGGAAGGATACTGCCTGGTGTGCCCTGCACGCCTTCCGCATTGATCACTGTCGTGGCGTAGTAGGGATCGTTGTTGTCCGTTCCGTCGACGATGAAATTGTTGTCTTCCGGACGGTTTCCGTTGGAGCTGATCGAGAGAAATCCACCGCCGGTGGAACGCTGAACCCCCGGCCGAAGCACAACCAGGTTTTGAAAATCACGGCCGTTCAGCGGAAGATCGTTGATCGACTTGTTCGCGAACGTGCCGCCCAATGTGTCGTTCGTGGTTTCCACCAGGGCGACGTCCTCCGTCACGCTTACCGTCTCCGAGATGCTTCCCGGGCGCAGCGTGAAATCGATACGAATGTCTTTGGCAACTTCCAAGCGCGTGCCGCTTTTCTCCACGCGCGTGAAACCCTGGGCTTCAACGATGATCTTATAAACCCCAGGCGCCAGGTTTGGCGCCACGTAGTCACCCGCGTCATTGGTTACTAGTTCGCGCCCGACGCCGGTATCCACGTTGGTGATGATTACCTTGGCTTCTCTGACTGCCGCGCCACTTTGGTCCGTAATGGTGCCCAGGATGCGCCCTTCATACGTTTGAGCGAAAACGCAAAGAGGAGCACATATCGCAAATGCGAGGACGAGATACACGAATACACGTAGAGCTTTCATTGTTCCTCCGTCGAAGAGAAAGGGTGCCTGGACCACTCGCGTCACCCCTGACGCGATGAGTGAGGGAATGTTGCACCCCAGGTCAGGGCAGCGTCAAGGTAAAGATTCCCGTGTAGCGAATCCTTAGGGAAATCGGGGTCAAAAGCCACGAATTTTCAGCGTAAGGATGAAGCCCGCAAAGGCGTTTGTGAATTAGTTGTTTTTGAATCGAGCGGGCGCGCGCCGGTCTGGATCAAGGCAGGGTCATCGCCGCGGATCGCCTCGGTCGTTTAACCTGAAGTTCTCACCACCTATACCCAATTGTTTTTCTCTGTCCACACTTAGAACATTCCGCAACAATTCTCGTGTGATGCGCTTTCATGGTTTTGCTTTGCCTTGCCATCTGCTCATGGGTTACCAAGAATCGTCGGTTAGCACACCCACAAACAAGCGGGCTGGATGGCTCCGTATTGCTGGGGACGAAACGAATTTTCCTTGCCATGATTTTGTGCCCTCACTCTGCAAGCCAGCGAAAAACAGCGAGCGCGACTACTAGTGCCATTGCAATCACAAAGAGCCTGTAACCCCAAATTACCTGTTCGATAGAACTGTTTTAATAAATTCTCTCCGAATGAAAAGGAGGCCCGCGTTGAGGCACTCGGGACGGAGTCGCCCTCGGTTTTCCTTCGCTTGGACGGTAACCCCGTTAATCAGGCGCTGACTTGCAGGCGGTCCGCTTGTTGCGCACTATTGATCAACCGGGGAAATCAAGAATGGAGATCCCGGGTGGGATCACACTCGTTTATGCAGCAGAATAAGGAAATCATTAGCCAATGGGGAGAATCGGCTCCTTACTGGGAGAAGAATCGGGCGATCATCCACGAGATGTTTGCGCCGGTCACTCAAACGCTTATTGAGGAGGCCGGGATCACCAGTCGCCACGTCGTCCTAGATATAGCAACGGGTCCCGGAGAACCAGCATTGAGCATTGCCGACGTGGTCGGACCTGAGGGCAAGGTCGTGGGCACGGACGTAGTTCCAGCAATGGTGGAAGCGGCTCGTCGAGAGGGCAGCCGCCGGAAAATTCACCATGCCAGCTTTGAGGTGGCGGGCGACGACAGTCTACCGTTTCCAGCAAACACCTTTGACGCCGTGGTTAGCCGTTTCGGCGTGATGTTCTTTCCGTCACCCGTGGACTCCGTTCGTGAAATGTTGAGGGTAGTGAAGCCAGGTGGCCGGATCGCAATGGCCGTCTGGCATTATGCGGAGAGAAATCCGTTCCACTACACCGTGTCGCAAGTCGTCGATCGGTACGCGGAACCAACCGCGCCAACACCCGGTTCGCCAGATATGTTTCGTTTTGCCAGTCCTGGTGAGTTGCTGGACATTGTTACGAACGCCGGTGCGACTTGGGCGTCCGAGCGGCTGCTACGGTTCTCGATATGCGCGTCCATTTCCGTTGAGGATTTTTGGACCCTGCGATCCGAAATGTCAGAAAAGCTCCGCACAAAACTCGCACTGCTTTCAGAGCCACAAATAGCGAAACTGAAAAGCGATGTCATCGAAGCCCTGAAAGCGTACTCTTCCGAGCGTGTAATTAGTTTCCCCGCTGAAGTATTGATCGTGAGTGGCGGGAAGTAGGCTTCGCAGCGGCTCTCAGGTTCCGAGGCTTGCGACGAGGCACGTAGGGGCTAGTTGAAGCAGAAAAGTACCTTCCAGTGCCTATGTTTCCGATTACCCCTGCCAGCTCAACCGGTCGATGCAACACCATCCAACGCGTTGATTCGACAATGCTTTCCCGGAAGAACCGATCTGTTTGACTGCACTTGGTGAAAATCAGCCAGGGGTAGCGTTCCGGCCGATCTAACCCGGCGAGCGTTTCTAACTTTTGTTTTCAGTGAAAGGTGGGTTCTAGCTGAGTGTTGCGTCGACCCATTGAGACCACCCCGTTAACCAGGCACAACCGCGCGGAAGTGCTAAGATTCTGGTAATGAACGCGACTTTTAAGGTTGTTCTGTGCATGGTGGCCATTGCGACCATTGGCGAGGTGTACCCTCAAACACGTAGTTTAGCAAAGAAGGAGGATGCTACTGATTTTGAGGAGCGGTACAGCGCGTCAGTCCAGCGATTCAAATAAGTCCGCCTGAGTCAAGTCGCGACGGATCCGCAGGCGGAAGTCTACCGCGTGATGATCTTCCCAACTTGGGGTAACGCAATTTCCATAAGAGTTCAAAAACACAATGAAATCTATGCGGTGTCGGCTCGTCGGCTCAAAGGACAAGCCGGATTCGAAGTCGGCAATCTGACCGAAGAAAAAGACTTAGATTTGACCCAAGCTGACTCAAGAATGCTCGACGATTTGATACGGAAACTTAATCTATTTGAAATGCCCTCCAATGATGCGGTGCGTGGATTGGATGGGGACGAATGGGTCATTGAAGGCGTTTCACAGGGCAAGTATCACTTCGTCGAACGTTGGTGCGCTACAGACGAAAAGCCCAAAGAAACGCGGACTGGCGAACTTCAACGTTTTCTGCAAATTCTTGGTAGATAAGTCCAAGCTGTCTGTGCGACCGACCAATAAGGGACACAAGCTAATCTGACCAGTGCGACGCCCCAACACCCGCGAATCCTTCTCAGATGCCTGGTAAGTCGGGTGGTTTCATGGGTCGACGCAACACCCAAGCCGAACCCGACTTGCATTGAAAACAAAGGCCAAATCGCTCGACCATTCGATCGAAATCGTCCACCGAGGATGCAGGCCACTGTAGGACAACTTGGAATTTCATAGCCGAGGAGCCTACCAAAGTTCTTTCAGCCCTGCACGGCACGCTAACTCCCGGTTAGTCGGATTACCGGACATTGAGGCCATTGGTCCGGTCTGCGCGGTAATCGGGCACTGCTCGGTCCTTCCCGGCGTTGGTAAACTCGCGTAGATTGGACGCTATTGAGTCGAAAAACTACAACGATCAGGATTATCGGCTTGCTCGCCTTTGGCCTGTGCGGGTTGTATCTCGCTTTTACTATCGAAGGCTATAAACCTCTTGGCCACGGCTATTTTCTCCTTCGTCGCGCACGTTGGATCAGCAACGGATTCGAGAGTATTTATCATTCCAAGGAGCTCTATTTCCGCTGGAAGAACTTGGGTCAAACGGGTCAAGGTTTCATTTCTCCGTCTGGAAAACATGCAGTGTATGAGCACGAAGGTAAATTGATTCTCTTTGGTGCCAAACGAGGAACGAACAGGGACATAACCGATGGACAATTCGGCGTTCCCGAGACGGTGAATTGGCACGAACCAGAGAGGTACATTGTGGTCACCTACTACGAAGACCAAAACCACAGACCGAGCACAATTCACATACCCGATTAGTCGCTGATCAGGTGCAAACTTACGGAAGACCTGGAGGCTTCCATTTGTCGAGCCTTTCCATATCTCTTTCGACTTTTTCCTCCACCGCTCGTGTCGTGCGCTGAATCCAGTTCGGGCGCGCAAATATAATCCAACCGAGGAGCGTCCAGGGGATCATAAGCAGATACACAGCCGCGCTTCGGTAAAGTGCCCACTTCACGAACATCAGCATCAGGAAACCTTCTCCCAACCACATCGAAGCGCAAATCACCACATTCTTGGCACTCATCCGGTACCACAAGGCGGTAGGCCCACGGCGGTTGTCGGTCATCATCGTGATACTACATCCAAGCCTTGTGGAAGAAATTTCACTTCCCTGGTTAGTCGCATAATCGAACAAGTGGATTTTGGGCCGATTTCCACATCTGATGGATGGTCTTGACTGCATTTGGCTGGTGGACGACACCGGAAGCTACGATCAGACGATAGACCACGAATGCCTTAACAAGTTCTTCGAGATTCGATCCATCGCGAAAGAGCGAAGCCTCTATGGTCGTGGTCGTCCTAAGTTTTCGCCCATGGCGTGAGGGCACTTTTCCGGTTACCGCGTTTGAACGTAGTCGCTGGCGCGGCGGACGCTTCGCGTGCTATGCTCCTCACGTCGTGCCGCAATGTGGAGCTTTTAACTGCGATTTTCGGTTTTCTCTGATTTTCCTAAGCCAAGCAAAATCAATGGGCTGCAAACGAAAAAAGATTCAATTCCCATAGCCGTTAGATCGCGTCCAGCCATTAGCCCGCATCCAACCGCCAGCGGCCACCTTCAAACGGCTCTATCGAACGCGCGCCGAGCGCCTCGCCCAACTTCACGCTTTCGTGAAACGCGCATTCGATAGAGCACTAGCGTTATTAACCAGGCACTGACATGCTAACGGGAGCTAAATCAAAAGAATGAACTTCTTACCTCTAAGTGGGTTGAACTTACCCGGCGGTTTGCCTCGCTTCAAGTACTGGCTGCGTTTTTGGAGTACGAACTTTCTCCATTTCGTGCGCGAGCCCCGTGATGTCGAACTGTGTCGTGACCCCCGGTTCGACCTCTAGAAGCATCGTCTTGTGCTTCATCATGTCTTGAATAAGTAGCTGGTCACCACCGACGGAATCACCCGTGGCGCCTTCCAGCACCGGACCGATGGGAGCATCTGTCTTGACAGGGTATGACCATAAGACGCTGTATAGGTGCTCCGTGGCGAACCCCAGTTCGTCCCACTCGATCCGTTTCTCCTGTCCGTTCTCAAATTTCACACGGAGAAACATTAACTTGCCTTTGGCCGGCTGGTTATAGACTGACTCCCAGCGCGCATGCTTGACGAAAGACAAAAAAGAATGCGTTCCCCTCTGGACGATGATTAAATCAAATTTGCCGTCTAACGAAGTCCCCTTCAATGCAACGGCGTTGCCAAGGCGGTCTTTGACATTTTCAGAGCGCCAAGCTTGCTGATTCGCCTGTCCGACCGAGGGTACGGGAAGCGCAGTCGCTGGCTCTGCATCGGGAGACGTACTGGCTGGCGCAACCGATGCCTGCACCACTGCCGGTGCGCTCTTCGACACGGCTTTCTGGGAATTGCCTGAGCAACCCAAAATGGTGAATAAGATGCCTGTGGTCAGCAATAAAAAGACCTTCTTCATGCTTGTCTCCTCACAGAGTGTCCGTCGAGAGTCGAACGCTCAATGTTCTTAAGTTTGAGATTCTTTCATGCAGCCTTGAATAGCCCGAGGGTACAGGTGTGCTCATAGGCCAAACTGTCTAA
>Ga0157378_10005282_pt1 | contig 11343 bp, 11 predicted proteins | sample M65metaG_FD_115309 | JGI IMG/M metagenome (GOLD analysis project Ga0157378, IMG submission 115309) | Miscanthus rhizosphere microbial communities from Kellogg Biological Station, Michigan, USA - M6-5 metaG | ecosystem: Host-associated > Plants > Roots > Rhizosphere > Soil | place: USA: Michigan...
ACACGATGCTCGGAATCGCGGCGAGCAGCTCGACGACGAACGCCACCGCGGCACCCGCGCCGCGCGGCGCCAGCTCGGCGAGATACACGGCCGTTCCGAGCCCGAGCGGGATCGCGAGCAGGAGCGCGAGCGCCGACGACACGGCCGTGCCGTAGAGGTAGGGGAGCGCGCCGAACTTGTTCGCCACGGGGTCCCACTCGGTGGAGACGAGGAAGCGCGGCCCGAGCGCCGCGATCGCGGGCGTCGCGCCCCGAACGCACTCCCACGCGATGAGCGCCACGACGGCGAGCAGCACGAACGCCAGCGCCGCGAGCAGCGCGTGATGCGCGCGATCGACGATGCGGGACGCCGCGCGCCCTCGCTCGATGCGCGCAGCGACCGCTCGCTCCCGCCCCGTGAGCGCCGTGGCTTCCATCGTCAGATCGCGACCTTCTTGCCGGCCGAGGTGAGCGTCGTGAGCGCCGTCTCGTTCACCTTGATGACGGCATCGGGCAGGCGCGCGTAATCGAGCGCCGCCGCCATGTCCTGGCCGTCGTGCATCGCCCAGCGGATGAACCCGGCGAGCGCCTTGGCGCGCGCGGCATCCTTCATGTCCTGGTACACGAGCAGGTAGGTGAGCCCGGCGATCGGATAGGCATCGGGGGCGCCCGCGTTCACGATCGGCGTGCGCACGTCCTTCGCGAGGCCCGCGGCGCCCGCGGCCACCGCCGCGGTGGTCGAGGCGAGCGAGGGCTCGACGAAGTTGCCCGCGCGATTCCTGAGCAGCGCGACCGGCAGCCGGTTCTGTTTCGCGTACGCCAGCTCGACGTAGCCGATCGCGCCCGGGGTCTGCCGCACGAGCCCCGCCACGCCTTCGTTACCCTTGCCGCCGATGCCCGACGGCCACGACACCGCCGTGTTCGCGCCCACCATCTCCTTCCAGCCGCCGCTCACCGCGGACAGGTACGTCGTGAAGATGTTCGTCGTGCCGCTGCCGTCCGAGCGGTGCACCGCGAGGATCGGCGCCGCGGGCAACGCGACGCCGGGATTCGCCGCGGCGATCAGCTTGTCGTTCCACATCGTCAACTTGCCGAGGTAGATACCGGTCACGATCTCGGGGGTGAGTCGCACGCGCGCGGTCAGGCCGGGCAGGTTGTAGACGAGCGCCACGGCGCCCGCGACGGTGGGGAAGTGCACGACCTTGCGCGGCATCTCGCGCAAGCGGTCGTTGTTCAGTGCGGCGTCGCTCGCGCCGAAGTCGACGGTGCCCGCCTTCACCTGCTGGATGCCGGCGCCGCTGCCAATCGACTGGTAGTTGATCTCGATGCCGGTCTTCTGGTGATAGACGTCGAACCACTTCGAATAGATCGGGTACGGGAACGTCGCGCCGGCGCCCGTGAGAGTCTGCGCAACGGCGGCGGAAACGCCGACGCTCGCGGCGAGCGCGGCCACGGCGAGAACGCGTTGAACGTGCCTACGCAACATGGGCAATGCCTCCGGTCTCATGACTGTGGCTTGCTGAACTTCCAGAACAGCGTGATGCGTGCCTGAACGTCCGCCTGATCGGGCGCGATCGCGAGGCCCTTGGTGTCGTATTGCATCGCCTCGACGTTCGGCATCACGTGCACGTCCTTGAACGGCTGCCAGTCGATGCCGGCGATCCAGAGCCGCGTGTCGACGCGGTTGGGTGTGCGCGTGTCCGGCGTCCAGAGATCGACGCGCGCGAACGCGCCGAGCGTGGGCGACAGCGTGCCGCGGCCGAACAGCGACAGGCCGCGCTGCTCCTGGTTGGGGAGCCCGCCCGCCTTGTGGTTGAGCCGGATCACGCCTTCGGCGCCGAGCGCGAAGCGATGGAATTCGTATCCCGTGAACAGCTTGTAGGTCGCCTGGTCGTTGTTCACCGGCAGGCTGTCCGATGGCGGGCCGAACGTCACGCGCACGGCCTGATAGTCGGCGTACGGCTCGAGCCGGAAGTCGCCGACGCGCACGGGCAGGCTGAAGTAGAGCTTCTTGTAGCGATCGTTCTCGGGCCGCTGGCCTTGGCCGTCACCGACGAGCGCCGCGTAGCCGATGCGATGGTCGCCGTCGAGGAAGCCCTTGAGCTCGACGCCGAGATCCGACGACGAGCCGAGGCCGCGGAAGTCGGCGATCGTCTTCTCGACCGCGCGATACGCCCAGAACTCCTCGGAGTTCTCCCAGATCGGCGTGTTCACCATGCCGAAGTAGAAATCGCCGCGCGGGATCACGCTCTTCGCCTGCACGAAGGCGTTCTTCACGAACGAGCTGATCTTGCCGTCGTTCGTCAGGCTGCGGCTGTCGACCTCGAGGCGCAGGCGCGACGTGTATTTCTCGGAGAAATCGTTGTCGAGCTGGAAATAGACGCGCCGGATCTGCGTGCCGTTCAGATCCTGCGTGATCGGCTTGCCGCCATCGGCAATGTTCGCCTGCCCGAGATCGGCGCCCGAGGGCGTGTAGTCGTGCGCCGGGTCGCCGTTCACGTTGTAGTAGACATCGCCGAACATCTGCCCGCTGATCCGCCCGCGCGGGAAGTCCGGCGGCGTCGACGTCACCGGCTGGGCCGGCGCCTCGAGCGCGGGCGCCGCGGTGGTGTCCGAAGGCGACGTGCTCGATGTGTCCCGTGTCTGCGCGGCGCAGGGCGACGCCAGACCGATCGCAACCACGACCCACCATGCTCGAACCGACATGGGCTCCTCCGCGCGACTCCCGTTCGCCGGGCTCGCCGCATTCGGCGAGCCGGGCCGTCTCGAACCGACGCTCGCACACGCGGAATTGCCGGAATGTGTTCGCGAGGTTTCCAGCGGGTTACAAGTTGCCGGAATCAGCACCCTCGATCGGCCCGCCGGTGCGGGACCGGCGGCGCTGCTGGCGGCGCTTCTCGGCGGCACGCGCCCGCGCGCTGTCGAGGGCCAGCTCGTAGTCGAGGCCCGCGGCGCGCACGGCGGCCGACCACGATCCGAACAGCCGGCGCGCGCGTGCATAGAGCGCGGGCTGCGCGTGGTGGGCGCGAAACAGGCCGCGCGACTCCACGGCGAACTGGCGGATGCGGGCGAGCACTTCGGAATCGCTCATCTCGAGCGGGCGTCCCGGCCGCCGGCGCGCATCGCCCGCGGCGCTCTTCGGGCCGGGAGACGGCGCGGCGAGCCACGCCTCGTCGCGGGGCTCGATCAGGACATCGCGGCTGTCGTTCGGTCATGAGGATCCTTTGCCTGGGTCGCGGCGCGTGACGTGGCCTTCGCGTGCGTAGTGAAACCGTTTTCCGATTACCGGGCCGTTAACGCGACATGAACGACGGGGTAATTCGCGCACGCGCGCCCGGTCGCGGGCGAGCCGGGCGCTAGTCGTCGCGGCCGGGCGCCGGCGGCGGCAGCTCGAGCCGGAACGTGCTGCCACGGCCCGGCGCGGAGACGAGGCGCACCGAGCCGCCGTGCAGCTCGGCGATGTGCTTCACGATCGAGAGACCGAGGCCCGTGCCGCCGCGCTCGCGCGAGCGCGCGCGATCGACGCGAAAGAAGCGCTCGAACACGCGGCCCTGATCGTCCTCGGGGATGCCGGGTCCCGTGTCCGTCACCTCGGCGAACGCGACGGCGCCGTCGCGCCCCGCGCGCAGCGTGACGCCGCCGCTCTCGGTGTACTTGAGCGCGTTGTCCACGAGGTTCGCGACGGCCTGCTCGATCCGCAGCCGATCGGCGACGACGACGACGGGCTCGCCGGGCTCGAGCTCGAGCGCGAGATGGCGGCGCGCGGCCTCGTCGCGAAACGTGCCGAGCACCGCCAGCAGCGCGACGCGCAGGTCGAACGGTCGCGCCTCGATCGCGGCGCCCGGCCGCTCGAGCTCGGCGAGGCTCAGCAGGTCCTCGGTCATCGCTTGCAACCGCATCGCCTGATCCCGGATCACGCGCACGAACCCCTCGCGATGCTCGGGATCCTCGAGCCCGCCGGCGAGCAGCGTCTCGGCGTAGCCCCGGAGCGAAGTGAGCGGCGTGCGCAGCTCGTGCGACACGTTCGCGACGAAATCGCGCCGCACGCGGTCGAGCCGGTCGGCGGCGGTGAGGTCCTGCAGCACGAGCAGCACGCCCGCGGAATCGTCGGGAGCGAGCGGCGTGGCCTCCGCGCGCAGCAGCCGCTCCGCCGAGCCCCACAGTGCGAGCCGGCCCTCGAGCACGTGACCACCCGGGCGGCGGCGCGCGAGCAGCTCGTGCAGCGCCGGATCGCGCGAGGCGTCCGACAGTGGCACGCCCGCCGTGGCGGGGCGCGCGAGCCCGAGCAGCTCGGCGGCGCGCCGGTTCATCAGCTGGACGCGTGCCGCGCCATCGAGCAGCACGACGCCATCGCTCATGTGTGCGAGCACGCGCTCCCGCACGTCGCGCTCGAACCGCACGGCATCCAGCTCCGCGCGCCGTGCGTCGTCGAGCCGCACGGCCGCACGGCCGATCGCGGCGAGCGCCGCGTCACCACGCGCCCCCGGCACCGGCAGCTCGGCGGCCGCCCGCGGCTCCTCGGCGAGATGCGCGATGTGCGCGGCGACCGCACGCATCGCGCGGCTGCGCCGGTGATGGCGCCAGCCGGCGACCAGCATCGCGGCCGCCGCGCCCGCGAGCACCAGCCATGGCGCCGCGCTCATCGGGCGGCTGGCCGCGTCGCGGTACGCGTCACCGTCGCGTGTGTCCGATCCACTTGTAGCCGGCGCCGAGCACGGTCTCGATGGGTGGCGGCTCGGCGCCGAGCTTCTGCCGCAGCCGCCGCACGTGCACGTCCACCGTGCGCGTCTCGCCGAGGTAGTCGTAGCCCCACACCTTGCGCAGCAGCTCCTCGCGCGCGAGCACGCGACCGGGATTGCGCGCGAAGAAGCGCAGCAGATCGAACTCGCGCGCCGTGAGCGTCAGCGCGCGACCCTCGAACGCCGCCTCGCGCGCGGCCTCGTCGATACGCAGTCCGCCCGATTCGAGCACGGTCTCGGCCGACCCGGGACGCGAGCGGCGCAGCAGCGCCTGCAGCCGCGCGACCAGCTCGCGCGGACTGAACGGCTTCGTCAGGTAGTCATCGGCGCCGTGATCGAAGCCGAGCAGCTTGTCCATCTCGGCGCCGCGCGCGGTGAGCAGTAGCACGGGCAACTCGCGAGTCGCAGCCTCGCCGCGCAGCTCGCGCAGCACCTCGAGCCCGTTCCGGCCCGGCAACATGAGATCGAGCACGAGCGCGTCGGGACGCGACGCGAAGATCTCCTCGAGCGCCTGCTCGCCGTCCGCCGCCGTGGCGACACGAAAGCCCGCGCGCTCGAGGTTGTAACGGACGAGATCGCGGATCTCCTTCTCGTCCTCCACCACCATCACGAGGTCCGGCATGGGCGAGAGGCTATGAGCCGCGATGGAGGGCGGTCAATGCTCGCGCCGGCCGCGCCGCGGACGATTCCGGCAAGCGTCGCGGCATGGCGCGCGACCGGCGCGGGCGCTACCATGGAACGCTCGCGCACGGGCGAACGCGCCCGCGACGGCGAGCGAGCTGCCCTCGAGATCCATCATGACGCTGCACGAACGCACCGGCACTCTTTCGCTCGACCGACTCGGCCCTCCCGATCTCGTCGAGGTGTTCGGCTACCTCGACAAGGAGCCGGTCGTGAACGTGTACCTGCTCGCGCTCACGCTGCGCGACGGGCTCGCGAACTCGCGCGACGAGTTCTGGGGCGTGCGCCGTGACGACGCGCTCGTCGCGCTGCTCCACCTCGGCAGCCAGTCCGGAGCTGCGCTGCCCGTGGGCGACGATCCCGCGGCGCTCTCGCTGCTCGGCGCGCAGCTCGTCAGCCACCGCACGTGCCTGCCGCGGCGCTTCCAGGTGATCGGTCCGCGCGCGGCGACACACGCGCTGACGCAGGCGCTCGCGCAGGTCGACGTGCGGCCGCGCATCCAGCGCGACCAGATCTACATGGGGCTCGAGCCCCACGCACTCGCGGCGTTCGAGCCACTGCCCGAGCTGCGGCGCGCCGCGCGCGAGGATCAGTCGATCGTCTACCAGAGCGGCTCGGAGCTCAGGGCCGAGGAGCTGGAGGAGGATCCGCGCCTCGTCGATCCCGCCGGCTACGCGCGACGGACGGAAGAAGAATGCCGCGACGGCTACACCCATCTGTGGGTGGACGCCGAGGGACTGAAGTTCCGCGCGAGCGTCAGCGCCGTCACGCCCGATGCCGCGCAGGTGTCCGGCGTGTACACGCCACCGCGCTGGCGCAATCAGGGCATCGCGCGCCGCGGCCTATCGGAACTGTGCCGCCGGCTGTTCGAGCGCAGCCGGAACATCTGTCTGTTCGTCAACGATTTCAACGCGCCCGCGATTGCCGTCTATCGACGGATGGGGTTCACACCCCTCGCCGACTGGGGCTCTGCCTTCTATCATCGTACGGGCTGATATTCGCTTGACCGCCGCGCACGGAATTTGCGACGGTCGGCGCGAACGGCGGCGCACGGATGCCTCCGCCGGCACCTCACCAGGGAGGTCGACTGTGAAGCGTTTCGTTGCTCGTATCACCCTCGCGGCGACGGCGCTCGTGGCGGTGACCGCCCCGACCCTCGCACGCGCCCAGACGTTCCAGATGACGGGCGCCGAGCCGTTGCCCGCCGGCGGCCACCTCGTCGGCGGCTTCATCCAGTCGAGCGAGAACGTGCTCGGCCTGATCGGCCAGCTCCGGTTGAGCTTCTACCCGGGGGTCGATTTCGGCTTCAACGGCGGCTTCGCGCGCCAGGACTACTCGGGCGAGAACCACACGACGCTGCGACTCGGCACCGACCTCAAGTACCAGATCCTCGCGCCGACCGAGGCGCGGCCGTTCACCATGTCGATCGGTGGCGCGCTCGGTATCGAGACGGGCGACAACTACAGCCTGCTGAACCTGGGGCCCACCCTGGTCGCGAGCCGTGCGTTTCCGAGCAATGGCGTGTCGTTCACGCCGTACGCCGGCACGGGCATCATGTTCAACCGCTTCGAGGCGGGTGACTTCAGCGACACCGACGTCGCCTTCCCGCTGAACATCGGCTCCGAGGTCCACATCAACCCGCAGCTGACGATCGTCGGCGAGCTCCAGCTGCGCGTGTCGGACTCGATCAACGACGACGTGGGCTTCGGCATCGGCGTGAACTCGTCGTTCTAGCGGTGCTGCCCCGCTCGGGGCTGCCGGCGCCCCTCGAGGGCGAGCCGAATTTCCGCTGAAAACGTTGTCATTCGCCGCCGCGTCCGCCAGCGGCGCGCGTTTCGCGTGATCGCCCCTCTATCCCGCTCGGGCACAGCGAGATCGCGATCCTTGTAGTCCCCCTGGGCTGATGCTAGCCTTCCGAACCTTCGACCGCACGGGCGCCGGTCACGCCCGATTCGACGACCCAAACACGTCCAGAACTGACGTACCGACATGGCGTTACAGACGCGTCGCGCCGGCGGCTCCGGCATTCCCCTTCGCGCTGAAACGGCAAGCCGAGACCCCCTGTTAGTAACGTGTGGACGGAAGGAGGCGTTTTCGGGGCTAACCCGAGTCCCGATGGTCAGATACATCGCGACCTCAAACGGTGGATAATTTCGCGCAGTTTTCCCAAGCGACCTCGGTCCCCAAGGCCGGCGGCAGCGAAAGACGGCTCGGAGAAGCCCCCGCCCGCCCTGTGGAAAAGTCGCTCCCCCGCACACACAAGGACGTTGAAGAGATGGCCGTCATGAACGTGCAACCGGAGGCGATCACGCAGCTCTGGGGGCAGGTCCTGCAGGCCGTGCGCGGCAGACTCGGCAGCCAGCAGGCATTCGACACCTGGTTCCGTCCGATCGTGCCGCGTCACATGAGCCCCGAGATCGTCGACCTCGAAGTTCCGAACGCATTCTTCGTCGACTGGATCCACGAACACCACTTGTCGGCGCTCCGGCAGAGTTGTGCCGAGGTGCTCGGCGCGTTGCCCGACATCCGTTTCAGCGCACGCGAGCAGGACGCGCTCGAGACGCTCGTCGCGCCCGAGCCACCGCCTCTGGCGCCGACGCCCATCGTTCCCGAGCCACCGGTCCGCGCGAACGGCGGCTCGCTCAATCCACGGCTGACGTTCGACAGCTTCGTCGTCGGCAGCGGCAATCGCTTCACGCACGCCGCCTGCCTCGCCGTCGCCGAGAACCCGGGCCGCGTCTACAACCCGCTGTTCATCTTCGGCGGCTCCGGCCTCGGCAAGACGCACCTGCTGCAGGCCGTCGGACACGCCACGCTGCGCTCGCGGCCCGGCGCGCGTGTCGCGTACGTGTCGGCCGAGCGGTTCATGAACGAGATGATCTACTCGATCCAGCACGCCCAGATGCTGTCGTTCCGGAACAAGTACCGGAACATGGACGTGCTGCTCATCGATGACATCCAGTTCCTGGCCGGCAAACAGAGCACGCAGGAGGAGTTCTTCTACACGTTCAACGCGCTGAGCGACGCCCGGAAGCAGGTCGTCGTCACGTCCGACAAGCCGCCAAAGGACATCGAGAACCTCGAGGAGCGGTTGACCTCGCGGTTCAACCAGGGGCTCGTCAGCGACGTGCAGCCGCCGGATCTCGAGACCCGCACTGCCATCCTCCGCAATCGTTGCGCCGTGGAGGGCGAGGGCGGGCGCGTGCCTCCGGACGTGCTGCTGCTCATCGCGGATCGCATTCGCAACAACATCCGCGATCTCGAGGGCTGCCTCGTGCGGCTGCTCGCGGTCGCGTCGCTGGTTCATCGGGACATCACGCTCGAGCTCGCCGAGGAAGTGATCCACCAGTACGTGGATCCCGAGCCGGACCACCTCACGCCGGAGCGGATCATCGCGGTCGTGTGCGAGCGGTTTGGCGTGCGCTCGGAAGCGCTGTGCGGCGAGCGTCGCACCAAGACGATCGCGATGCCGCGGCAGGTGGCGATGTACCTCATGCGCCAGCTGACCGATCTGTCGCTCGCCGAAGTCGGACGCGAGTTCGGAGGCCGTGATCACACGACGGTGCTCCACGCGTGCGACAAGGTGGGTGGGCTGATCGCGTCGGACAGCGCGTGGGCGGACAAGGTGAACGGGCTGATTTCCACGCTGATGTCGTGAGTCGCGGTGGACAATTGGGGGATGGCGGTGGAGAAATCCACCGCCTCCATCCACAGCGTGGACAAGTACTGGGGATGACCCGAGTTGTCACCAGCCCGGTGCGCAGCTAGAAGCTATTGCAACTAAATCGATTACACGGCTGACGCCCGGTTTGTCCACTTCGTCCACAGCTCCTGTCTCTACAGTGTTCTTATTTATTGAAGGACAAAGACTTAAGTAGACCGAAAGCACTTGCAGAAACCCACCCCTCACCCTATCATCCGGACCCGAACTATGACCCCCGCCATCAACACCCCCGCCAGCGCCGGAACTAGCGGCAAGACACCGGGTTCACAGGGCGCAGAGAGTGACCGCATGGAGCTCACGATCCAGCAGGCCGACCTGGCATTCGCGTCCGCCAAGGCGCTCGCCTCCGTGTCCGCGAAGAGCCCGCTGCCACTCCTCTCGTGCGTGCTGATCGAGGCCGACACGGACGGCCTGCGCATCACGGGCACCGACCTCGACGTGACGACCTCGGTACGCGTGCCGTGCACGGTCAAGAAGCCGGGACGCCTCGCGGTCTCCGCGCGGCACTTCCACGACGTCGTGCGCAAGATGTCCAAGGGCGATGTGTCGCTCGCGGCGACCGACGGGCAGTGCGAGGTCCGCTACGGCGGCGGCAAGGGCTGGTCGCGCTTCCCGACCCAGGATCCCGCGGACTTCCCGCGGATTCCCGAGCTCAAGGCGGACGCCGCGATCCAGATCGAGGGCGATGCGCTGTCGCGCCTGATCGCGCGCACGGCGTACGCGGCCTCGAACGAGGAGACGCGCCCGCAGCTGAACGGCGTCCTGCTCCAGGCCGACGCCAAGCGGCTGTCGCTCGTCGCGACCGACGGCCACCGGCTCGCGCGCTCGGTGCGCTCGGGCAGCTTCAGCGAGCTCAAGAGCGAAGGCGTCATCATCCCGAACCGCGCGCTCCAGGCGATCAGCCGCGCGGCGGAGGACGCAACCAGCCCGGTGAACATCGAGATCGCGGGCGGCAAGAACCAGGCGGGATTCACGACGCAGATCGGCGCCTATCGCGTGCAGGTGCTGACGCGCCTGCTCGAGGGCCCGTATCCGAACTACGAGCAGGTGATCCCGAAGAGCAACCCGCGTGAGCTGCGCTGCGCTCGCACCGACCTGATGGAGGCGGTGGACATCGTGGCGTCGCACGCGGACAACGTCACACGGCAGGTGCATTTCACGGTGCGCAACAACCGGCTGGGCGTGTCCTCGGCCACCGAGCTCGGCTCGGGCGAGCACTCGCTCGAAGCCGAGTACGCGGGCGACGACATGGACATCGGGTACAACGCGGGATATCTGCTCGAGATCCTGCGCTCCGTGCCCACCGAGCGCGTGGTGCTCAAGCTGAACAGCCCGCTCTCGGCGGGAGTCCTCGAGCCGGTCGGAGCGTTGCCGCAGGCCGAGGAGGAGCTCCTCTGCCTGATCATGCCGCTACGCCTGCCCGACACGGCCGGCTAGCAATGGAGTCGCTGGCGGGGGTTCTCGACCGCCTGCTCGCGCGCCTCGGCCTCGCCGAGGAGCTGAAGGGCTGGCGAGCGGTCGAGGAGTGGGGCCCCGCCGTGGGAACGCGCGTCGCGAGTCACACGCGCGCGGTGTCGTTCCACGACGGCGTGCTCTGTGTGGAGGTCGATGGATCGGCCTGGATGCACGAGCTCGGCTACCTCCGCCAGGAGCTCGTTCGAACGGTGAATCGTGCGCTCGGGGCGGACGTGATCCGCACCGTGAAGTTCGTCATTCCGCGCAAAGGAGTGCTGCGGTGAGCCTGAAGGAAGGAGAAGCCACGTTGACGGTCGAGCCCAAGGGTCAGGGACATCACTACGACGCGACCAGCATCCAGGTGCTGGAAGGTCTCGACGCGGTCCGCAAGCGTCCCGCGATGTACATCGGCGACGTCGGGACGCGCGGTCTGCACCATCTCGTGTACGAGGTGGTGGACAACTCCGTGGACGAGGCCCTCGCGGGCTTCTGCACGGAGATCAACGTCACGGTGCGTCCCGACAACTCGATCGAGGTCTCGGACAACGGGCGGGGCATTCCTGTCGACATGCACGCCAAGATGAAGAAGCCGGCGCTCGAGGTCGTGATGACGACGCTCCACGCAGGCGGCAAGTTCGACAGCAAGACCTACAAGGTGTCGGGGGGACTGCACGGCGTCGGCGTGTCGGTCGTGAACGCGCTCGCGGACTGGTGAGAGGTGGAGGAGGTGAAGGAAGGCGTCGTGTACGAGAAGAGCTACGAGAGC
>Ga0157378_10005289_pt1 | contig 11336 bp, 6 predicted proteins | sample M65metaG_FD_115309 | JGI IMG/M metagenome (GOLD analysis project Ga0157378, IMG submission 115309) | Miscanthus rhizosphere microbial communities from Kellogg Biological Station, Michigan, USA - M6-5 metaG | ecosystem: Host-associated > Plants > Roots > Rhizosphere > Soil | place: USA: Michigan...
AGCCTCTCTGGCCACTTGCTCAAAGGGGCCCGGAGTGTCCATGGACGCCGTGGTGGTGGCGCGCTCAAACGGCGGCGTTTCCTGCAGCGCGGGCTTCCGGTCGCCGGGAATGGTGATGATGTGATGCGAGTTGATAAAGGCCATGAGCCCGTCGAAGGTATTGCGGAAGCTCTGCATGACGTCGGAAGGAGCGGGGTGCATGGACTGAAGTTCGGAGAGAACACTGGCTGGCGACTTGGAGGAGTCGACTTCTCTGGCGACGCGCCGAAACTCGGCTTGATTCTTGTGGAGGTCGGCCATGCCGATTTCCAGGAGACGGTCGAGCGGCGTGGAAACCATGTCGTCGTAAAGAAGTTTCTTCGAGAAGGTTTCCGCGCCAATGCGGAAGTCGCCGTTGGAGCGTAGAAGCAGATCGGACTTGAGCCAGTGCTGGTATTCGCGCAGAAGTTTGATAGCGGCGGCGTTAGACTCCGCGAAAGCGGATTTAACGGCGGGATCGGTCGCGCCGGTAAAAGCGGCGGGCACGTCCTTTTCAAAGAAGCCGATGGTGCCGGGGAGCTGTTCGAGCGCGATTTCCGTGTAGATGCGGGAGACGTCAGTGAGATTGGCGCGGGCATCGGCAAAGAAGCGCGAAAATTGCTTTTCGCGGGCGATAACGGAACGCAGACGTTCGTCCGCGGACGCGAATTTGCGGCTCATGATGACGTAAATGCTGGCTGCCGCTCCGCTCGAATAAGTGTCGGGATTCTTGATGTACGTGCGTACAACCTGAAGCTCGAGGAGGTTGGAGCGGATATTGTTCAGCAGGATCTCCCGGTCGGCTGAGTCGGTGGGATTGAGACTTTTCTGGTCAAACGCCAGCACTCGCTTTTCGAATTGCTGCAGCCAGGCGACTTGCTTCGCGATCGAGGCCGTAGAATAGTCGTCGAGTTCGTTGTCGTGGATGTGCATGCCAGCCTGTGTGGAGGCTGTAGGGCTGAAGGCGAGGTATTGGTTGATGAAGTCGTCGGCCAGCTGGTTCCAGGAATCGGAAGGCGCAGGTCGAGCGCAGACGAGATTGACGGCCGAGAGCAAACCGAGAGCAAACGTAATTATGGCCAGCGAGCGCGGCATGAGTACCCCAAGGACGGCAAAAGATAAGAGCACAAAGGAAAGCAGTTTACCGCTTATTGGAAAAGACGGCTCAGAAGTTGAAGCGGTAGCCGAGAATCATTTTAGCAATGAGATGGTCCGTGGACCGGGTGACACCCACGCCCACACCGAAATTGACTTCCCACTTGGGAGAGAGATTGAGGTCGATGGCGGGAAAGAACTGCTGTTGCTGGAGGGCGATCGGATCAAAGTCGGTGGCGGGCCCGACCGAGCCGTAATACTCAAAGCCGCCGGTGATTTTCTTGGTGAAATCGTAGCTGAGTTTGAAATTGGGTGAAAAGATGAAGCCCTGATTCTCCGAAAGGCCGTGGATGGATTTGTCGAAGGTGGGATTGAACGAGAAATACCAGCGGCCAATCTCCTTATCCATGATGGGACGCATCTCCCAGCTCCAGGTGTCCACCGAATACCGGCGGCGCTGGTAGCCAACTTCATTGGAGAGGCTTAATCCGACGGGCCATTTCCATTTCGGCGGAATGCGGACGCGCGGGCGAATGTGGTCGCCGACCCAATCGATGCCAAGGCCGCTCTTTTCCGCAGTGAAGAGGTAGAAGCCGACTTCGAACCAGTCGGTAAAGCCATGCGTGATTTCGATAGTTTCATGGAGCTGGTGATTGGTGGGAAGCGTGCCGTCGTCGGTGGATTTGGAGCCCTGAAAGGTAAAGTTGGAGTGGAGCTCAACCATGGTGTGGCCGGGCTCGACGGTGTCGTAGGGGTAGACCTGAATCTCGTAGTTCTCTTGAGCATGAACGGAGTTAACCGCGAGAGCGGCCGCTACAAAGGCACAGAAGAAACAGAGTATGCGGAGAGTCGCCTGCGGATTCACCCTTCAAAGATAAACGAGCACGGGCACATCCTGAAGCCGGATGACCGTCCGTTCAGGCATGGGGATGAGATTTGTCGTAGATGTCCATCAGCTGCCGGATGGAAGCGTGAGTATATTTTTGCGTGGTGGAGAGAGACTGGTGGCCTAGAAGTTCCTGAATGGCGCGGAGGTCGGCGCCATCGGCAAGCAGATGCGTCGCGAAGGCGTGGCGCAGAGAGTGCGGGTGCAGGTCCCAGTTGATGTTGGCGAGGCGAACGTATTTCTTGACGATGCGGCCGACCGATCGCTGTGTTAAGCGGCGGCCAGCATAGTTCAGAAAAACGGCTTCACTGTGGGTGGGGCCGCGGCCACCGGTGTTGGCATGCAGAAGCAGCTGTTCGCGGACGGGCCAATAGGCTTCCAGCGCTTCCTGGGCTTTTCCGCCGTAGGGAACGATGCGTTCCTTGTTACCTTTGCCGCGGACGCGCAACATTTTTTCGCGACGGTCCATATCGGCGAGATTGAGGCCAGTGAGTTCGCTGACGCGAAGGCCGGCGGCGTAGAGCAGTTCGAGAAGCGCGCGGTCACGACGAACGAGCAAGGCTTCCTCATCCGGGAAGCGGCGGCCGTGCGAGCGCGTTTGTTCCTCGGGCTGCGACTTCGCGGCTGAACCGGTCCATTTGGGCTGAAGCCGGGGCCGATCGGCCCCGAGCTGATTCAGAAAGCCGTTCATCTCTTCGGCGGACAGCACCGAGGGTATTCGCTTGGGAAGCTTGGGTGTGGGAACGAGGCGGGCGGGATTCTCCTTGAGCATACCTTCACGAACACAAAACTTGAAAAACGAACGGAGCGAAGCAAGCTTGCGCGCGATCGAGCTCTTTTCCAGTTTTTGCGAGTGAAGGTGACCTACGTATTCGCGAATCATCTGGTGGGTGATGTCGGCGACTGCGGGAGTCGCAACGCCTGGCGGAGAAAGGTAGGCGGCAAATTGCTCAAGATCTTTTCCGTAGTTGAGGACGGTATGCGGCGAGGAATTTCGCACCGAGCGAAGATACCCAAGATACTTTTGCATCGCTTGCTTCATTTGGCTTAAGAAATGCTCCCAGGCCGCGAGACCTTCCTGAATTATAGGCGCACACGCGAACCGGAATACGCGTCGTTTACATGTTTTTCACGGGTGCTCGTTTCTGGTTACAAAGCGAGCGCAATTGATGTCGCTGATTGAAAATCAGGCCTTGCTGCCGACGGGCTCGGCAACTTCGGCAGGTTTTGGTTCGTCCACCAACTTTTCCCAGTCGCAGCCTTCCTTGATGCAGGCGCGGACCTTGCCGATCTTCGAGTTTTTCTCGACGATGAATTCGGCGCCGCACTTGGGGCACGGCTCGGCGATCGGCATGTGGGGCGTGGTGAAGTCGCAATCGGGATAGCGCGAGCAGCCATAGAAAATGCGCGCCCGGCCACCGCGACCGGCGCTGCCGCGGCGGACAAATTCTCCTTCGTGGCACTTGGGGCATTTGATGCCGAGCGTGATCGGCCGCGTGTACTTGCATTTTGGATACCCAGTGCAGCCAATGAATTCGCCGTAGCGGCCGTGTTTTTTGACCAGGCCCTCGCCGCACGTCGGGCATTTTTCATCCAGCGGCTCGTCTGGCTGGAGCGCAATGCGCGTGCCCTGTACCAGGCGGCGTGTGGTTTTGCAATCGGGATAGCCGGTGCAGGCGAGGAAGGTGCCAAAGCGGCCGCGCTTGACGGCCATTTCCTTGCCGCAATTCTCGCAATATTCGGTGGAACTTTCGGAATCGCCCTCGGCGACTTCGGGCGAAAGATCCTGGATGAAGTCGCACTCGGGATAACGCGAGCAGCCGAGGAAAAATCCGTGGCGGCTGATGCGTTCGAGCAGTTCGCCCTTGCCGCACTTTTCGCAGGTTTTGCCTGTCGGGATGCCCGCTTTGTAAGAGAGCATCTCCTCGTCGGCCCGGTCGAGGTCCACGATAAATTTTTCCCAGAATTCCTTGACGGCTTCGCGCCAGTGAAGCTTTCCTTCCTCGATTTCGTCGAGCTCTTCCTCGAGGCGCGCAGTGAAGGTAACGTCGAAGACGTCCTCGAAACTTTTCACGAGCAAACCGCTGACGCGCTCGCCAAGCATGGTGGGCGTGAAGCGGCCTTGCTCTTTTTTGACGTACTCGCGCTCGACGATGGTGGAGATGATTGAGGCGTACGTGGACGGGCGGCCAATTCCTTTTTCTTCCAGGTCCTTGACCAGCGTCGCTTCGGTGTAGCGCGGCGGCGGCTCGGTGAAATGCTGCTCCGGACGAATCTCACTGAGCTTCAGCGTCTGGCCTTCCTCGACTCGCGGGAGCGCGTTGCCCTCGCCTTCGTCGCCCTTTTCGTCGTCCTCGCGGTCGGCGTTGGCGGCTGGCAGTTGGTAAACGCGTAGATAGCCGTCGAATTTCTGGACCGAGCCGGTGGCGCGGAATGAGTAGTCGCCGGCGGTAATTTCAATCGATGTCTGGTCGAAGACCGCGGGCAGCATCTGCGACGCAACGAAGCGCTGCCAGATTAACTGATAGAGCTTGAAGAGATCGTCGTCGAGATATTTGCGGACGTCTTCCGGCGTGCGCGATACGTCAGTCGGGCGCACTGCTTCGTGCGCTTCCTGCGCATCCTTTTTGGATTTGTAATAGTTCGGCTTCTCCGGCAGATAGTTTGAGCCGAAGCGTTCGGGAATGAGTTCGCGCACCTGTGCCAACGCGTCCTGAGAAACGTTGACCGAATCGGTGCGCATGTAGGTGATGAGCGCGACGGAACCTTCAGGGCCGAGCTCCACGCCCTCATACAAGCGTTGCGCGATGCCCATGGTGCGCTTAGCCGTGTAGCGCAGGCGGTTGTAGCCGGCCTGCTGCAGTTTGGAAGTTGTAAACGGCGGCGGAGGGTTGCGCCTTTTCTCTTTCTGAGTGACCGCAGCGACCTGCCACCTGGCTTTTTTCACCGCAGCCAGTACTGCGTCCGCGCCTTCCTGATTCGTGATCTCGATGTCTTCACCTTTGTATTTGACGAGCCTGGCCTCGAAGATCGGCGGCTCGCCAGCGTCCATCATGGCGTGGATGGACCAGTACTCCTGCGGGACGAAAGCGCGGATTTCCTGCTCGCGTTCGACAATCAAACGGAGCGCGACCGACTGCACGCGGCCCGCGGATAGCCCGCGCCGCACTTTGTTCCAAAGCAAAGGTGAGATCTTGTAGCCCACGATGCGGTCGAGCACGCGGCGCGCCTGCTGCGCGTCCACCAGATTGGTGTCCACCTGGCGCGGGTGATCGAAGGCCGCCCGAATCGCCTTGGGCGTAATTTCATTAAACGTGACTCGGAAAATCTTTTTGGGATCAGTCGGCGGAATTTCTTTCTTGGGCTCAGCCGCCTTCTCTTTCTTGTCTTTTTGGTCTTCGCCCTCGAGCTTCTTCTTTTTCCAACGAGGCGCGCTGGCTTCCTGCTCCGGGAACTTGGACGGCTTGGACAGCACCATCGCCAAGTGCGCGGAGATAGCTTCCCCTTCGCGGTCAGGGTCGCCCGCGAGGTAGACCGTATCAGCGGAATTCGCCGCTCTGCGCAGGTCGTTCAGGACTTTGCTCTTGCCGTGAATAACTTGAAGCGTCGGCTCAAAAATTTTGTCGTCGTCGAGCGTGACCGGTTTGCGGATCGGCCGGGCCTTGGCTTTCTTGCCCTTTTTCGAGCGCGTCTTTTTCTTTGGCGCGCCGTTTTGTTCCTCGGGTTCATCGGGCAGACGGATACCTATCGTTTTCTTCGGCAGGTCGAGGACGTGCCCGACGGAAGCTTTGACGGTGTAGCTGCTTCCTAAATATTTGTTAATCGTTTTCGCCTTGGCCGGCGATTCGACAATGACAAGCGAACGAGCCATGTTGCTGTTGTAACTCCGGATCTCTGTGCTGGAAGGCTTCGCGGCGAGGCGTGTGTCCTTCTCGCTAACGCAGAGGAAGATGCACGAAGCGGCCGGAATGTTTCAACGGCCGATTCCGTGTTTCTATAAACCCTTTGGATTCAGCAAATTCGCGAGGTCGAATTTCGCCCTTATCGCGAACCATCACCTAGATGCGGCCGAACGCCTACCTTAATATACCGGCCTCAAGCTCAGGCCTGCAAAAGCGGTTCGAGGCTACAGAAGCACCATCCCTGAAAAGCCAGCCCGGAAGCTGCCGGACGAACCCTCCAGATCAGAAAGCGTAGCGAGAACGCCGGCGGAGTTCAAGCCGGTGTTTCCCACGCTGTCGCCAATCGTTCCGGGTCGTCGGAACCGAGCGTGGCGTAAATCTTCTGGCCGCTGCCGGTTTCTTGCTGTTCGGCGCCCGGTTTGATCGGCAGGGTTCGGAGCGGAGAAGTGAGGCGGCGCTCTAAGCGCCGGGTTGGGCCGGGTCTTCATGCAGAATTCGACCCAGCGTCTGGCAGAAGTGCGCGGCGTCGGATTCGGAGAAGATGAGCGGCGGCCGCAGCTTGATTACGTTGTGATGCGGGCCATCCGTACCAGTGAGGATTCCTTCTTCGCGCAGGCGATTTACGACATAAGACGCCTGATCGGGCGCCGCTTCTCGTGTTTCGCGGGATTGCACGAAGTCCAGCCCCAGGAAAAATCCCGATCCGCGGATATCTCCTAGCACCGCATGCCGTTGCTGCAGATCTCTGAACTCACCTACCAGCAGCTTGCCAACCCGAAGAGCGTTTGCCTGCAGGCCTTCCTCCTCTAAGACGTCGAGGACGGCAAGTCCTACCGCGCAGGAAACTGGGTTGCCGCCGAAGGTGCTGAAAAATTCCATGCCGTTATCGAATGCGTTGGCGATTTCGCGCGTCGTGACCACGGCAGCGAGCGGAAATGCGTTGCCGATCGGTTTGCCGAGCACCACGATGTCGGGCACGACTCCTTGCGTTTCGAATCCCCAGAAATGCGTACCGAGCCGGCCGAAACCGACCTGCACTTCATCGGCGATGCAGACGCCTCCGGCCGCGCGCACCCGGCGATAGACTTCGGCCAGATAGTTCGGCGGAAAAACGACTTGTCCGCCGACGCTCGGGAGTGTCTCCGCAATGTATGTCGGCCGCTTTCCGCGGGATTGCACCTCGCGGCAAATCTCGCCTACATCGGCAGCGTATTTCGCGCCTAGATCGGATTCGTTGCCCCGGTAGATGCCGCGATAGTCGTCCGCGAGCGGGGCAACATGCACCCACGGCTTCTTGCCGCCTCCGCCCGGGCCGTTGAACTTGTAGGGGCTGATGTCGATCAGCGTGTTGGTGTGCCCGTGGTAGGCGTGTTCGAGCACGATGGTGTCATCGTTTCTTGTGTACGCACGCGCCAGGCGCAGCGCCAGCTCGTTGGCTTCGCTGCCGGAATTTACGATGTAGTAGACCTTGAGCGGGTCCGGGAGCAGCTGCATTAGCCGTTCCGCGTAGCGCAAGATATTTTCGTGCAGGTAGCGCGTGTTGGTGTTCAGCAGGGCCAGCTGCTCCTGCCCCGCGCGAACTACACGTGGATGCGAATGTCCGACCAGGGGCACGTTGTTGTACACGTCGAGGTACGCGCGGCCCGTTTCGTCGTATAAGTGCTGGCGCCAGCCTCGCACGATCTTCAGCGGCTTTCGGTATGAGACGCTTAGGTTGCCGCCGAGGAGTTCGCGGCGCCGCGGCAGGCTGTCTTGCGGAGCGCTCTCGACGGGCGCGATCTTTTCCCGCGGGATTCCCAGCAGCAAATTCGGATCGGGCGACAAACCCGTCCAAGTCGAGCGCTCGGAAGCACGCGCCACTCCGGGGAATTCCGCTCCCCGATCGAGCAAATCCAGAATGACCTGAAAGTGCAGGTGGGGCGGCCAGCCGCCATTTTGTTGCAAAGTACCGACGTGAGCGAATGCCTCGCCGCGCTGAATAGCCTGTCCCGGTTTCAAATTGCGCAATGTTTCGCGGGTGAGATGACCGTAGAGCGTAAAGAATTCGTCACCTTCGCCGGTTTCGTGCCGTAAGATCACCAGCGGTCCGTAGTCGAGTTCCATCGTGTTTTCAGCGAGCAAATGCACGACGCCCTCGAGCGGCGCGCAAACTTGGGTGCCCGGCACGACGAACACGTCAAGCCCCAAGTGAATCGTTCGTCGCTCGCTTCGCTGTGCCTCATCGCCTGCGTATTGCGGCGTGGTGTAAAGCAATCGGGCTTCGTTGTACCGCCCGATTCCGATCGCCACGCGCTCCTGTTCCATTCGCTCAAAAATCGTCCGCGTAAGCGAATGGACTTCAGCATTCGCAGGATCGGCGCCGAGCATGAGGCTTCCCGCACTCAAGTCGAAAACGTGGAGCGGGGCCGCCCGCAAGTCCGCCTCCACTACACTCGAGCCTGAGTTGCCCTGCTGTATTAGCCAGTCGGCAATCTTCTGCGTTTTGGGAACTGCCGCAAGTCCGCATGCGTCGCGAAGCGCGTACTGCGCGAATCGCGGATGGATCTTCGCCAGCCGCTCCAGCGCAGCCCAGGCCTGGTTTTCCGTGACGGTGACGTAGGGATCGCCGGGCTTCTGCTTTTTTCGCGCTGCCGAGTTCGCGACACTGACCGCCAGGCGCATACCGATCAGCGGAAACATTGCCGCGATTTCCGCTTCTGTCAACTGAAAGGCGCGGTGGAATCCGCTTGCAATCTCCCGCGCAACTCCCAGCGGATCGTCCTTGCCGAGCAGCGCATAAGCCGCCGCAATTGCCGGTTCGCTGACGATCCAGCCGTGGTGCATGTCGCCAAAATCAATCACGCCCGCGATCCTCCGGGGCTGCGGCCAGGGAGGGCTTATCAGCACATTGTGATCGTTCGCGTCGCCATATATCGGTCCTGTCCGCAGATCGGAGCGTCGCGACTCAACTTCCTTTTCAAAGAGCGAAAGAAAATACCCCACCAGCGCGCGCCGCGATGGCTCTTCGATGTGATGGAGCTGATCGCGAATCCAGCCGGCACGCGATGAATCCCATTTGAGTTCGCGATCAACCGCAGGATGCCAGTACGTCCCCAAGGCCGCGTCCAGTTCGCCGAGAAATCTGCCCAGGTCTTCCAGGATCTCTGGCGAGAGCGGGTTGGCCTTCGCCAGGGTCACGCCCGGCAGGAAACTCAGCAGCCAGACGAGACGTTTTTGCCCGAAAGAGTCGGTGATCTCCGCGAATAGCGTTCCGCGTTTTGTCCGCTGCACTCGTGGTAGCGTCAGGTGCGAGACGTGATTGGCAAGGTGCTCCAGCGCTCCGCACTGCATCTCGATGAACGACGCCTCGCGCGCCGGATGCATGGACTTCAGAACGAATTGCCGGCCGCCCGTCGCTCGCAAATGAAAATTGCAGTCGTACTCCCCGGGCAACGTCGTCGCGACGGCAGATAGACCGTACAGATCGGCAGCGAGGCGTTCCGCATCCCCCGCTGATATTGCCAACGCCGCGCGCTCTTCTCGGAACATGCCTGAAATCTTATCGGCATCCGCTCCGACCGTCCATGCGCCGCCGCGTGCTCTATGCCTGTGATGGCTTAGAATGAATCTGAGGACAGTCCACCAGAATGAAGCTCAAGATTCCGCCAGGCGAATTCGGCGCCTATCTGTTCGATTGTGACGGTACCATCGCGGATTCCATGCCGTTGCACTACCTCGCATGGAGGCAAGCGCTCGGCGAGTGGAATTGCGAGTTCGAAGAGAAGCTTTTCTATGAATGGGGAGGCATGCCCATCGTCGAAATCGTCGCTACCTTGAATAAACAGCGCGGTTTGAACATGCCGGTCGAGACCGTCGCTCATCGCAAGGAAAATCTCTATTTCGAATTGCTGCCGCAGCTAAAAGCCGTGCCCGAAGTGCTGGAGCATATCGAAGCGAAACATGGCGAAGTTCCGTTCGCCGTCGTTTCCGGCAGCGCACTGGATTCGGTTACCGCTTCTCTTACGACGCTGAATCTTCTCGACCGGTTCGACGCTTTGGTTTGCGCCGGCGAGTACAAGAAGAGCAAGCCGGATCCGGAAGCATTCCTGCTCGCGGCGTCGCGACTCGGTGTGGCGCCTGAATCGTGCCTCGTATTCGAAGACACCGATATGGGCATTCAGGCGGCCGCGGCTGCCGGAATGGCTTCCGTCAGAGTTCCGCCGCCTTGGCAACGAAATTAGTTCGAACCGATTCGCTTAATTGACGCTGACCGGTCCGTTCACGGTGGAAACCCGCACCAACGCCGGCCCGGAGCCGAACTCCACGCGCTTGCTGTTGTCGTCCCACGTCTTGCGGCCTTCATTGCAGACGCTGGCCGCGCAACTGAATGGCCCGTGCCCATCCGACTCCAGCACGACGCCGGACTGATAACCCGACGGAACATGCAGCGTCACCGGGCCATTGGTCGCATGCGCTTCCAGTCCCGCTCCATTCCAGTTTGTTCCTTCCAGGTTGACCGTGATCGGTCCATTTTGTGTCCGCACGTCGAGCTTGCCGCTGTTTTCTTCGAGCGAAATGGGGCCATTTTCCGCTCGCACCGTTAGCTCGCCCTTGCACTTCGCGACCGTGACCGGCCCGTTCACGGCATGAACTTTCAGGTTCCCTTCCACCGAATACAAACCCATCGGGCCATTGTGGACGTTCAGGTCCATCGCGGCTCCGCGCGGCGCCTTGATCAGCAGATGCGCGCTCCACTGATGACGCGAACTTGGTCCGCTGACGCTCAGTTCGCCATTGGAGAAATTCAATTTGACCTGACCGAGCACGCTCTCCGCATCGCTGCCGGGGCGCGCCGCTTTGCAAAGCGTTACGGAATAGTTTGCCTGATCCGAGCCCTGCACCTGCAAGCCGCCGTTGTATTCCGCCTCGACGCGCAGCGTTGAGGCCTCGGCCTTGCTGATGGTCTTTTCTTCCGACTGCATCACGCCTTCGCGCCCATCGAACTGGATGTGCAAATCGTTGCAGCTGGCCGCGGGCCACTCGTCGTGGGTCGTCGACATTTCGACGGACTGTTCGCCGCTGTAGTGGTGCAAAATCGCTCGCGGCGCAGCAGTCACCAAGACCGCCGTCCAAACCGTGATGCCGATAGCGGATAAAAGCGTGCGGGAAACCATGGACTTCACCTCCAGCCATATAGACGACGGGAAAGGCCGACGGTCAGGTGGGTCGCAAAAGAATTCCCCGGGGCGCGCCGGTCCGCATTCTGGCCCCAGGCCTTCGAGCCATAAGGGCTTTCGATTCAATAGAGTAACAGCGGCTCGACCGGTTGGCGATGGCCAGTTGGCCCTACCACCGCGACTCGTTTCGGCTCCGGGAAATACGGATATTCCCCGGAGCGTCATGGTCGTGCTGAATCTGAATCAGGCCGCTCTCCCGAGGAACGCGTCGGACGATCA
>Ga0157378_10005290_pt1 | contig 11335 bp, 16 predicted proteins | sample M65metaG_FD_115309 | JGI IMG/M metagenome (GOLD analysis project Ga0157378, IMG submission 115309) | Miscanthus rhizosphere microbial communities from Kellogg Biological Station, Michigan, USA - M6-5 metaG | ecosystem: Host-associated > Plants > Roots > Rhizosphere > Soil | place: USA: Michigan...
CCCAAAAGACGATTCATCGACGCCCTAACCACAGAATTGCGTCCTCAAACAGTCGGTTCTGCTCCTTGCTGGTGAAGATCTGGTCCCCGTGGCCCATATTCATGTAAAGCATGCGGTAGCGAGCGTTGGTCCACACTACGGGAAGGTCGCCGGCGGTAATGGTGTCCTTCAGTCCAAGGGGATAGTTTGCGGGGTCAAGCGAAAGCAGGACCTTCACGTTTTTATTGAGGCGCGGGCTTGGTTTCCAGATATACCACTCGTTTGCCGGTGCCGAGAGCGTCCGCGCCAGCTGCCTGGTTACCGGGTGGGTCTGGTCATCCACCGTCAGCTGTGCCGGAAGCGGCGGCCAATTGTTGCCGTAGAAGACCGCCCCTCCGAGGAAGCCCACGAACCAGGGCCAGCGTGTGTCTTCGTCGTTGTACGCCGAGACGTGAAAGCCGAGCCAGCCGCCTCCGCGCTCCATGTATTCCTCAAACGCCGTCCTCTGGCCGGCAGTTCTCGGAAAATCATTTAGCCAGAGAATCAGTTCGAACCGCTTGAGCGTGCGAGGATTCGATTCGTCCCAGTCGGTGGTGGACTCCAACGAGAAATTGCCCCGCTTCGCCGCTTCCGACAGAAACCCGAGGGCTTGTCGGGCGAACATGATATGGTCGGGCTCGCCTTTGTCGGTGTAAAACGCCAGCACATGAAACGAAGGCTTCGCCGAAGGTCCGCCGGCGGCTGGAGCGAGTGTGAGGACGAACGCGACCGAAAGCAAAATCGACCGTATCATGGCTGTTCTGCCCGAACGGCGGAATGAGATCAACGGCTTCTCCCAATGACCGCCACCAAGATACACCCGCTGTCGACCAGAATGAGGATGCTTCGAAGTCCGCTGGCAGCGATTCTCCTCGGCGGCCTGTTCACCCCCACCTCGCAATTGGACGCCCCTTCCACGGGCTTGCTCAACAGCACCAGGGCCGTGGCCATCAATTCGCGAACCGGGAAGGTATACGCGGTCGATTCTGCCCGGAACACCGTCGAGATTTTCGACCCGGTCACCCGAGCGACCGCGCGCGTCACCGTCGGTAAGGCACCCGTTGCAATCGCAGTGAACGAGCCGACCAATACCATATATGTTGCGAATTCCGGAGGCGATACGGTCAGCGTCATTGACGGCAAGAGGAACGCTCTGACGAAAGATATCAAGGTGGGACCGCGCCCGTACGTGGTTGCCGCCAATCCGGCCACAAACAAGATCTATGTCTCCAATACTTTTAGTCGCGTCATCACGGTGATCGATGGCCGGACGAATCTGACGACCGCCGTTGAGGCCGGTTCTGCGGACGCGATCGCGGTCGACGAGAAGTTAGACCGGGTCTACCTGCTGGGCTATGAGGACACCAATCTAACCGTGCTCGATCAATCGGCCCGGGTCGTGGGCAAGGTAGCCGCTGGAATTCATCTCTGGGGGATCGCGGTGAACGAGAGCATGCACATGCTCTATGCGACGCGCTTCGGCAATGACGAGCTGCTGATCTTCGACGAAGACTCGGCCCAGGCCGCGACACTGCCGGTCGGTGCCCTGCCGTGCGCCGTTGCGGTCAATGAGGCGACCAACAAGGTCTACGTCGCGAATCACGGCGAGGACACGGTAACGGTCATCGACGCAGCGAAAGGAGTCGGGGTCGCCACCCTGAATGTCGGACGTCGCCCGCAGGCGCTGGCGATCGATCCCCGGAGAAATCTTGTGTACGTCGCCAACACGCACAGCGACACCGTGACCGTCATCGACGGTGCGGAGAACCGCGTGAGAAAGACGATCAAGACCGGCAAAGATCCATACGCTCTCGCCGTGAGTCCAACTAGTGGACAGCTCTACGTTGCTGTCGAAGCCGACAGATCACTCGAAGTGATCGATATCCAACAGGATCCCCGATAGGTTGTTTGCGGCAGGCAAAGCGGATTGTTCCGTTACATCTCGTTTCACGCACCGAGCGTTCTAGATCTGGAGTTCGAATCGGCTGCAGTTCGCGCTCTGGACCGTGTCGCCATACGGCAATGGCCTGTCATTTTGTTACCCGGATGCCATGCGTACGCCGTCAGTCAACTCGCAATCCCTAAGAGCGATACCGACATGTCTCCCACGCTAGCGATGTGGGGCTGCAATTGTCGGCTCTGCACGTGGGCGTCAGGAATGTTCACCCAAAGTTGAAAAAAAGTCTCCGCCATTTCGGGCTCAAGACTTTTGCCCCCGTTGGTCCTTTGCTCCTTAAGCGTTATATGAATGCTGTCGCAATACCCTTTGTTCAGTAAGCGAGTTCGAGAGACCGAGCTATGGCGTTTGAACTGTGTTTACCCAATCTAATTGATAGTGTGGTGGAGGAGTTCTTCGACGAGGCTCTCTCCAAGGTTGGCTTTCGAAAGGTGCGAGACCGTTTTTACGTGCGTTCACGCATTGCGGAGATGAACGATGTCATTGATTACCAGGCGTCGAAAACGTGCGCTGGCATCGGACGCCAAAGAGCGCGCGTATGGACCTGCGATACTCAGGGTTTGGCCGCGTACCGGAACTGGGTTGGTCCATGACGGCAACCAGTGGCGAAGACGAGCTCCGGCGAGCGCTATCCTTACGCGTTCTGAAATGCTGCCAAAGGCCCTAAAGTTCTTCGAATCGGTAAAGAGGTTTCATGACCTAAAATTTGCATTTCTAGAGCACAAACGGCCCAACGAATCTGGCTGGACCTTCGGTATGTTCACCCAAGTCTCTTTAGCCTATGCTTTTTATCTGGCCAAGAGTGGGCAGGAGCAGAAAGCGAGACGATACATATCCGATTGGATGGCGCGGAATAGCACTGCATGCCGCGAGGAAACAATCGCGCGGGTTTCTGATCTGTTCGAGGACGCAGCAAGGTCGCCATACGTATTGCATTAATGGGTGCGGTGGCTTGGTTGGGGTTTGACCTGTTTCCGTTTCGTCGGCGTTACCCAAGATCGGAATGTTGCGACTTGCTCCTCGTTGCATGGCTGTGCGTCTGCGGTATTGGAATTGACACCGTAGCGCTGCGGGCCTTGCGAGCGTTTCGCTCTAGCCTATCCCCTATCCCGTCAACGCGTCTTTGGGATAGCGGATATGGGTGGCAAAAAGGGACCACCCCCGGGTTGAGGGCGGACTCAGCAATGGCAGGCGGCACGCGCTGCCTCTCTGCTTTTGCGTAGCCATAACGCCTCCGCCGCGCTATCCTGCCGCATGCAGAAGATGCTTAGCCCCGCGGAATCTCCGGTAGAACCATTCACCCGAAATCGGCACCTGTCAGTCCGCTTTAGCTGAATCCAGCAAAGGCGAAATCTCTGCATCGATCGCAGCATCTGTAAGTTCCTTCAGCCGCACGTTCTTATGCAAACTCCAATGTTCCGTTTGCTCGACCGTTTCGCCGGGCGCCACCTTCTTCAGAGGGCTCAACGTTTCCATCTCCAAGAACTCGTTGTTGGTAAACGTCTCAAACGAGCATCCGAAGTCCGGGTAGCTGGCATGCGCGTCACCCGCCGCCTGTTTTATAAAGACCTCGCCGTTCAGCACATACGCACCCCACGTGTGCCGGTTGAACATGCCCAGTTTTTGCGCGTCGGAATTGTTCGGGTCTTGCCGCAACGCGAGATATTTCTTTGTGAACGTCCAGCGCTTGTCGGCGAGGTTGGTATACGCCCACATCACCAGCGGATTCGTCGCCTCCAGGTTCGCGGGATGCTTTCCTCGCGGAGGAAATCCGCTAATCGCCACGCCGCCTGGGGCCATCATGGTCAACGCCCAAGCCGAATATTCCAGTGGGAACAGCGATTCATTGCTGACCCTGTGCACCACTGTCACGTCTGTTCCGCGCTCCGCCATCCGGATTTCAATCTCTTTCCGCAAATGGGTTAGAGGTTCAACCGGCGCGCGTGCAATCAGGCCATTTCCGGTCACCGAAATCTCCACCGTCACGTTGTCCGGCGCCCACGTCGCCACGGGATCTTCAGGCGCCTTCCACACCCTGTCTCCGCCCCGCAGTTGAAACTTGTCTTCGCCGCTCTTTCCAAGCTGCTCCGTAAATTCTTTGAAAACGTTTTGCCCCCCAACGAATCCAAAACGAATCACACGCGGCCCAACATCGCTGGTCGCAATCAGTTCGACCTCTCCATTGCTGATCCGATAGCAATTGCGCCACCCTTTGTACTCAACCTTCTCCACCTTCACGTCGCCTTGTGCGCCAGACGCAAGGAAAAGGCCCAAGATCGCCAGCAAAATCAATTTCCGCATCCGAACTCTCCCAAACCGATACGCGCCACGCCCTTATACCACAGCCAGACCTCAACCTCGCGGGCCCGGTTGCCGAGTACCTGAATGAGAATCTCAACGCCTCACTTCCTGGAACAGCTTGGGAGGTTACGGCGTTTACCAGGGCCTACGACCCATAACAGCGTTTTGAAGCCATCGCCGCTTTATGTATCCTTGCGCACTATAATGCTGCGTAGGTGATGATTTCGCTCACGGATTGAAAAGCAATGCGAGGACTCCTGCTGTGCAGCTTGTTGGCTAGCTTCTGCGTTGGACTCCATGCGCAAGTTCTACCAGCTGTCCAGAACGCCAGTGGCTTGCGGCTGGTTGTGGCGGACGAAAACAGCTATCCAACGCTGCGCGTCATACTTCCCGGCCACCCGGACAGCGATAGAGCAATAGAAGTCATTTTCCCGGAACACGTCACGGTACGGCAAGTCGGCGAGACGGAAGGGAAACATCTGTTTCTGTTTCAGCCAGGCCGGCACGGAGATCGACCAGCTTGGCGGCAGGTTGGCCGTTCACTTCAATATGAAATAGATTTCGTCGGCGGTCTCCACATGATAGCGAGAGCCACTCTTGAAGACGATGGACTGCGCTTTCGCTACGAGTTTGTCAATCGATCCAAGGTTGCTTATGAAATGATATACGCTCCCACCGATCCAAGGCTCACGTCCATCTTTCACGATGTTCGCCTTGAGCGGACGTATGTTCACCATAAGGATGGATTTGATCTCTTGGCCTCGGAGACGCCGAGTCGGTTGACGATGCCGCTGGACCAATGGCTGCCTGCGCGGTATCTAGCCTCTTACACGTGGCCGATCCCAGCCAAAAAAGTAGAAAAGAGAGATGATGGCATCACGTACTTCAACAAGTCGCGTGCCGTCGACGAACCCTTGATCGCAACGTTTTCAAGCGACCGCAAATGGGTGGTAGCCAGTTTTACACGCACAACCGGTAACCTGTGGAGTAATCCCGAGCTGACATGCCAACACGTGGACCCGGAGATTCCCGTAGCGGTTGGCGCGAGTGCGGCGATGGAGATAAAGATTCTGGTGTTTCAGGGCTCTCTGGATGACGTATTGAAGAAGGTCGATTCACAGCGCCAGTCCCTTAAATGAAAACGATTCGACCTGTCTTTGGATTCGCGTCATTTTAGCGGCTAAAATCGATGGTAGGTCCCGATTAGCCCTAACTGCGTCTTCGACGCGTCGCTAGTGCCAGAAACTTGGCGAGACTGGTTTGTTGATTCGACAGGGGTTATAAGCCAAGTTCCTGGAGAGTCGGGTGGTCTCAATGGGTCGACGCAACACTCAAGTCGAACCCGACTTGCATTGAAAACAAAGGCTAAATCGCTCGTTAGGGTTAGTTCAGCCGGAACACTACCCTGGCTAGGTTTTGACCGATGACAGCCAAACAGATCACTTCTCCCGGGGAAGCATTGTCGATTCAACGCATTGGATGGTGCGTGGACCGTTTGAGCCGGCACGACAAATCAGGCAAGTTGGATTGCTTCCGGTTTGCGCGCCATCCGGGACCAAACGTCTGCGCGCGGACCGTGGGCCGTACTAGCGGCTTTAATGCGGGGACGTAGTTCTGCTGGTTGAATCAGCGTTTGACGTTGTCATCCAAAAACTGAAAAACATCCGGTTCCCATTCGGAGATACCAAGGTAGAGCAGACTGTGCCCATCATCTGTGGTCTTGCCGATCGCGGGATAGATTTTGAGCAAATGGGATTTGTGGAGTCGGTCGAGTTCCGCAGAGATGTCCTTTCCGGGTGTCGTGTCGTAGTCATTGGCCGCATACACAAGCATGACATGAGCTGCCGTTTTCCCGACTGCCGCCAGAGTGCGGTCCCGCAATTCTTGCGATGCTCGCCAGGAGTTCGCGCCCGCGGCAAAGGCTACTTCAGCGCGAATGGTGCTGTCGTGATCACCAGAAAGCAGCGTGAGCATTCCGCCAAACGAATGACCGACGATGGCGATGCGTTCGGGATCTACATCCGGCGCGGCCTTCAAAAACGTTAAACCTGCGAGAGCGTCATCGAGTTGGCCGCCCGTGATCAGCTGATAATGCAACTGCTTTCGCGCGTCAGCGCCCTTGGCTTCCGCTTGTTTCAGAAGGTCTTGCATAAATGGGCCTTGGTCGGCGGAAAGACCCTGGCCCCGACGGCAAAGATAAAAGAAGGCGTAACCGTGTTTAAGAAAGACCGGAGCAAGATCGGAAGCGGCCTCGGCCATCGTCCGACCAGCCGTATGCTGCGCGTCGTCAGCGCCAGAGCCATGGTTGAACAAGATAGTCGGGAACGGGCCTGGACCAGCGGGTTTCCAGAAATATCCCTTCAGGTGCAGCTCGCCGCTGCGCACATCGGCGATTTCAGGAGCGGCAGGAGGCGCGGAAGGTGAAACTGTTTGAGCGAGAGCTACGGCCGAGAGCCGCAACGCCAGAGCGAGCACGATGATCGTTTTCATACTTTACCTTTAGTTTTGAGCGTAATTCCGAACAGGAGAGGGCCGAACCAGTGATGGGCGAGTCTCTGCCACTTCCTTGTCTCGTCAAGCATTGGCATTCGGAATAGCATTTTAGCCGATTGCAAACAGTTTCAGCATGGTCGGCAACTCGGAATAATGGCTCAAGTCCCGGTAAACGGTGGATTCTAGGCCGATTTCTTCAATTCATTTACGCACGTGGAAAGCCAGGGTGGTCCCTTTTTCCCATCCGTATCCGCTATCCCGTCAACGCGTCTTTGGGATAGGGGATAGGCTAGAGCGAGAGTGCCCTTTTTTTACTTTCCGGCTAGCTTAATCAGGCATCATAGAACCGCTGGTAGGCATTGTTAGCGAAAGTGATCGACCAGCATGATGTCGCTGCCTTCCTCGTCGAATTGTGAATAGAGCAGCCATTGGCCGTCCGGCGAGAGCTGAACGCTATCCCCCTGCTCGATGTGTCGGTTAGGAAAGATGACTCGGTAATCTTTCGCTTCCGTGATCAACTCCGAAGATTTTCGCGCAGAGAGAAAGAGGAAGATCGATTCGCGCCTTGGCATGAATGGCTGATCCATTCATGCGTGAACCGTCAGCAAACTTGGGTTGTCGCTTCATACTTTGATGGCACGTATTCGGTCGAACCTAGATCCGACATCCTGCCGCTCGCCCTTGCGCTTGCAGTCAGCGTGTGGCAGGCAAAGATGGCTGTCTGCGAAAACCCTAGTTGTTCGCAAAAGTATTTCCTTAAAGGACGCAGCACGCAGCGGTTCTGCGACCGGGAGGTGTGCGCGGCCTATGGCCAGCGACAGCATAAACTCAATTGGTGGAACGAAAACCGCAAGAAGTTGAAGACCCGGTGATCGAAGAAACTTTAAAAGAGCGAAGCCGCTCGGTGCGCTAACACCAAACGGCTTCTAACCCAATTGCACAATGGAGGTGCAACGTGGCTGAGTCCATCCTACGCCGCACCGTAAGAGCAGCACTGTACGGGCGAATCTCTACGCAGAATCACGGTCCAGACGTGGGCATGCAACTCCGCGAGTTGCGCGAGTATTGCGAGCGCCGGGGACGGGAGATTGCCGCCGAATACGTAGACGTGGGCATCAATGGTGCAAAAGAGCGTCGTCCACGGCTGGACGAGTTGATGCGAGATGCACATCGTTGTCGCTTTTCGGCGATTCGTTTGGCGCTTCGATCGCATGGCTCGGAGCGTAACGCATTTGCTTCGCGTCCTCGAGACATTCCAAGCGCTGGGAATAGATTTCATTTCTCTTAGCGAAGCAATCGACACCTCCACGCCCCCGGGCAAGATGACCTTTACGGTCCTGGGCGCAGTCGCGGAGCTAGAGCGTAGCCAGATCATCGAACGCGTTAAGGCTGGATTGCGAAACGCCCAGGCGAACGGTAAGAAACTGGGGCGTCCCAAACGGATCCTCAATGAGCAGCGGATTTCCGCACTTCGCGCTCAGGGCCTCGGCTGGAAGGCGATCGCAGCGGACATGGGTGTTGGGGTCGGAACAGTGATTCGTCACTCAGGAGAGGGTTCCAAAACTCGGCAAAAGGTTTTTGGAACCTGAGCCGGGCGTGGTGAGTGGAAACGGTCTTGCCCGGACTTGGAAGATCCTTCGGCAGCAGGCATCCTTGTATCGAAGTTAGCCCCCACTACAAGGGGCGATTGACCCTCGACCTTCACTCCCGGCTATTCAGAACGGAGTTTTGCGATGACGCAAGCCAGTACGCTTTCTACTAGACGCGAATTCCTACAAGCTTCCGCCGTGGCCACAATTTCGGCGGCTGTCCCTGCCTCTGACGTCCTGACTCAGCTTGCTCTGCAGCAACCTAGCGAAGACGCGTTTCTGGCCCGGCAAGAGGAACGACGAAAGGAGTTATGGGGGCTGCTAGGGGATTTGCCGTGGGAGCATAAGCCGGGGCCAGCGAAGATCGTCAGCAAGGAAGAACACGAAGACTACGTGCTTGAGCGGCTGGTGTTCGATTTGAACGGTGTGGAGCCGGTGCCAGCCTTGCTGTTGATTCCGCGTAAAAGGCAAGCACGTGCGCCGGGACTGCTGTACATCCACTGGCATGGCGGGATGTACGATCTGGGCAAGGAGATGTTGCTCAAGGGTGTGGAAGTCGCGCCGGCGTATGCGGCCGTGTGTGCGCAGAAGGGGCTGGTCACGCTGGCGATCGATAGCTGGTGCTTTGGCGAACGCAAACACGAGAAGAACGGTCGCGAGGGCGAAGAAAATGCCTTCAAGCTGATGCTGTGGAAGGGGCAAGTGCTGTACGGGATGATGATGTTCGACGAATTTCGCGCCATGGACTATCTGGCTAGCCGTCCGGAGGTAGACAACCAGCGGCTGGGCGCACTGGGCATGTCCATGGGCTCGACGAAAGCCTGGTGGCTGGCAGCGCTCGACCCACGCGTAAAGGTCTGCATGGACGTGTGCTGCTTGACGGATTACGAAGAGCTGATCAAAGCGCATGGCTTGCAGGGGCACGGGATCTACTACTACGTGCCGTCGCTGCTAAAACACTTTCGGACCTCGGAGATCAATGAGCTGATTGTCCCGCGTGCGCATCTCAGCGTGAACGGGAAAAGCGATGAACTGACGCCGCCAGCAGGTGTAGACAAGGTGCGTGATTATTTGCTGCCGCTATATCGGAAGTACGGGAAGGAAGCGGAGCTCCGCGTAGAGTTGTTCGATTGCGCCCACGTGGAGCTACCGGAGATGCGCAAGCTTATTCTAGAGTGGATGGACCGGTACTTGGTCGCAACACCGCGAAACTGACCCTCTGCCGAATACATAGTATCTGCAAGGAGTTTTGCTCGGTGAACGTTTCGCAGGTCGTCGTTCCTTTTTCTTTTCTGTTTGCTTTCCGCGCTGCAGGGACGATTTACCCATTTCGTCCGCATAACTGGCGACAAATCGCGATAGCACTTGCAGACCCCGGAATCCGCTCGTCATTGGGCGGTTGGTCGGCAACTCGGAATAATGGCTCAAGTCCCGGTAAACGCATTATAAAAGGGCGCCCGTTTGGAGTAGGTTTTGATCGTTCGCATCTCAACCTACAACAAGGAGCACCCTCATGAATGACGCCAAGTATATTGGGATGGATGTGCATCAGGCAACGATCTCGGTGGCCGTTCGGGATTCGCGCGGGAATTTGGGGATGGAAGCGATTCTCGAAACGAAAGCGGATACGATCCTTGAGTTTATTCACGGGCTACGCGGCAGTTTGTGGGTGACCTTTGAAGAAGGAACCTGGGCCGCCTGGTTGCATGATCTACTTCTGCCTCAGGTCACCCGGGTGGTGGCCTGCGATCCGCGCAAGAATGCTCTGTTGAAAGTCGGAAACCATAACGACCGCATGGATGCCCGCAAGCTGTCCGAGCTTTTGTATCTGAACAAGCTCAGCCCGGTGTACCACGGCGAACAGGGTATCCGCACTCTGAAGGAACTGGCACGCAGCTACATCACGATAACTCGCGATTTGACGCGGGTGATGAGTCGGCTGAAGGCGATTTACCGAAGCTGGGGGATTCCTTGTGCCGGCCAGCAAGTGTATGCACCGCGCTACCGTGCGGAATGGCTGGCAAAGATTTCGGAAGCCGGCGTACGCCGTCGTGCCGAACTCTATTACCAACAGTTCGACGCCTTGGCGGCATTGCGTCAGGGGACACGACGAGAACTATTAGCGGAAGCACGGAAACATCCGGCCATGAGATTACTGCGGCAGATTCCTGCGATTGGTCCCATCCGTGCCGCTCTGTTGATCGCTCTGATACAGACGCCTAATCGCTTCCGCACCAAACGGCAGCTGTGGGCTTACTGCGGATTGGCACTGAGGACATACACCAGCGGTGAATACCGCTTCGTCGCTGGCCAACTGAAACGCTCCAAGAAGGTCCTGGCCGTTCGCGGGCTCAACATCAACCATAATCACGATCTGAAAAATATCTTCAAGAGTGCGGCGACGCGAGCTGCCTCGACTGTAGGACCCTGCCAAGACTTTTACTACGCCTGCGTCGCCCGAGGCGTGAAGCCGCATTTGGCGCGGCTCACCTTGGCACGCAAGATCGCGGCCATCACTTTGCTGGTTTGGAAGAAAGGAGTTCGTTTCGACGCCGAACATCTCAAACAACAAGCAGCTTGAGCGCCGGTTAGAACCGTCCTTTACTGGATTCATTTCTGGTGATGGCTTTTCGGTTCTTCTGACGCTTTGGTTCGAGGGTGAGTCTCCATTAGCGCGTTAGGCGGAGAGTGTGCTCCGAGCACCACGAGTCTCTTGGTAAACTATAGGCCCCCTCGGATAACCAGAAAAAGCTATAGGCCTTGAGCCTCAGATAGAACCATGGTTGACAACGTTCAACCGCGCAGCTTGTCTTGCTTCAGAATCCGAAAGCGCCGTCACGAAAACAGAATGGATCTACGAAGAGCGAAAACCCAAGAGTCTCTCAACATGACTTGGGCTGGAAAGCAAAGCGAACAACCTCGCTCCTTCCAGTCGCCGGCGACTTATTTACTATTGACTCTCCCTTTTATAGAACGC
>Ga0157378_10005293_pt1 | contig 11332 bp, 9 predicted proteins | sample M65metaG_FD_115309 | JGI IMG/M metagenome (GOLD analysis project Ga0157378, IMG submission 115309) | Miscanthus rhizosphere microbial communities from Kellogg Biological Station, Michigan, USA - M6-5 metaG | ecosystem: Host-associated > Plants > Roots > Rhizosphere > Soil | place: USA: Michigan...
CATCAAGGGGATAAGAATAAGCAGGATGTTCGAAGGCAGATGCGTAAAAACCATCGTTCGAACAAGGCCGATGCGCGAGGCCAAACGCGAGGCCAGGAGCGCGGAAACCCCTGAAAGTAAATTGGCGACGAAAAAAATGAGGCCGAGACTTGCCGGCGTCAAACCAAAGCGCAGATAGAACCAGTACGCGGCAAAGCTCTGCACCACGAAGCCGCCTCCGAACGAGTCTAGAGCAAACAGCCCGGAGAGTTTTAGTACGATGTGGTATGAACGGCCGACGCCAAAGAACTTCCGCAGACCTGCCGAAAGATCCGTGCTTTCGTGCAAGCTCACTTCAGCCGCGGGAGTCAGACGGTTGAAAAACAACAGCAATAGAAAACCGAGAACGGCGTAAAGAACTACGATCGTGCGGTAGCCGCCAAGACGAGTTATTTCGGTTTTTTGCAGCACGTGCGTGATCGCGCCTGTCGTTAAGGCGCCGAGAGCTGTCGCGAACGAACCAGCCAGCGTGTACCATGCAAACACTTCGGTTCTGGTGTGCTCGGAAACGACGCTGGAGAGCGCGGCCTGTTCAATCGATAGAAAAGGTCCGACTTCGTTGCCGCTCGGGCTGATGACGCCGATGGTTGCGGCGATCGTCAGCAACAAGAAGTTATGCGTGATGGAAAAAATCGCGCCCGCGGCGATCATCAGCACAGCGCCCACGATGAGCATGCGCCGCCGGCCGATCCGGTCGGCTCGTGTCGTAAGATAAAATGAAATTACGGTATCTCCGATGAGGGTGAGCGTGAACAGCACACCCGTTTGGGCCGTGCTCAGCCCGAGGTCCGTGAGATAGAACACCAAAACAACGGACAACGAGCCATACGCAAACAAGCGTATGAAGCGAGTAACGAACAGGATTAGCGCATCAGGCGTAAGAAGTTGAGCTGTTCCCTGTCCTGAGCGAATGTTTACCATGATCGTGATAGTGAGGTCTGAACCGCAATTCTGACGCAATATTTCGCATCACTTGCCAGGCGCGACGACAAAGATGCCCTTTCCATTAACTGGAACGAAGATGTGCTTGTTCGTCGAATTGACCGCCACCGAGTGAACGCCGCCGCCCTTGAATGGAATCTCATACAGAAACTCTTCGGTTGTTGCGTCGACCACACCCACAGCTCCGGCTGGAGCCGAGGACCCTGCCGTATCCTCGTCGGCGGAATGCGCGAAGTAGTAGCGATTCGTTCCGGGATCGTACCAGACTTCGTCGGCGTCCCCGACTTTCGGAACGGTTTTTCCGATTTTTCCGGTCCGCGCATCGATCGACAAACCGCCGACCGAGCCGCACGCCGTCATCAAGCGACCGTTTGGCCCGGCGGCCAAGCCGCTGAGCGTCAGATCGAGCACGCCGCCTTTGCACTCCACGGGAAAACTCTTGATCGGATTGGGAAGTTTGTGAGGATCGAACACGTCGATGCGATTCCTGGCGCCGGGCACATTCTGATAGAACCATCCGGTATCGCGATCCCAGACCGGCTGCTCCATGCCATCCTGGTCCTTCGGATAATAGTAGTGGCCCAACAAAGAACCATCGGTAACGGAAATGAACGTGAGAAACGGCGGCGCGTCCCCGTCGTTGGAAGTCATCAAGATTTTATCGATGGGGTCATATGCTAACTCATCTACGCGAGAAACTTGCCGCCGGTGGGAATTTTTCGAATGACGGCCGTGCCCGGCTTCGTCGCGTCAGCCTCGATGATGTTGCCGACGCCGTCGCCTGCCCACACATGGCCGAGGTCGTCGGTGAGGACACCGTTGGGTCCGGCACAGTGACGCAAGTCCTTGGGGTGGTCCGGGCAAGGCCGAGTGCCCGTGAAATTTCCCTTGGCGATGAATCCCAGGAAAGTATCCGTTGCGGCATCCACCAGATCGATCGCATTGTTGGTGCGGTCCGTGAGGTAGTATTTTTGCGTCGAATTATCGAGCCAGCTGATGTCAAAGCCATAGAGCCCGTAATTGGTCGGGGTGCCTCTGACCAGAGAAATTTGACGCGTCTGGGCCAAAGCGAGGCCGGCGAGCGCGGTAGTGATCAACGCGAACGTTGCCAGTCTTTTCATAGCCATTCCTCCGCTTTGTTTAGCTTCCAGATTGTCGTTCGATATAAGGTGGCTGGCGATATTTATCCCACGAAATGCCTGAAAACTAGAGGAAAGAAATATTTTCCATTGATCGATCTTCATTTGCTTTTCATGCCATATCGTTATGTTACAGTGCTCAACCTTAGCGGAAACTGGGCTGTTATTTCGGGAATTCATCGCACATGGAATCCATGTCGTACTTCTGCAGGCCCGCGGCGAATACATGTTTCTGTTCGCGCGATTTTGGGGTTGGAGTCGCACAGGAGAACAGCAAATGAAAAACCTCATCATGATGCTGGTTTTCTGTAATCTCCTTGGCTGGGGCGAAAGGGCCAATGGGCAGGAATCTCCGGCTTTGTCGGCTAAGCCTCCTATCCATCTGACGAAGGTCGAGGGGCGCATGGATCATCTCGGTGTCGATGTGAAGGGCCAACGCCTCTTCGCGACAGCGTTTGACAATCACACCCTCGAGGTCATCGATTTGAAAACTGGCCGGCAGGTGCACACGATTTCGAATCTGGATGAGCCGCAAGGGGCGTTCTACGATGCGGCCAGCAACCGCCTGTTCGAGGCTAATGGCGGCGACGGCACGGTAAAGATTTTTGACGGCACCACATTTCAGCTTCTGCAAACCGTGACGCTCGATCTGGACGCGGACAATGTCCGCTACGACGCCCGAAGCAAGCACATCGTTGTCGGCTACGGAGGAGAAAAATTCCTGGCGGGGAAAGTAGCGCGGCCCGGAGGCGGCGGTGCGCTGGCGATTTTGGATTCCAACGGAAAAATAGTCGGAGACATCGCAATGGATGCGCATCCCGAATCCTTTCAGCTCGAAAAGATTGGAACGCGGGTCTTCGTCAACGTCCCGGATAAGCAGGAAGTGGAAGTCGCGGACCTGACGAAGGGCACGGTGCTGGCCCGCTGGCCGGTTACTTGCACAACGAATTTCCCAATGGCCCTGGACGAAGCGCATCACCGGCTCTTTGTGGGTTGTCGAATGCCCGCGCGCCTGGCCGTCTTCAATACGGACACAGGAAAGATCGTGGCTTCGCCCGCGATTGTCGAACACACGGACGATCTCTTCTTCGACGCGAGCAAAGGCCGAATCTATATTCTCGGCGAAGGCTTCATCGAGGCGTGGCAAGAGAAAGACCCCGATCACTATGAGCGCATCGGTCGCTTTCCGACTCCGGCCGACGGGCGCACAGGCCTGTTTGTTCCTGATTTGGGAGAACTGTTCGAAACCATTCCACATCACGGCCAGCAAGGCGCGGAAATTCTAGTCTACGAAATTAAATGACGCGTAATTTGGACCCGTTTCAGGGTCAGATACAGCTTCGATGCCTGAGAGCGGCCAGGGAATCACGGCGCCAGATACATATGGAGGGCGAGTGAATGATTTCGAAAAATTGAGCAGTGAGAACGTCCGGCAAGAAGCAGAGAAGGGTGTTTTGTTCTTGCCGGTCGGGTCCGTGGAGCAGCACGGCCCTCACTTGCCGCTGACGGTCGACGTCGAGATACCCGCTCGTATTGCAGGCGAGGTTGCGGAAAAGATCGGTGGATTTGTTGCGCCGCCAATTTATTATGGGGCGCGCTCACTGCCGCAGAGCGGCGGTAGTCCTGATTTACCAGGCACGATCCGCGTTCGCGGCAACGTACTGACGGACTATTTGAAAGATGTAATTGCCGGGTACGTTTCGATGGGATTTCGTTTCATGGTCATTCTGAACGGGCATTATGAAAATGAAAGTTTTCTGTTCGAGGCTCTGGAACTTTGCCGGCAGGAGGGAAGGCTCGAAGGAACAAAGGTGGTGGCCCTGAGTTGGTGGAGCCTCGTCACGCAAGAATTACTGGACAAGCTTTTCGGTGGTCGTTTTGTGGGGTGGCACGCTGAACATGCCGGCGCCTGCGAAACGTCGTTGATGCTACATCTCAGAAAAGACCTCGTGGGACCCGTCAGAGTGGACAACGCCACGCCTCCGCGTGCTGGAATTTATCTGTATCCCCTGGTGGCTTCCGAGAGTTCGAATCGCGGAGTATTGGGGAACACCTCGCATGCAAGTCCTGCCAATGGTCAGGAATTATTTGATGAAATCTGTGTCCAACTTGTGGCACTTGTCCGCAAACAGATGAGGGTCTGAGTGGCGCAGGCTTCAGCCTGTGGATGTAAGACCTTGCAAGGACAAAATCCACAGGCTGAAGCCTGTGCTACCTAGACCCTGGCATTCCGCTTAGCAACTGTCTCCGCCAACAAGCACAGCAGTTCAAATGCAATATTGGCGGCCGCCAGAGCCGTTCCTCCCGACGGATCGAACGGGGGCGACACTTCCACCACATCCGCTCCGGTCAGGTTTAAGTTCCGCAAGCCTCGCAGCAGCCGATTTACCTCGCGTGAAGAAAGACCTGCGAACTCCGGTGTTCCGGTGCCGGGAGCAAAAGCCGGATCCAAGGCATCAATATCAAAACTGACGTAGGTCGGAGCGTCGCCGACAACGCGACGCGCTTCGCGAATCGCGGCATCGACGCCCATTTCTTCAAACTCCTCAATCGAGATGATTCGGATGCCTTGCTGCAAGGGCCAATCGCGTTCGTCCGCGGAATAAGTAGAGCCGCGAATTCCAATTTGTACGACGCGCTTCGGGTCCAGCAGTCCTTCTTCAATCGCCCTTCGAAAGGGAGTTCCGTGCGTGTATTTCAATCCGCCGAAATAGGTATCGACGGTATCTGAGTGCGCGTCGAAATGGATCATCCCTACGGGCGCAGAAGCCGCCACCGCTTGCAATATAGGAAGCGAACTCAAATGGTCGCCGCCAATCGCCAAAGGAACGGCCCGGGCTTCCACAATCTGAGCGAAAAATTTCCGGATATCTTCCAGGGAGCGATTAAGGTCGATGGGATTTACCGGAGCGTCGCCTAAATCCGCGACGCGGCAAATTTCGTATGGAGAAATTTTGGTTACCGAGTGCACGCGCTTTATCAGGCTGGACATTTCACGGACTTGACGTGGCCCATGGCGAGGTCCTGGCCGATTGGTCGTGCCGCCGTCCCACGGAACGCCGACGATGGCAATGTCCACATCGCGTGGATCGGTCAAAACCGGAAGCCGCATGAAGGTCGAATGTCCGGCGAAACGCGGAGTTACGCCGGAGTCGATGGGCTCATAGCGCCTGGTGGTCATGGGTTTCTGTCACACGAAGTTTCCAAAGATCTGACCGGTTTAAGCTGAACCTTCCGCAAGGTCTCTGCTGTTCTTTCTGCTGCTCCAAAAAAACCAGACGAGTCCCAGCGCCAAATATGCGAGAAAAATCAGAGGAAGTTTGCCATAAGCGCCTTCCGGAATGGGATAAAGATTTCCCGCCAGCGCGAGCAGCATGACGAGGCACGTCAGCCACGGAATGATCTGCGCTCCCGGACGGAAGGCTCCGTGATTGCGCAGATATTTTGGCAAGGCGAAACATGTTAGTCCGTAGGAGACGATAAAGCCGTACGTTCCGAGCGAACCCATCCAGCCATAAACATCCAGTCCACGCGCGCCACGCGCGGCGAGCACAGCGACGGGCAGAACGGCGGCGATTCCCGTGACGATCACAGCGCGTCCGGGCGTCTCGTTGCGCTCGTGCGTGACGCGAAGCGAGCCGTGCGTCAATCCGCCGTGCGCCATGAGCAGAAGTACGCGAGCGGCGGCGGTGATGCATGCAAGCGTGCAGGCAAACAGACTCACCAGGGCGCCGAGATCGATCAGCAGTCCAAAAATTCCGACACCCGCAACGTCCGCCACCGCACGCATCGGTGCCGCACTCGTTGCCAGGTCCTGACCGGCGGCGCGAACACCCATCACTTCGGCATATGCGCACACGGTGAAAATGGTTCCACACAAAAGCGCGCTCTGAATCACCGCGCGAGGTATGGTCTTCAGCGGATCGCGCGCCTCGGTGCCGAGAGTCGTCGCGCTCTCAAATCCCACGAAGCTGAACATCGCCAATACCAGCCCAAGCCGCAGCCCGCTGCCCGTCATTCCGCTGAGATGCAGTTGCTGCCAATCGACCCGGTGCCGAAATCGGATGAGCACCAGTGCAATCACGATCAAAATCAGCGAAACGGAGACCGCTTCGATCCACAGCATGAGCCGCGCGGAAACTTTTACATCGCGCCAGGCGATCCAAACAGAAATGCCGGTAACTATCACCGCGAGAATGACAGCCGATACGACGTGATTGCCGGCGTCCAGGATCAAAAGATTTCCGTAGTGATAAAAGCCACCTATTACGCTCGATCCGGTTGCGACGTAGGCGAGCAGAAGACTCCACGCGATGATCGCACTGATGAAAGGCGGAAGAATTGTCGATGCGTAGGAATAAAGCGAACCCGGCGAAGCCGAATAACGGGCGAACTTGCTGACGCACAGCGCCACGAGAAAAATCGCGGAAGTGGCCAGGACATAGGCAAGCCAAGTGCCGTTGCCGGCCAGCGCATAGACGAGGGGAATCGTGGCGACAGGTGTAGCGGTCGGCGAAATCGTGGAAATTGATTGCGCCAGCGTCTCGATGGGCGAGAGCGCGGCACGCCGTAATCCGTATCCTTGCTGCTGGTGATGCGCTTCAGGCGCACCTGTCATAGGTTTTCCTGTTCCGCTTAATTTGTTCGCAGAAATTCCAAAGTGTACGCCGTCGCAGGATCGAACGATTTATCGATCATTTTCAAGTTCAAGTCGATGAGGTGCTCGTACATGGTGCTCCAGCGTTTCGGATCCATCTGACCTGGCTGCGCGCCCGTCGGATCGTCGGTCAGCGTCAGCGCGAGGTGAAGGCTTAACTAGCACAGGCTTTAGCCTGTGGATGTGTGGGCCTTGCACGGACAAACCCCCACAGACTGAAGTCTGTGCTACCACCCCATCAAAATAGTTTTCTTGCCGGAAGAATACTCTTCGATATCGCCGCAGAAACCGTAAAAATCGGCTCGTTCACCACCTGGCTGAACCGCAGATTCATCGCCACGCTGCACAGCAAGTAGGCATGCACTGCGCTGAAGCCCCAGCGATCAAACAGCAGATCGATCATGCGCGACGTTGCGGCACGAGCCGCGCCCACCGCGTCGCTGGATGATTCGACTACAACCCATTCACCCGCCGATGCGTCCGTTTCCAGTTTGCGTCCCGCCGGGGTCTCGATCATGGGGCCCGGCAGCGTCCGCTGTTTGTGCACCTGAAAGCGCAGGGTAACATCCGCGGGACACTCGATGCCGTTGATGCTGACCTCGCCGTCTCCCTGCGCGCCGTGCGCATCGCCCGTGGAAAAAAGTGCTCCACGGTTGAGCACGGGCAAATAAAGCGTCGCGCCCGCGCACAGTTGGCGCACATCCATGTTGCCGCCGAATATTCCGGGCGGCCGCGTTTTAAACTCCCCATCTTCCGCGGGCGCCACGCCCATCACGCCGCAAAATGGACGTATGGGCACGACCGCGGGCGCGATAGATTTGCTTACCTCGCCCTCCATTTTCCAGACGAAGAAAAACGGTTCCGCGAAGCGCTGCTTCAAAAACCCAAGGCCGCTCACCACGCTGGTCCAGCCCCAACCTTTGTGTGCCACTTCCAGCACATCCACCTGAAGAACGTCACCCACGTCAGCGCCCTCGACAAAAATCGGCCCAGTGAGCGCGTGAATGCGGTCGCGATCGATTTTCAAATACTCATCCAGCGTCGTGGAGGCATTGACCTGCGCGCCGCTCGAATCCACGCATTCGAGGTGAACGGTGTCTCCGGGCGCAACGCGAAGCCGCGGCTTTAGCGCGCGGTTCCAGCGCGAATGAGTGGGTTCAGCATTCAAAGAGTGTTCAGCCATCGGCCTGTTTAAACCTCCTCAACGGTGCGCCCCGCTCCTGCTTTTCCGGAAATTACTTCGCCGTCGTGAATGGAAATCACGCAGGCGAGATACACCATCTGCCCGACGGTTCTCGCCGGAAGATAATTACCGCCCGGTTGAGGCAACGCGGGGAGAATAATCCCAAGCTCCCTGATCCCCGCGTCATAGCTCGCCGCTTGTGCCATGAAATCCTCGCGACCTCCATGCCGCGCGAACGCGCCAGTTTAGCATAGACGCTCAGCGTCCCGATTTTGTCGAAGTTTGGATCGATTGCTTGGTGAAAACTTGAGCCGACGGCAACGCGCGGAAACCCAAGCGCAGTTATAAAACTTGCCGTCTAGATCCTGGAGAACGATTCAGAGGATAAAACTTCCTGCAGCTTGCGCAGCAACGACGCTCTCGTAAATGGCTTTGGCAGGAGATCTGCGTCCGAATCGAGGAGTCCCCGGTGGGCAAACCCGGTGTATCCGGACATGTAAACCGGCCTGACCTCGGGCCGGATTTCTGCCAGCTTCTCTACCAAGGTCCGTCCGTTCATTCCGGGCATCACCACGTCAGTCAGCAAGAGATGAATAGGCCCGTCATGCTGTGCGGCAATCTCGAGCGCGTTATCCGGGTGGTCAGCCTCCAGCACGGTGTAACCGCTTTCCTGCAAGAAGCGAGATGTCAAGGTGCGCAGCGGTTCTTCGTCTTCCACCAGGAGAATCGTCTCGGTACCCTGCAAGGACCGGATTACGTCCACGCTGGGTTTCTGCGAGACGACCGACACGTCCACGCGTGGGAGATAGATCTTGAACGTCGTGCCGAATCCTAATTCGCTGTACACCCAAATGTGTCCGCCGCTTTGTCTGACCACTCCGTACACAGTTGAGAGACCTAGTCCAGTGCCTTTGCCAAGTTCCTTGGTCGTAAAAAACGGATCGAAAATTTGCGCCTGCGTCTCCGCGCTCATCCCGAGTCCGGTGTCGGAAACTGATAACAATACGTGTTCTCCGGGTATCTGTTGCGGGTGTTCGCGAACATTTTCCTCACTCAAGTCCACATTGGAAGTCTCGATGCTCAACCTGCCGCCGTGCGGCATGGCGTCGCGTGCATTGACCACCAAATTCATGATGACCTGTTCGATTTGTCCTCGGTCGGCCTTGACTCTGCCAAGGTTTTCTTCCAGCGCGGTACAAAGGTCGATGTCCTCGCCAATCAGCCGCCGCAGCATTGTTTCCGTATCCATTACAACGGCGTTCAGGTCCAGAATCTTGAGCTCCAGAACCTGCTGGCGGCTGAAGGCCAGAAGTTGACGGGTGAGGGACGCGGCACGCTCTCCCGCTTTCCTGATTTGTTCACATTCTTTCAGCAGAGGGCTGGCCGGCGGCAGTTGGCCTGCCAGAACATCGCAATATCCGAGGATTACGCTCAATAAATTATTGAAATCGTGCGCAATTCCTCCGGACAGGCGCCCGATGGATTCCATTCTCTGCGCCTGGCGAAGTTGTCTTTCGAGAGCCTTTTGTTCCGTGATGTCCTTGAAGATCGCGAAAACGCAGTGCTGGCCGCCAACCTCGAGGGCCTCCGCGGAGTCAAGCCCGGTGCGCCTTTCGCCCGACTTGGTTCGAAAGGAAATTTCGACGTCGCGCACCGACCCACGCTGCTTGAGCATTTCCACGAGTCCTGCGCGATCTTCCGGCCGCTCCCAGAAATTTAGTTCCAGCGATGTCTTGCCAATTACCTCCTCGCGACGGTATCCGGTTACTCGAAGGAAGCTTTCGTTCACGTCGATGTACCGACCCTCGTCCACCGTGGCAATCGTGGCTGGCTCCGGATTTGCGTTAAACGCCTTTCGGAATCGTTCCTCCCCTTTCAGTTCGTCCACGAGCTTCTGTTGGTCGAATCCCTGTTTCTGCAGGCGCACGATCTCGGTCACGTCTTTGACGCTGTGAATGATATAGGCGATTTTCAGATCCGGCGATAAGACGGGAGAGTTGACGGGAGCCCAATGCCTTTCTTCGAAACCGCCTCCATCCGCCTCCGGTTTGCGAATGTCATACTTCTGAATGGCCATCGTATGCGCGACCTTATTTCGCAACACCAGTTCTAGAGATGATCGGAGGTTGCGCTCGCCCGTGGCTTCGGGATCTTTCGGGTTGTCGGGGAAAACGTCAAATATTCCCCGGCCCAGGATCTCATCTCGCCTGGTCAGCGTTGCGCGCAGGTAGGCGTCGCTGACGGCGACAATACGCAGATCAGGAAGCAGAACGAGGTATAGATCCGGCGCAGATTGAAAGAGAGACTGAAAGTCGGGAATTGGGACAAGTAGTTTTTTGCGTGTCACGACTAGGTCCTGAAAACCATGAAGTTTTCGGCAGTGGTCATCTTACCAATCCGATTGGCACAGACCAGTTTTCATGGACCCCTGAGGTACGTATGGGTAACTTACCTTAGGCTCCATAATTCTGTCGGCGATATTCGTGGTTCAAGTAGTTGCGAAATGCTTTGTCGACCTCGGACGATCGCCATAAATCTAGCGCGTCCCAATTTCTGCTTGTCTGCGCCAGGGCATGCGCTACGATGTGCCATGCGTTTATCGTGGAGCAGCATTCTTGTACCGCTATCAGTCCTGTTTTTCGCATTAAGCACGCTGCCTTCTTCCGCGCTGCACCAGAAAAGGGAGTCGCGTTCGGATCTCGAAGTGAGAGGTATGTTCGCGGGCCTGTCCCAGGAATCGACGCGCTACATTACCCACAATGAGCTGTTGTCCATGGCGCAGGTGAACTTCACCGTCACGGACGATAGCAACTTCACCGGGCCGACCAGAATTCGTGGAGTCAAACTCGAGGATCTGATGCACCGACTGACCGCGCCGTCCTCCGCGGATATGGTCGTGGCGATCTGCGAGGACGGCTACCGCGCGAATTATCCTCCCGATTATCTCGCCACGCATGAGCCTGTACTCGTACTCGAGGTGAATGGCAAGGCTCCGGCCGGCTGGCCCAAGGATTCTCAGGAACACAAGTTCAATATGGGGCCTTACATGATCTCCCATGAAAAGTTCTCACCCGCCTACAAAATTCTTTCGCATTTCGATGAAGCGCAGATTCCCTGGGGTGTGGTGCGCCTGGAATTCCGTGAGGAGAAAGTTGTTTTCGGCGCGATTGCGCCCCGGGGACCGCACGCGCCGGACCGTCCGGTGCAGGACGGCTACAGTATCGCGGAGCAGAATTGCTTTCGATGCCATAACGCGGGACGCGAGGGAGGGCAAAAATCGGGGCGTTCATGGGAGTCGCTCGGGACGTTGGCGGCATCCTCGCCCGGCGCATTTAAGGAATATGTTAGCTCGCCGCTCTCGCAAAATGCGGA
>Ga0157378_10005294_pt1 | contig 11332 bp, 4 predicted proteins | sample M65metaG_FD_115309 | JGI IMG/M metagenome (GOLD analysis project Ga0157378, IMG submission 115309) | Miscanthus rhizosphere microbial communities from Kellogg Biological Station, Michigan, USA - M6-5 metaG | ecosystem: Host-associated > Plants > Roots > Rhizosphere > Soil | place: USA: Michigan...
CCATCATATAAACCATGCATGAATTCAGTTGGGAAAAAAACATCTTTTCCATACAGAGCCGAATTGATCACGTAATTGTAATCCGGATAATGTTTGGTATCGGTACCATTAAATTTTTCCCAGGGGTGAATCACCAGTCTTTTTTGCGGATCATACAATGCATAATCATTATCGAGTGCGCGGTTCCAGCCGCCTTCATTACCGTTATCCCATATTACAACCGACGGATGGTTCACATCGCGCTCCACCAGTTCCTTTACCAGCGGCCGGCCCGCAATCGTATCGTACGATGCCTGCCAGCCGGTTAATTCATCCAGTACAAACATGCCCAATGAGTCGCATACATCCAAGAAATGCTGATCGGGCGGATAATGGGACATACGAACGGCGTTCATATTCATTTCTTTCATCAATCCAATATCCAGCAGACTGATATCTTTGCTCAGTGCACGACCTGTTTCCGGCCATTCACTATGCCTGCAAACACCTTTAAAAATAACCTTAACCCCGTTTACATAGAAACCATCCTGTTTTCGCAATTCTGCTGTTCTGAAACCAAACTTTTGTTTAACTGTATGTACAATACCGGTTGTATTCCTGATAGAAACAACCACCTGGTAAAGATTGGGAAATTCAGGATTCCATAACGCCGGGTTTTTGAATTGCTTGGTTAATACAAACTTATCCTGCCTTTGCGAAACGGCTATCGCAAAAGGTTCACCAACATTTTCTCCTTTTAAAGTTTGCACCTGCGCTTCAATGCTGTTTGCCCCGGTTGAATTCACCGGGTAAACATCCATACTAAAACTGCCATTGGCGTTTGCATCAATCGCAATGCGATCGATAAATGTTTCCGGAACAATTTCTAAATATACCGGACGGTAGATTCCCCCCAGCGTCCAGAAATCACCATTTCGTTCTGCCCTGTTTACTGAAGCCTGTGCAGACATTTTACTAACGGCTACTTCCAGTAAATTAGAAGACCCGAATTTCAGTAAGGCAGTAATATCATATTTAAAACGGTAAAAGCCTCCCTGGTGGATAGGGCCGGCTGTCTTGCCATTTATTTTTACTTCTGTATCCGTCATGGAACCTTCAAAAACAATGAATATTTTTTTATGGTTCCATTCTTTTGCGATAATAAACCGGCGTTTGTACAAGCCCTGCTCATCGGTTTTTATTTTATCGTGCCCGTAACTGTACCCGCCAAAACTTTGTTGTTCCCAATTGGAGGGCACAGGTATTTTTGTCCATTTGCCGCTGTTCATTCCTTTTGTGCAAAAGAAATCCCATTGTACGGTATGATCTTTATCAGTTCCCGATAAGTATTGCTGAATAGTTGACTGCGCAATTACAACATCGGTTAAACATGCCTGTAATGCTAGTACTGCAATTATCTTTTTCATTGCTGTTTTTGTGTGTTGCCGAAGCAATCGCTTACACAAAATACAGCTTCTACGGGTTCAAAGAGAACCCGTAGAAGATTATTTTCACGCTGCCGGATTGCTATGCGCTGTGAAGCGCATTTATTGAAATCTCCTGTATAACATCCTGCAGTAATCCGTTTAATATGGCAGGGTTTTCAAGCATTGGAAAATGGCAGGTGCCCTTCATATGCAATACTTCATAACCGTTCAACGCATATTGCTGCAATGCTGCCTCATTGGTTGGTTGATAGTCAACATTGATCAGGTACAGTTTAAACCGAAGCTGTGGTAATAATTTTCTTTCCACTTTATACATATCAAAAATCTGCGGTGTGGTTGCAATGCCCATCGGCCGGTTGGCATTGCGGTACGCTTCCACAATCTTTTTACTGATGACGGGATCAGTCTTTTCGGTGAGCAAGGCCATTCTTGCGTATTGCTCGTTGGTATTTCTAAAATCCGTTTTGAGATTACTCTTTATCTCTTCTACCTGTTGCTGAAATTCATCGGGTAGTGGAGTGCCCGCATTTTTAAAAAAATCGATGGCGATAAAGCCAATAACGGGTTTAGGATAAGAAGTTGCCGCCATTAAATTAACACTGGCTCCCATAGAATGCCCGATAAGGATGACATTTTGCAGGTTGAGCTCTTTTATCAGCATAACGACATCTTCTGCAAAACCTTCTATGGACCAATCTTTACGCTCATCACCGGATTGACCATGGCCGGGAAGATCCAATGTAACCACGTTGTAGTCGCGTTTAAAAAACTCTACCTGGTTTTTCCAGTAGGTTTTATCGATGTAGGAGCCATGCACAAACAATAAGGTAATCTCTCCATTCCCGGAAACCTGATAATTGATAACTGCGTTATCGCGTTTAATGGTTTTCATTTTGCCTATTTTTATTTAAAATAAAAAACACCGCAATAAGCATGCAGGTATCGGCCCTGCGTCCTATTGGTTTTAACCACAAGTTTTTATGAATTATATCTTTACTGCAATGAATGTAACAGGGGTACTAATATTCCCCACATGGAACTTTTGTACAGACGGGAGAGGGTATGTACTTATCTGGGTGCCCTGTATTTCAGCTCATACTGCAGGGCTTCCATCGCACTGGCCAGGTAGACCAGCGGCGCATTCCAGTTGATGGCAATCTCATTGGAAGCATAGGCACAATCAATATCAGCGTAGGCCGTTTCCGGTTCTGTAAAATCGTAGTGGCATTTGTCCTGCATGCCCGGGTTGGGCCCACCTGCCATCAGCCCGGGCACGGGCTCAGCAATGCCATCGGCGACGGAAGGCCGGTGATGCGGATGCAGGGTGGATCGGGTGCCGATTCCTGTTACAAAACAGTAGCCCGTGGCATTGCGACCGAGGATATAATCGAGGTTAGTCAGGGCAGCATCTGCATACCTTCTGTCTTTTGTAATCAGCCACGCATTTATCAATGCAATTCCCTGGTTGGCCGCATTGGAATTGCTGCCCCAGTTAAAATCGCGGCGCGACTGACCCATTACTGTCTGAAAGGCATTTTCTTTTATGTGCAGCAAGTAACCATCTGCAAACTGGATTAGCCGTTCCTTGATTCTCTGCACATCAGCTTTTGTGCCGGCCGGTAATGTTTTTTCATTTCGTACCAGCGTATAAAAACCAAGCATGCGCACGTTGCCCCAGGAAGGCAGCACCATAGTATCAGTAATTCGCTCCATCAAAGCGGCATGGTATTGCTTTTCTTTTACAGCAGCATACAATTCCGCAGCGGCCCAGCACCATTCGTCTGAGAAATTGCGATCGCCATAACCACCGGTTGAAATTTTGGGTTCATACAGTGTATTCATTGCTGCCTGATCATATACCAATGCCGGATTGAGCAAAGCCCATTGCCAGGCTTTCTTTGCAGCGTGCAAACAACTATCTGACAGGCCAGGTAATTGCGATTGCATAGTCTTTGTAATGCGGCTGCATTGCGCCATTACAGCGGCGAAATCAAGCGTTGCAGCGGTTCCCTTTTGTACGACATACCTTGGCAATTTAGTTACTCCAGGCATTACCATACCATCGAATACGGCGTTGGTACATTTATTATACACGCCGCCATCGTATGGATCCTGCATCGTAAACATCCAGCGCAGATTATACAGAATCTCATTTAAAATGTCCGGTACATTGTCACCGCTCTCCGGTATATTGGTGTGCAGGGTATCAAAATAAGCAGCAAAGCCTTCATAAGCCGATAATAAAGTACCCATCGTTATTCCTGAATTGACAATATACTTATTGTAATCACCTGCATCGTACCAACCACCGGGTGTAGCGATTTCTGTACCTGCCGGTCGTTTATCGCTGGCAGCAGAAGGATGAACAAAAACAATCTTATCTGCGTGTCCTGCCGGTCTTGCCCATTTGCCGGCAAACGTTTTTTCCAGTGGCATGGATGCGCGCTGGTAGTAAAAGCCTTTTAATGATGCAATGGCTACAGCCTGGTTGACTTTGTTACCGATGGTAAAAACATAAGAAGCCGCTAAGCCGGGAACGAGTATTTTATATTGACCGGCAAGCTGCAGCGCGCTGAAATCAATGATGCGTGTTTTGATAGAGGAATTGGCTGATTGTATTACATTAGTAAGCTTCCCTCTAAACACCGTATCTCCTTTGGGGTCGCCAACTATGAAGAATGCGGGAGCAATAGTATCGCCCACAAGCACAGCGATCTTGGGCGCCTTTTCATAAAAACCGAGTTGGTTCAGCCTTATTGCATTGATCGCGGGCTGCGCCGTAGTGCTCATTGCATACATCAGGAAAGCAACCAGTAATGTGTTTTTCCTGGCAGGCTTGTCATAGTTAGTTGCCATATACCAAATTGTTTTCGCTTTTACCTTGCCACAATATTTACCGTTACCGGTGGTAAGTTCTCCGCGCTTAGTTTTAAGGATATATTGCCCGGCTTGCCGGTTGATTGTATAACGGCCAGGCACATCCCATTAAAAGCCTTTCTGGCCGGTGTTTGAAAAGACTCCAAGCTTACCGGGTTGCCATTATCTGTTCCTGCCAGCAGACCTTTACCGTTTAGTTCAAGCTTAACCAGGTTATCTGCATTGGGCACCAGGTTGCCGTTTTTGTCAACAATTTTTATGGTCACAAATGAAAGATCCATTCCATCTGCTTTAATAGTATTGCGGTCTGCAGTTGCAACAATAGCAGCGGGCGCACCAGCAGTATTAATAATTTTTTCCAATACCAGCTTCCCATTTTTTCTTGACACTGCTTTTAATGTTCCGGGTGTATAAGCTACCCGCCACATCACGTGCAAATCATCGTTTTCTTTCTTTTTAACGCCCAACGATTTATCGTTCAAAAAAAGTTCCACTTCATCTGCATTATTGTAGTAAGCCCATACATCCACTGTTTGTCCGGCTGTCCAGTTCCAATGAGGAAAGATATACAAAACCGGTTTACTGGTAAACAGGCTCTGATATAAATAATACACATCTTTTGGAAACCCTGCCAGGTCGATAATACCAAAATAGGAGCTGCGCGCAGGCCATGGATAAGGTGTTGGCTCACCAATGTAATCGAAGCCGGTCCAGATATACATGCCACTGGCAAAATTGTATTTCAGCAATTCTTTCAGTGTCTCTTCATGCGTGGATCCCCAGGGTGCCGAACAATTGTCATAGGCAGAGCAGGTAAGATCGGGATTGGCACCTGCTACCGGTTTATCCCAACGTTGCGGCCAACGCCGGATGCTATCAGACGGCAAATCATAATGTCCGCGGGTTTGTAATGCGGACACTGTTTCGGTAGCGATGAACTTTTTACCCGCAAACTTTTGTGGAAACGTTTTAAAATCCTGGTGGTGATAGTTAAAACCAACAAGGTCTAATACACCCGACTTGTAGATCGCATTCTCGGGAAAGGGGTTGTTCAATGCTGACGTGATTGGACGGCTGGTGTCCATGGTTTTTATGATAGCAGCCAGTTCACGCGCAATAACAGTACCCGAAGAATCTTCGCCATTTCTTCCGGCCCATTGTTCCGGTATTTCATTACCGATACTCCAGATAAAAACAGATGGATGGTTGCGATCCCTTAAAACCTGGTCCTGCAAATCTTTTTTATGCCAGTCATCCCAGTTCAGGTGATAATCAAACTTATTCTTGGGTTTCTTCCACATATCAAATGCTTCATCCATCACAATAAAACCCATTCTGTCGCACAGATCAAGCAATTCAGGTGCGGGCGGGTTATGAGACGTGCGGATGCCGTTGCAACCCATTCCCTTTAATATTTGTAATTGTCGTTCCAGCGCCCTTCTGTTAATCGCCGTTCCAAGACAACCGAGATCATGATGATCGCAGACGCCGATGATTTTCAGCGGTTTTCCATTTAATGAAAAACCGTTGTTCACATCAAAATTAAAATAGCGTATGCCAAACCTTGTGCTGTATTCATCTATCACTTTATTATTAACCAGCAGTTGTGTTACTGCTTTGTACAGGTAAGGGTTATCTATCGACCACAAACGGGGTTGCACAACCGTAAAATCCTGTGATAATTCTTTTGCTGCCGCATTGCTGAAGTTGAGTGCGCCCACCCGGGTTTGAACCGTTCTGAGCATTTCATCATAGATAACTGTTTTTACAGTTATGCCTGCGGAGGTTTCCCTGCTGTTTCTGACGATTGTTTTTATGTTAACCGATGCACTACCCGCGCTGACTACGGGGGTGGTGATACTCGTTCCCCAATGATCTACATATACAGCACCGACAGTAGTCAGCCATACATTCCGGTAAATACCCGAACCACTGTACCAACGCGAATTGGGCTGCTGGCCATTGTCTACTTTTACTGCAATGGTATTGGACTGGTTCCCGAATTTAACATACGGTGTTAGATCATACCGGAAGGAAATAAAACCATTGGGCCTTAAACCAAGCGAATGGCCGTTCACAAACACTTCGCTGTTGCAGTACACACCATCAAAATCAATGAAAATATTTTTGCCTTTTGATGCAGCCGGCAAACTAAATGTTTTGCGGTACCAACCTATGCCGCCGCGCAACGCACCGCCACCGGTTCCGGTAGGACTGGTTGAATCGAAAGGCAATTCTATGCTCCAATCGTGCGGTAATTGCAGGCTGCGCCATCCCGCGTCATTAAAATCTTCATTGAATGCTTCTTTAACATCTCCCAGGAAAAATTTCCAGTCCTTATTAAATGATTCTGTCCCCGGATTTTGCTGTGCGTTCAGTACTATGCCGGCCGTTAAGCAGCAAGCCAATGATAAAAGTCTTACGAAATTCTTTTTCATCTAAGCAGGTAATTATATGTGTTTGTATTGCTATTCCGAATAGCTATGAATAATGTATTCGCGGTTAAATTTAATGAACTGTACCCGTTAATGATGCACTACAAAGCACTTTATTCTCTGGCCTTATAGAAAAGTACAGTTTCATTGTTGCGGGCAACGGCAAAAATGGTTTTGTTCCCTATTGTTTTGATGGCTTTGATGTCGCGTACTTCGCCTTCCGGCATAAAACCCGACCGCAGGGAAGGAAGCGCCCACATACCTGTTTTACTCCCATACAACATCACCGATCCATAGCCGGCATCGTACCGGCCTTCATATGGCAATACCCCGTAAAAATTTCCGGCTGCAAGAAAAGCCGTTGTATGACTGCTCTCGGGGTACGCATTGCAAAAAGCAAATACAGGAGACCACTGTAACTGCGCCGGCAATGTGGAAATGATATATTTTCCACGGCCATCATTTATCAGAAGGCTGGAAGAAAGCGTATTGACAATTAATTTTTTTGTATTGCGCAATTTATCACCGAATGTTTCTTCAACCGTTTTACCGGCAAGGCTGCTGTAATCAACATAGTTTCTGCGCATGAGGGCAGGCAATTGCTTTTCAAGCTCTTCCTTGCCAAGAAAAGTATAATACTTTCCATTCTTTTCTGTTGCCAGTACCTGGTCAACTGAACCATTGTTATCCAAATCGCCTACCAATAATTCAAGCGGATATTTTTCGCTGGCATGCAGTTTGGAATTTTCGCCCCAATTGCCGACAAGCAGATCATCATAGCCATCGTTGTTGACATCCGCTGCATGAATAGTTGTCCATAGCCCATTGGTGTTTTGTAAACCGGCAATTGCGGTATGATTAGTCAGGCGGCCTTTCTCATTTATAAAAACAGTTATGGGCATCCATTCGCCGGAGATCACCAAATCTACCCAACCATCTTTGTTCATGTCTGTCCATACTGCATCGGTTGCCATTCCAATCTTTCGAAGGCCGGGTGCTATTGACTCCTCTGCAACGCTGAAATTTCCTCTTCCATCATTTATTAAAATATAAGAATCCGGTATCTCCCCATACCTGCCGGCCACTACCCTTCCACCAATAAATAAATCAGGATCGCCATCATGATCAAAATCGGCTGCTACTGCTACCGATTTATTACCCGCCAGTTTTGGCAATGATGTGGATTTGACAAAAATGCCTTTGCCATTGTTCATATATAGCCTGTCCAGTAACATTGAATCAGGTGTTCGCCATTCATTTCCCCCAGTCACCACATACAGGTCTTTATCTCCATCGCCATCAGCGTCGAAGAACAAAGCATTTACATCTTCATAACCGGCATCGGCTGAAAACAATGATTGGTTCGTTGCAATAAATTTCCCTTCTTTGGTTTGCTGGTATAAAAATCCTGGCTGTCCTCTTGCCCCGCATACATAAAAATCTTCCAGTCCATCGGCATTGATATCAGCTACTGCCAGCTTTGGTCCCTGTGTAGAAACCATGTGTGGAATAAATGCCTGCTCATTAAAATCAGTAAAATTGTTTTCCTCATGTTTATAGGGTAGCTGTATATTGTTAGTGATATCTGTAAACAACTGTGCCCGATTGTCCGTATCGGGCGGCATTGGCAGCGTCTTTTCCTGCGCAAAATCTTTGTAAGAAATATCAATTCGCTGATTGGTTTTCAGGTGCGGAAACGATTGAGATCTACCGTTTGGCCAAATGACCTGCAATAGATCGATTACGGAATCTCCACCTGTTCCAAAGTGAATATATTGAAGGGAAGAGCTTTCGAAACCTTTACCGGCGTTCAAATAATCTACCTGCAATTGTCCTTTTGATTGAATCAATACTTTTGCACCAATTGCGAAACGATTTAATGTGTCTCCGGTAAGATTTAGTTCGAGATAATGATTTTTTAGTTGCCGACTGCTGTTATTGCGGTAAATGCTGGCAGGCTCATTTATATTATTGATCACAATATCGAGATCACCATCGTTATCCAAATCCGCATAAGCGGCGCCGTTTGAAAAACCAGGATGATCAAAACCCCAGTCTTTTGTCTTATCAATAAACTTCAGGCTATCTGTTCCTTTGAAAATGTAGTTGCTGCATTTCCCTTCGGGCATTTTACCGATGGCCGTAATATCTGAAGCCCGCCCTGTATCCTTCACTGTTCTGCTGGAATAAAACTTTATAAAATCCAAATCATTGGGGCGCCGCAAAATACCATTGCTTACAAAAAGATCTTTTATGCCATCGTTATCGAAGTCTGCTGCCAGTGGGCTCCAGCTCCAGTCGGTAGCGGCAATGCCTGCATACAGGGCGATATCGCTGAATTTTTTTCCTGCACTGCGGTTTAGCTGCAAACAGTTGCGGGCATATTGGTGATAATATCCAAAACCAAATTTGAAGTCATAAATGTCCAGCGGATCATCACCACCCGAAGACTTCAATACTTTTTCATCTGATGGCAGCATGTCCAGGGTAATGATATCCTGCCATCCATCGTTGTTCATGTCGGCAATGGCGCTGCCCATAGAAAACCGGCTCTCGTGCCCAAACGCAGTTCGGTTTATTTCAGAAAAACTTCCATTCCGGTTGTTGAGGTAGTAATAATCGTTTTCGTGAAAATCATTGCTTACATAGATATCATCCCAGCCATCGTTGTTCAGATCAGCTACTGCCACATTTAAGCCGTATCCTACAATACTGCTGTAAATGCCGGCTTCGCCGGTTACTTCTGTAAATTCCCTGCCATTTGCGGTGCTGTCATTCCGGAAAAGCTTATCACCGCTTTTTTCATCTGTTACATGGCGGATAGCGGAATCACTATAACTTTTATTTGAATGAACAGAATGGTTCACCAGGAACATGTCCAAATCCCCATCATGATCATAATCGAAAAATACCGCTTGTGTGTTGAAACCTTGAATATTCAACCCGTATGAACGTGATTCTTCAGAAAATTTGATTTCCAGTTCTTTTCCCGGGGAGGAAGGCTTGCTATGATTTATAAAAAGTTCATTTCTTCCCTGTAAATTTTTATAACCACCTACTTCCGAAACATAAATATCCAGCAGCCCATCGTTGTTAACATCTGCAAGCGTAACGCCGGTTTTCCAATTGCCTTTTCCCTGAACTCCGGCTTTGTCCGTAACATCTTCAAATTGAAAATTTCCTTTGTTAAGGTACAGTTTGTTGCTGCCCTGGTTGGAAGTAAAATAAATATCGGCCAGGCCATCGTTGTTGATATCGCCAATGGCCACCCCTCCTCCGTTATAGTAATAGAGATAATCCAGGATGTTTAGCGTATCGGTGTCCGTTAGTTTGTTTTCGAATTGTATACCGGTTTGGCTGGCAGGCAAAGAAGTGAAAAGCGTAACCGATTCTGTATTGGTTTTGCAGGCAGCAAACAAAACACAGATGCTGCAGCAGTTTAATAAGCGGTTAACATTCATTGAAGAGGCAAAGTAAGTTTATATAAGATAATCATGGCACTATCCCGGCCTCGTTGATGGTACCCGTATCGGATACCTGGAATCCCCATCCGGCTAAAAATATAATTCAACAATAAAATTACGGTCACAAATAACCAAATTACGGTCAGACGCGGACGTCAGACCGTTCGATTACCTCACCCCGACCCTCTCCAGGGGAGAGGCAGAAGAAGGTTATCGCCGAAAGATTTCAGACGCATTTCAAACGACATCAGATACCGGGAATGCACGGCAAACGGACTATGAACTAAAGACTATGAACTCAGAACTTTCTTCAAATATTTCCCTTTTTCAATTCCGATACTGCAAAATCCGCTGCTCTCGCCGTTAATGCCATATAGGTTAAGGATGGATTCTGGCAGGCGCTCGAAGTCATCGCTGCGCCATCGGTTACAAAAACATTTTTTGCATCCCATACCTGGTTCTGGCCATTGAGTACCGATGTCTTTGGATCCCGGCCCATCCTGGCACTGCCCATTTCATGGATGCCCTGGCCGATATTATAATCCTTGTCCCAGGTAGTAATATTTTTTACACCGGCTGCTTCAAACATCGCCACCAGTTCTTTAATAATATCCTTGCGCATTTTCAGTTCATTCTCCTTTAAACCTGCATCCATTGTCAGTACAGGCAAACCCCACTTGTCTTTCACGGTTTTATTCAGCGTTATTTTATTATCATGATAGGGAAGTATTTCTCCAAAACCGGTAGCACCGATGCTCCATCCGCCCGGTTCGGTCAATGCTTCCTTGAAATCAGCGCCAACATTCATTTCGGCTATATTGCGGCTCCATCCATCGCGGCTTGCACTGCCCTGGTATCCATATCCCCGCAGAAAATCTCTTTTATCGCCGTACAAATTCGCAAAACGTGTAATGTAAAAACCATTTGCTCTTCTGCCATAATAATATTTGTCTTCATAACCATCTACGGTCCCCTGTGCACCCAGCATATAATGATGGTCCATGATATTGTGTCCCAGTTCGCCGCTGCTGCTGCCCAATCCATCAGGCCAGATATCGGTAGCAGAATTCATTAATACCCAGGCACTGTTCAACGCAGACGCATTTAAGAAAACAATCTTTGAATGAAA
>Ga0157378_10005295_pt1 | contig 11331 bp, 6 predicted proteins | sample M65metaG_FD_115309 | JGI IMG/M metagenome (GOLD analysis project Ga0157378, IMG submission 115309) | Miscanthus rhizosphere microbial communities from Kellogg Biological Station, Michigan, USA - M6-5 metaG | ecosystem: Host-associated > Plants > Roots > Rhizosphere > Soil | place: USA: Michigan...
CGAGAAGGTCGAGTGCTTCTTCGGCTATCCGGGCGGCGTGACGCTGCCCCTGTATGACGCTCTGTACGATCACCAGATCAAGCACATCCTGGTGCGTCACGAACAGAACGCATGCTTTGCCGCCGAAGGCTACGCTCGCGCCACGGGAAAAGTCGGCGTATGCTGCGCGACCTCGGGTCCCGGCGCCACCAACCTGGTGACCGCGCTGGTCGATTCCTTGATGGACTCGATCCCGGTGGTGGCGATCACCGGTCAGGTGTCCACCAAGCTGATCGGCAGCGACGCGTTTCAGGAAGCCGATACGTTCGGCATCACGCGTTCCTGCACCAAGCACAATTTTCTGGTGAAGAAGCTGTCGGAGCTGCCGCAGATCGTTCACGAGGCGTTTCACATCGCGGCGACCGGACGGCCTGGTCCGGTGCTGGTGGATATTCCCAAGGACGTGTTTCAGGCGCAGGGACATTACTCGCCCGTTTCCACCATCCATCTGCCGGGCTACCGCCTGACGACGGAAGGCCACGCGGGACAGATCCGGCGTGCGGCGCAGATGATCTGGGAAGCGGAGCGCCCCATGATTTACGCGGGCGGCGGCATTGTGGCGGCCGAGGCGGCGGACAACCTGCGCGATCTGGTCGAATACATCGACGCGCCTTCGGTCTGCACGCTGATGGGTCTGGGATCCATGGCCAGCACGCATCCGAAATTCATCAGCATGCCGGGCATGCATGGCAGCTACGCGGCCAATATGGCGATGACCGAGACCGATCTGATCATCGCGCTGGGCGTGCGCTTCGACGATCGCGTGACCGGAAGACTGGCAGCCTTCGCTCCGCATGCGCGCGTGATTCACGTGGATATCGACCCGGCGGAGATCGGCAAGAACCGGGTGGCGGATATTCCCATCGTGGGAGATGTCAAGCGGGTTCTGGAACGCCTGAAGGAATCGCTGGTCGAGCTGGCTCCGGAGATGCAGAGCAGGAACGCTCCGGCGCGCAAAGCCTGGTGGGGCCAGGTCAACGGCTGGAAGCAGCAGCATCCGATGGAAGCCGAAATCTCCACCGATGAGATTAAGCCGCAGCATTTGATTTCGGAAATCGACCGGCTCTCGGGCGGGGAAGCCATCGTATCGAGCGACGTCGGCCAGCACCAGATGTGGGCCGCGCAGTTCATCAAGTTCAACCATCCGCGGCTGTGGATCAACTCGGGCGGTCTGGGCGCGATGGGGTTCGGCCTGCCTGCGGCCATCGGCGCACAGTTCGCGCGTCCCGACAAACTGGTTTTTGCCCTGGTCGGCGACGGCGGATTCCAGATGTCGATCCCGGAGCTGGCCACCATCGCCAATCACGCGCTGCCCATCAAGATCATCGTGATGAACAACGGGTACCTGGGCATGGTGCGGCAGTGGCAGGAGCTGTTTTACAACAATCGCCTGAGCTCGGTGAAGCTGGATGGTTTCCCCGATCCGGAAAAGCTGGCGGGCGCGTACGGATTCCGCGGCAGCACGGTGGAGAAGCCCAGTGAACTGCGTGCGGCACTGGAGATGGCCGTTCGCGAGCCCGGTCCGTACTTGCTGAATGTGCGCGTAACGCCGTTTGAGAACGTGTATCCGATGGTTCCGGCAGGCGGCGCGATCAATGAGATGGTGCTGGGGCCGGTGGTGCCGGTGACAGCGTAGTAGGGGTCTGGCATGCCAGACCCGATGAGAGGTTCTAAATGCTGCAATTAATTTCGCTGCTGGTGGAGAATAAGCCCGGTTCACTCATGCGTGTGACCGGAGTGCTGGCCGCCCGCGGTTACAACATCGAGAGTCTGACGGTGGCGCGCACGCTGGATCCGGAGCTTTCCCGCATGAGCATCGTGGTGGATATCGATTCCACGCAGCGCGCTCAGGTGATCAAGCAGATCAACAAGCTGGTGAACGTGCTGCAAGTCTCCGATCTGACGGAAGGCTCCGCCGTTCGAAGAGAATTGGTTCTGCTATGGGTCAGCACGGGTCCGGAGAATCGTGAGGCTGTGGTGAAGGAAGCCGAGATGTTCGGCGCGAAGCTGGTGGAAACCGCAGTGGACGGATTCGCGCTCGAAGCCACCGGCGATCCGGAAAAGCTGGACACGTTTGTGCGGGTAATGCAGCGCTACGGAGAAATCGAAGTCACCCGATCCGGACTGGTTTCGGTGCCGCTCGAAGCCAAGAAGCTGAAGCTGGCGCCGCCGGTGCGGAAAGAACATTTGGAAATGGACCATGAGGTCCTGAAAACCACGGAGTAAGGCTCAAATTAAAATGGTCACGAAATACTACGAAAAAGACGGCGATCCCTCGCTTCTCAAAGGGAAGACGATTGCCATTATCGGCTATGGCAGCCAGGGGCATGCCCACGCGCTGAATCTGCGCGATTCAGGCTTTGATTCGATTGTCGGATTGCCGGAAGGCAGCAAGAGCAAGGCCAAGGCCGAAGCCGCGGGGCTTAAAGTCCTCTCGGTAGCGGATGCTGCCAAGGCCGCCCAGGTCATCATGATGCTGGTTCCGGATCACATCCAGGGCGAGCTGTATAAGAAAGACATCGAGCCGAATCTAACCGCGGGCAAGACGCTGATGTTCGCGCACGGATTCAATATTCATTTCGGGTTCATCACCCCGCCCAAGAATATCGACGTGAGCATGATCGCTCCCAAGGCGCCCGGCCATCGCGTCCGGGAAGTTTTCACGGAAGGGCAGGGCGTTCCCGGACTGGTCGCCATCCATCAGGATGCTTCGGGGAATGCGCTGAAGAATGCGCTCGCTTACGGCGGCGGCATCGGCTGCCTGCGCGCCGGCATTCTGGAAACGTCCTTCAAAGAAGAGACGGAAACCGATCTCTTTGGCGAACAAACCGTGCTGTGCGGCGGCGTCAGCGAGCTGATCCGCGCCGGGTTCACGACGCTGGTGGAAGCCGGCTACGCGCCGGAAATGGCTTATTTCGAGTGCCTGCACGAAGTGAAGCTGATTGTCGATCTGATCTATGAGGGCGGCCTCAGCTACATGCGCTACTCGGTATCGGATACGGCGGAATATGGCGATTACACACGCGGTCCGCGCATCGTTACCGAGCAGACCCGCGCCGAGATGAAGAAGATCCTGGGCGAGATTCAATCCGGCCAATTCGCGCGCGAGTGGATGCAGGAGAACAAGGATGGGCGCAAGAAGTTTTTGGCGATGCGCGCCGCTCAGGAGAATCAGCCCATCGAGGTGGTTGGCGCCGAGCTCCGCAAGATGATGACGTTTCTCAAGAAGAAGAAAGAAGTCGGCGTACCGGCCGCAACCTAATCCTTATGCGTGTATTCACATTCGACACCACGCTGCGCGACGGAACGCAAGGCGAAGCTGTCAGTTTCTCCGCCGATGACAAGCTCCTGGTCGTCCACAAACTGGACGAGCTGGGGATTGACTATATTGAGGGCGGCTGGCCGGGGTCGAATCCGAAGGATAAGGAATTCTTCGCCAAGGCGCGCGAGGTGCCCCTGAAGCATGCGCGCCTGGTGGCGTTCGGAGCCACCCGCTTCGCGCGCAACACGGTGGAAGAGGATGCCAGCGTCAACGCGCTGGTGGCCGCCGGCACTCCCGTGGTGTCGATTTTCGGGAAGAGCTCGGAATTCCATGTCCATCGTGTTTTGGGAATCGAGGAGAACCAGAACCTCGAGCTGATCGCCGATACGGTACGGTACCTCAAGGCCCACGGCAAGGAAGTAGTCTACGACGCCGAGCATTTCTTCGATGCCTACTGCGCCAATCGCGATTTCGCCCTGCGCACGCTCGAAGCCGCCAAGAAAGCCGGCGCCGATGTTCTATGCCTGTGCGATACCAACGGCGGTATGCTCACCAGCCGGCTGGCCGAAATCTGCGCGGATGTCCGCAAGAAGTTCGACGGCATGCTGGGGATTCACGCTCATAACGATTCTGAGCTGGCGGTAGCCAATTCCCTGGCTGCCATCGACCAGGGATTCGCCCATGTCCAAGCCTGCACCAACGGCTACGGCGAGCGCTGCGGCAACGCCAACATGATCTCCATCATCGCCAACCTGGAGCTGAAGATGGGGCACACCACCATCGGCAAGGAGCGGCTGGCGCATCTGACCGCCGCCGCCCGGTATATCGCCGAGTTGGCCAACCTGCCGATTCGCGGAGACCAGGCGTATGTCGGCCATAGCGCGTTTGCCCACAAAGGCGGCGTGCACGTCAGCGCCGTGCTGAAGGATTCGGCCAGCTATGAACACATCAATCCCAAGCTGGTGGGCAATCGCCAGCGCGTGCTGCTCAGCGATCTGTCGGGGAAAGGGAATGTCCTCTATAAGCTGAAGCAACATGGCCTGGAAGACCGGCTGGACGATACGGCCCGGCGTGAATTGCTGGACCGCATCAAGCAGATGGAGTTTCAGGGCTACGAACTGGAAGCCGCAGAAGGCACGTTCGAACTGCTGGTCCGCGAAGCCCTGCGTCCGGGGCTGCAATTCTTTGAGGTGGTCAGCTATGAGACCACCACCAAGTCCGGCGGCAATATTGCCACGGGAACCACCGCCACCGTGACTCTGAAAGCTCAAGACGGAGTGCATTCGGGGACGTCGCAAGGCAACGGTCCGGTGAATGCGCTGGATCTGGCGCTGCGCCAGTGCTTGTCGTCACTTTATCCGGGGATCGCCGGGGTCCGGCTCACGGACTATAAGGTCCGGGTTCTGGATAACAAGAAGGGCACGGCTGCTCGCGTCCGGGTGCTGGTGGAGTGGTCCGACCATAAGCGGAGCTGGGCCACCGTAGGCGTTTCCGAGAACGTCATTGAGGCCAGCTGGTTCGCTCTGGTGGACGCCCTGCGGCTTGAGCTGATGCGACTTAGCGAGAATGACCCCACCATCCAAAGAGCCGTAGAAGACTACTGTTGGGGCGTTTAGTAAGGCCTTCGCTAAGTCGAATCCCTAAGTACTCCTTAAGGGGTTCACTGCGTAGTATTTTCCGCCCCCGGACCGTACCATGGGATCGATGTCATGGTCGGATGACACCCGGTGTCTGTATTGCGAGGGCAAGCTACCGCTCTATCGCAAGGTGACGCATGGGCAATTTTGTTCCAGCGCACATCGCAAATCCTACTGGCAAGAACAAGAGCGTCTGGCCCTGGAGCGGCTGCAACAGAGCCACATCACTCTGAGCGCTAATCGGCCGCCAATTGCCGAGGATCCGATCGGCCGTGTGGAATTGAAAGCTCCGCCATTGGCAAGCCGGGCAATCGAAGCGCCGGCTTACATTCCGGTACAGGAAGAAGCCCCGCAGGTTGATTTCGCCGTTCCCGACATGGGCGGCATGCTGCTTCAGCAAGTAGAAGCGAGAAGCGGAAACGTCGCCGACCGTATTGTCGCGGATCCGATCGAATATGATGCGGCGAGCCAGCCTCTGCCTCCATCCGTCGTCTGGGGGGCGCCTTGCGCGAAGTCATTGCCGGATGGACATCGAGTCGCTTTCTGGTCGTCGCTGATTCCCCATAGCTGGACCGCTCCCATGGAAGCGGCCGCAGTACCATTCGAAGGGGTTCTGATCCATCCGCAAACGGTCGCGTCGGTGCTGGAACCCGCGGTTGGGAAGCGTGTGGCATTGCCCTTATCCGCTGGCAGCAAGCCGAGCGAGGTCTCCGCTGGCGTTCCCACGAACATCGAATCCATTGAAGCCAAGCCAGCGCCGGCGACCGACATTGTCTTCGAAGTTGTGCCGCAGAACGATGTGCTGGTCCAGTTGCTCGACCAGCAGGTTCCGCAGCCGGATCAATTGCTCGCCTTGGCCCGGTTCGCCGCGCAAGAGCAACCGTTCGCGATGGCCGCGGCGTCGCAGGAAAGCGTGGAAACTTCGGCCGAGACGATCCTGCCCAATGCAGCGTCTGTGTCCGCGATCGCACCCAGGTATCGGCTCGCTACGGCTTCCATCCGGCAGATGGCCGGCGTGGTCGCGGCCAATCCAGGAAGTTTTGCAAGCCGCGCGCAGATTGCGGATATTCCCGGACACAGTTCCTCCGTAGCGATGTCGTCGGCAGCGATGCCTGCGGCGGTAGTCACAGAGACGCCGAAAGACACGCTGACAGGCACATTGACAACCCAGGAATCCTTCCAGGTCGGTGTGGCTGGGTTGCGCTCGCTTCCGACGGGCATGATCACGGGGGCGCAAGGAACCTTTGAGAAGTTCGCCTCGGCTGCCGAAGTTGCCTTAGCAGGCTCGGCGGATGTGGCATTGCCCGCGCTGTGCGACGTTTCCAGCGCAGCCCTCGGGCCGCGCTTCGCTGGTATCAAGTCGCTTCCATCCGGAATGGTGTCGCCCGCACAAGGGATCTTTGCGGGCCAGGCTTCAGCTTCGGAAGTATTGAGAGCATCGGGGGCTGTCGCTTTGCCGAGTCTTGCCGCTGACGCCAGCGAAACATTCGGGCCGCGATTCACCAATTTGGTGTCGGTACCGTCCAACATCGTTCTGCCAGCGCCAGGGATGATCGCAAGTCCACTGGCGACATCGGACGTTGCGATGGACCTGTCATCGGCCGTTTCCGGTGACCTGGCGATGCCGGGTTTCTCGCATGGCAGTGCCGCGCATTCCGCATTCGCTCCCAGACTCTGTGGCTTCGTGCGGCTTCCGTTTGGCAATGAGCGTGTGCTGGGCGGCGATGTACCGCAGCCCGAGCCGATCGCGCGGCTGATCCCGCAGACCGTGGAGATTCCGCCTGTTCTCCAGGACTCGCGTCTGGAGCCGCTGGATCGCAAGCCGCCAGAAGATGCCCTTCGGGCGCACGGCGGCGGTGTGGGCGAATTCATGCGGGGACACGGCCTGGAGAAATTGGAGCCGGTGTGGGCTCACGCCGCGGGCTTTCTGCAGCACGCTCCGCGCGACCTGAAGCTGCTGTTATTCGCGATTCCAGCGCTGATCGCGTTGGTATTCCATCCGGGATTGCCGCGGGTGGCGTTCGCGGCTCCGCAATCGGCCGGCGGTTTCCCCAGCCAGTTCAAGAAGGTTCTGAGCGAACAGTTCGTGGGCGTGCGGCAGACTTTGGAAAATCGCGCGGCGATCGCGCTGGACGAAGACTTCCGTTCCGGCCTGGATAACTGGGCCAGCCCCGGGGGGTCCACCACCGAGTGGTCTTTCGATCAATCTGGATTCGTGCAGCCCGGCCCTCTGGCTCTGTACCGGCCTTCGGTGATGCTGGCCGATTACCAGGTGCAGTTCATGGGGCTGATCGATAAGAAAGCCATGAGCTGGGTGGTGCGGGCGGCGGATTTCGACAATTTCTATGTGGTGAAGCTGGTGATCACCAAGCCCGGCGCCATACCAACCATCGGTCTGATCCGGTATGCGGTCATCAAGGGGAAGGCGCAAGACCGCCACGATGTCAACATCCCTCTTAGCGCGCGGGCGGACAGTTTGTACAACATCCGCATGGACGTACGGGGTTCGAATTTTAACGTGGAGGTTCAGGGCCAAATGGCCGATAGCTGGACTGAGACACGTCTGCCCAGGGGTGGCGTTGGGTTCTTTACTGCGCGCGGAGAAGAGAGCCGCGTGCGCTGGGTGCAGATTACGCATCAATACGACATGTTGGGACGCCTGTGTGCTTACTTGGCGCCCTACGATACAACAAACGGGAGCTGGCAACCATGAGTGGAAAAAAGAAGACAGAGGCGGGATCCGCCAACGGGCAGGCTGTATCGGCGTCTCTGGCGCGAGCGGTCTCTTTGCACCTGGAAGGGAAACGCAAAGAAGCCCTGCGCGAGCTGAACACCGCCATTGAAGGCGGCGAACAGGGCGTGGATATTTATGCGGCCAAAGGCCACATCCAGTTCGAGCTGGAACAGTACGAAGACGCCGTGAAGACCTACGAGAAGCTGCTGGGTGCGGCTCCGCAGCATCCCACGGCTCATTTCAACCTGGGCATCTGCTTCGAGAAGCTGGGACGCTGGCAGGAAGCCTCGGACGCCTTCCAGAAGGCGCTCCAAGTGGATCCGCAACGCGTGGAGGCGAACCTCGGCTGGGGCATCTGCCTGCTGCGCCAGGAAAAGCCGGAGCCGGCCATCGGTTGCTTCGACAAGGTTCTGGCCACGAACTCCGAGCACGAGACGGCTATGTTCGGAAAAGCTGTGGCGCTGCAGCTGCTGTGGAAGTTCGACGAAGCCACCGGACTGTACGCCAAGATTCTGGAGAAGAATCCGCAGTCCGAAGAATGCCTGGTGAATCTGATCACCATCGGCATGGCTCGCAAGGATACGGCTGCCATTCAGCAGTATTCCGAGCGGCTGTTGACCATGCGCCCGCATTCGCAGGCCGCGCTCGAAGGCCTGGCGACCTGCGCGTTCCAATCCAACGAGTACGAAGCTGCCACGCGCTATTGCGAAAAACTGGTGGAGTTCACGCCGGATCATTTCGAACGCTGGTTTAACCTGGGCGTGGCCCAGCAGAAGTGCGGCCGCACGGACGATGCAATCAAAGCCTACGGAGAAGCCGTGCGCATCCGCCCGGATGCCAAGCAGGCCCTGGTCAATCTGGGAATCGTCCTGCAGGAAAAAGGCGACCTGAAGCAGGCGCGTGAGAATTACGAAAAAGCTCTGCAAATCGCGCCGGATCTGGCAGACGTGATTTACAACCTGGCCAGCGTGCTGGAACAGCAGGGCCAGAAGGAAGAAGCCGAGCGGATGTATGGGAAGCTGCTGGGGCGCAATCCGGAGTGGGAAGATGCCTGGTTCCGCCTGGGATATTTGCGGCTGCAGCGCGACGATCACAGCGGCGCAGCGGAAGCGTTCCAGAATTGCGTGCGCAAGCGTACTCCCTGGCCGGAGGCTCACCTGAACCTGGGCCTGGCGTATTGGAAGATGGGCGGGCATGAGGAAGCCGCTAAAGCGTTCCAGTCCGTTCTCGAAACCGATCCGACGTCGCTGGATGCAATGCGCGGCCTGGCTGCCATGGCCGTCGAGCGCGAGGATCTGCCCAAGGCGCTGGATCTGCAAGCCAAACTGATCGAGTCCGGCGAGCGTACTCCGGAGCTGTTCTACAACACCGGCCTGCTGCTACAGAAATCCGGCCAGTTGGATGACGCGATCAAGCTGTATCACGAGGCTCTCACCGAGCGGCCGAACTTCGCAGAAGCCCTGCTGAACCTGGGGCACGCGCTGAAGGCCAAGGGATCGGTCGAGGAAGCTCGCAATTACTGGCGGCAGGCGCTCGAGAACAAGCCCGAGCTGGCAGCCGGATACTTTCAAGGCTGAGCCAGAACTGCTCGCACAATGAATCGTTCCGGGGCCGGGCCGATGTACCGGAACGGATAACACGTAATTAGCGTAAGCGCGGGTCGCGCAGTCGCCTCGAGGACGTAGGTGTCTTCAGGCTCAACCACCATAGTCGACTCGACGACGTAGACGCTATCTTTAACGTGCCCGTGTATCTTCACCTGGTCCCCGACGCGGACGTTTCGCAGCGGCCGGAAGAACGTATCGCGGTGCGCCGCCAGGACTGTGTTTCCTCGGTCCCCCGGCAGCGCGGAACCGGTCAAATGGCCGGCTCCGCGGTCGAGCACGTCATTACCGGCGCCCTCAAACACGACAGTCGAAAGGCCTAACCTCGGGATTTCCAACTGGCCCACGACATCGCCGGCTCGGGGCGCCGTGGACGTGAAGCTGGGGTGCTCGAGCTCGTGGCGGCCTTGGATTTGACTCCTCTCGGCATTCAAACCGATAAAGCCGCAATATCCGATCGCCAGGATCCCTAGCGCCCACAGACATCGCTCAGCAGCTTTCCACACGAGATCTTACTCCCCGCTGCTTGAAGAGCAGTTAGCATGCCGCGCAGGGTTTGTGATTGAAAATAGGGCGCTTACGGAATACGGGAAACCGCAGTGCGGAAAAACGTCGCGTAAGTCTTACTTGCGAAGTGACTAGAAATTGCGAGTCCAACGGAAAGTCAGCAAATTGGCGCCGAAATCATTGCCGCGGACGATTTCCTCGAAATAGTAGGTGCGTTGGACGTCGACGGCGATCTTGCCGAGACGAGGGAGATCGTAATACGCCGTGGCGGTCCCCATGGGGAATGTGAGCGGCCCAGCCGACGGCAGCTCTCCGGTAATTTCGCCGACCCCGGTGCTGCGCACGAAGTTGCCGGCGAAATTGAAGCCCAGGCGCGGGAGCGGCTTCGCGGTCAGGCCGGCTTGCCAGACGCGACTGATGGTTTGATCGCGCCAGGTGGTATTGATGGGCGGGGTGCCGCGCAGAAACGTCACCGAGGCCGTCGCCAGGAAGCTGTCGTAGCTGAAGCCGGCGAAGGTCGAGAACTTGTCAGTCCACGACCAATTTACGGTAAACGCATTGGAACGGACGTTGTTGCGGAAATCGGTATCCACCAGCTTGCTGTTGCGAATGGTGAAACTCTCCTCCAGCGAGAGCCGGGGGATGGGCTCATAGCGCGCAACCCACCGCGAGCTTATGCTGGTGTGCGGAGTGATCCGCGTATAGGACTGGCCGTTGGTGATGCTTTGCAGATCGGCCCGGATGCTGAAGTTGCGGGCGGGGACGTACGCGACGCTGCCGATCGGCCAGACGGATTTCAGCCGCTCGCTGCGCACCGGGTCCACCACGCCATCGTCCAGGGCAGTGGTATCGCGCTTTATGAAGCGAATCCCCGGCCGGATGATCAAGCTTCGGATCGGAGTCAGTTCCAGCATCAGATCGGCCTGGTGCAAACCCTGGCGCCATTGCTCGAAAGCGGTTCCGTCAAACGCGGTGGTGCCGTCGTTACTGCGCTGCTGGAACGTGCTCTCTTCGGTAAAGCGGTTGTAGCGATAGTCTCCATGCAGGGTCGCCCAGTCTTTCAGATTGAGGCTGAAGCCCTGGTCCACGACATAGTCCGGTTCACTGACCTGGCCGTGCGAACTCAACGAGATGTTGTAGGGCGTCACAAGAGTTCCCGCAGAGTTGGCTCGAACAGTCCCGGCGAAGGCGGCGTCCAGATTTACCGGTCCGCTATAGCGAAATACCAGGAACGACCCACGCAGAGTCAGGCGTGGATTCACCTGCCCGTTATAGGAGAACTCGCTTGAAGGGCTGGTGAGATTGCGAAATTCGTTCCACGAGCCGCGGTTGAGAAATTCCAGCCGGTTGGCAGTGGAATCCACGCTAAGGCTGTGTTCCGGCGTGTTCACGCTCCAGTTCAGAGTCTGGTCGAACGTCTGGTAGCCCAGCGTGTAGTGGAAGCTCCAGTTGTGGAGCGTGTAATCCAGGCCGGCGGCGACGCGATCGGTATGTTCGAGCAATGGCGCGACAACATAGTAGGGATTGTCCCGAAGAAACGTTCCCCAA
>Ga0157378_10005297_pt1 | contig 11331 bp, 21 predicted proteins | sample M65metaG_FD_115309 | JGI IMG/M metagenome (GOLD analysis project Ga0157378, IMG submission 115309) | Miscanthus rhizosphere microbial communities from Kellogg Biological Station, Michigan, USA - M6-5 metaG | ecosystem: Host-associated > Plants > Roots > Rhizosphere > Soil | place: USA: Michigan...
CGCAGGATGCTAAGCCGGAGGGTGGCGAGCCGCCCGCCGCAACACCGGAAGGCGAAAAGAAGAGCGAATAGGAAACACCTATGTTGATGCCCAAGAAGGTGAAGTATCGCAAGCAACAGCGCGGGCGCATGGCCGGCAAAGCCTGGCGCGGCTCTTCGCTGGCGTTTGGCGATTTCGGATTGAAGGCCATGGAATGCGGCTGGATCACGGCTCGCCAGATCGAAGCGGCGCGCGTCGCCATGACGCGATCCATTAAACGCGGCGGTAAAGTCTGGATTCGCCTTTTCCCGGATAAGCCCATCACCAAGAAGCCGGCGGAAACCCGCATGGGTAAAGGTAAAGGCGCGCCGGAAGAATGGGTTTGCGTGATTCGTCCGGGCAAAATCCTATTCGAAATGGAAGGCGTGGATCACGCCACAGCCAAAGAAGCCATGCGTCTGGCGGCGGCGAAAATCGGCATTCCGACCAAGCTGATTTTGCGCGACGGAATGGAGTAGCGAGGAACACATGAAGGAGAACGCGGAAAAATTCCGGGCGTTGGATCCAGCCGAGCTGGATAAGCAGTTGCGCGAGGGCGCCGAGCAGATGTTCCGGCTGCGGTTCCAGATGTCGATGGGCCAGATGGACGGAGTCAAGAAGGTCCGCACACTGCGCAAAGAGCGGGCGCGCATCCTCACGGTATTGAAGCAAAAAGGCGTGGCTCCCTCGGCTGCGGCGGCTGCCCCCGTGCCGCTGGTAACCAAGGTGACGCCCAAAGGCGTGGCGGGAAAACGCGCTGCCGCTAAACCGGCGGTTGCAAAGGCAGCAAGAGCGGCGAAGCCGGCCCCCAAGAAGGCTTCCAAGAAAACCATGTCGGGCAAGAAAGGCGAATAACGGCCTATGGCGGAAACTACCCACAGTTTTAAGAACGAAAAAGTTGGCTCGGTGGTCTCGTCCAAGATGGCGAAAACCATCGTGGTCGAAGTCATTCGTCGCGTGCCCCATCCGCTCTACAAGCGAATTATCAACAAGCGCCGGAAGTTCTACGCGCACGATGAGACCGGTGAGGCCAAGGTGGGCGATGTGGTGCGCATCATCGAATGCCGCCCGCTGAGCAAGCTGAAGCGCTGGCAGCTCAAAGAAGTCCTGCGCAAGGCTGTCCAGGTTACCACCGATCTGACCGCGATCGGAATTCAGGCCGGCCGGGAACTGCGCCCGTCGAAGAAAAAGAAAAGCTAGCTGCGGTTTAGGAGTCAGGAGATAAAACCATGATCGGGATGCGGACCATTCTGGAGGTAGCCGACAACAGCGGCGCTCGCCGTCTCGCGTGCATTTTGCCGCGCGGCGGAGGGCTGGGGTTGCGCGCCGGATTGGGCGATATCATCACGGCCAGCGTGAAAGAAGCGGCGCCCGATTCGGCCATCAAAAAGGGAAAAGTGGTTCGCTGCGTGATCGTCCGCATGCGCAAGGAAACCCGCCGTAAAGACGGAACCTACATCCGCTTCGATTCGAACGCCGCGGTTTTAATCTCGGAATTGGGCGAGCCCGTGGGTACCCGCGTGTTTGGCCCCGTGGCCCGCGAGCTGCGCGATAAGCGCTTCATGAAGATCGTTTCGCTCGCGCCGGAGGTAATTTAATCATGCCCAGGAAAATTGCACAGAGGCATCAGAACAAGCCGACGCCTCCGGTGAAAATCAAGATTCGCCGCGAGGACACCATCAAGGTCATCGCCGGCAAAGACAAAGGGAAAACCGGCCGCGTTCTGCAAGTCGATCGCGAGCGGGGCAAGGTTCTGGTCGAAGGCGTGGGCATGGTGAAGCGGCATACCCGTCCGAATCCCTCGCGCCAGATCAAGGGTGGTATCGCGGAGCGGGAAAGTCCCATCGCCATCTCCAACGTCATGCTGCTCACCTCCGGCGGCGTGGCCACACGGGTGGGCTACCGCATGGAAGGCACGCGGCGCGTGCGCTATGCGCGCAAGGGCGGCGAAATTCTGGATAAAAAGGCGTAACGTATGGCGGCAAGGCTGAAAGAACTTTACGAAAAGAAAGTAGTGCCGGCTCTCACGAAAGAGTTCGGTTACGGGAACCCCATGGCGGTTCCGAAGCTGCAGAAGATTTCGCTGAACATCGGTCTGGGCGAGGCCACGCAGAACGCCAAGCTGATCGATGGCGCGGTGAATGAGATGAGCCAGATCGCCGGTCAGAAGCCGGTCATCACCAAGGCCCGCAAATCCATCGCCGCTTTCAAGCTGCGCGAAGGCATGCCCATCGGCTGCATGGTGACCCTGCGCGGCGACCGCATGTATGAATTTTTCGACCGTCTGGTGAACGTATCCCTGCCGCGCGTGCGCGATTTTCGCGGCGTTTCGGCCAAGTCCTTCGACGGCCGCGGTAACTACACGCTGGGGATTCATGACCAGCTTATCTTTCCGGAGATCGACTACAACAAGGTCGACAAAGCCAAGGGAATGAATATCTGTATCACCACCAGCGCCAAGACCGACGCGGAAGGTCTGGCGTTGTTGAAGCAAATGGGAATGCCGTTCCGCGCGCAGTAGCAGGAGACCAGGAGTAGGAGAAAAGTGCACAGCGAATGCGTTGTGCGCGAATAAAAAACGATGGCTACCACCGCCAAGATCGCAAGAGATGAAATGCTGGCCAAGGCCAAGGCCGCGGGCACGCCCAAGCTGCGCTGCCGGCATCGTAACCGCTGTTTCCGCTGCGGGCGTCCGCGCGGCTTTTTACGAAAATTCAGGTTGTGCCGCATCTGTTTCCGCAAGCTGGCTCTGGCCGGAGAAGTCCCCGGCGTGATTAAAGCTTCCTGGTGAGCCTCATGCTGATGCGAAGGAGTGTGCAAGAATGATGACAACCGATCCGATCGCCGACATGCTGACGCGCATCCGTAATGGATTAGCGGCGCGGCATCCCAAGGTGGACGTGCCGGCGTCGCGGCTGAAGAGCGATATCGCCAAGATCCTCAAGGATGAGGGCTATATCGCCAATTACAAGCTCACCGAGGATGGCACCCAGCGGTCCATCCGCATCTATCTCAAGTACACCCCCGGCAACATGCCGGTGATCTCGCGCATCGAGCGCGTATCGCGTCCTGGCTGCCGCGTTTATGTCGGCTCGAAGGGTGTGCAGCGAGTTTTGGGCGGCCTGGGCATTAATATTTTGACCACGCCCCGCGGGGTCATGACCGGACACAGCGCCCGTAAAGAAGGTGTTGGCGGCGAAGTGCTGTGTCAAGTTTGGTAAGAGGTCTGGTAGGAGCTTTCTATGTCACGAGTCGGTAAAAAACTGATCCCCGTGCCCAAGGGCGTCAAGATCACCGTCGGCGAACGGCTGACGGTGGAAGGGCCCAAAGGCAAGCAGTCGGTCCCGATTCCAGCGGGAATTACGTTCAAGCAAACCGATGGAATTCTCGAGCTGGTCCGCGATGGCGATGATAAGGCCGCGCTGCACGGGTTGACGCGCGCGCTTACATCCAACGCCGTGGTCGGCGTGTCCACCGGATTCACGCGCGAATTGCAGATCTTCGGCGTCGGCTACAAGTGTGATGTCAAAGGACGGATTGCGACCTTTACCCTGGGCTACTCTCACCCCATCGAGTTCTATCTGCCCGAAGGCATCGACATGAAAGTCGAAAAGCCGGCGAACAATCTCACCCCGCTGATTTTGACCGGCGGAGATCGCCAGCTTCTGGGGCAGGTTTGCGCCAACATGCGCGCCCTGCGTCCGCCGGATCCGTATAAGAATAAGGGTGTCCGCTACGCCAACGAGCCCCTGCGCAAGAAGGCCGGCAAGACCGGAGCGGCGGGAGGTGCCAAGTAACATGCCAGCAGGAAGATCGAAAGCTCAAGTCCGCACCAGGGTGCATCACCGCATTCGGCAGAAGTTGTCCGGCAGCACTGCCCGGCCCCGTCTGGCGGTGTTCCGCAGCGTGAAGCATATTTACGCTCAGGTCATCGACGATACGGTCGGCCACACGCTTGCTGCGGCGTCTTCCAACGAGAAGAACGGGGTCAAGTCGGGTGGCAACATCGCGGGCGCGAAGGCCGTCGGCAAGCTTCTCGCCGACCGCGCCAAAGAGAAGGGCGTCAAGGCTGTGGTGTTCGACCGCGGCGGGTATTTGTATCACGGACGCGTCAAGGCATTAGCGGACGCGGCCCGGGAAGGCGGCCTGGAATTCTAGGCCGACAAGGATCTTATAAGGAATGGCAACAACCCCAGCAAAGCGCATCGAATCGAATAACTTGAACCTCAAGGAACAGGTCGTATCGATCAACCGCGTCACCAAGGTGGTGAAGGGCGGCAAGAACATGAGCTTCTCCGCGCTCGTGGTGGTGGGCGATCCCGGCGCGAAAATCGTCGGCTTCGGCACCGGTAAAGCCAAAGAAGTGCCCGCGGCCATCAAGAAGGGCATTGAGGCGGCTAAGAAGAATCTGCATAAGGTGAACGTGCTGGCCACCACCATCCAGCACACCGTATTAGGGAAGTTTGGCAGCGGCATGGTATTGCTCAAGCCGGCGCCCGAAGGCACCGGAGTCATCGCCGGCGGACCCGTGCGCGCCGTCATCACCGCCGTCGGGATTCCCAACGTGCTCACCAAGTCCATTGGCTCGCATAACCCGCATAACGTGGTCAAGGCCACCATCGCCGCCCTCGAGCAGTTGCGCGATAAAAAGGAAGTGGCCGAGATGCGCGGCCTGGAAACCGGGAAGGTGGGATAATCGAATGCCGGGAACCATCAAGATCAAGTTAATTCGCAGCACCATTTGCACGCCTGAAAAGCACAAGGTCATCGTTCGCGCTCTCGGGCTCAAGAAGATGAACCGCGTGGTGGAGCGTCCGGATACACCGGCGTTTCGCGGCATGGTAAAAAAGATTCCGCACCTGCTGGCATTGGTGGATTAGGAAGTCGCTCAAGGGAAGAATTATGGACCTCAGTCAACTTAAGCCGCCTCGCGGACAAAAGCACAAGAATCAGCGTATCGGTCAGGGCATGGGTTCCGGCCGCGGAAAATTCTCCGGCCGCGGCGCCAAGGGCGCGAAGTCCATCTCCGGCTATTCGCGCATGCGCGGATTTGAGGGCGGCCAGATGCCCTTGCACCGCCGCTTGCCGAAGCGCGGATTCACCAATATCTTCCGCAAGGAATTCGCCATCATCAACCTGGGCGCGCTCAATGAGCTGGAAGGCGATTCCTTCGATCCGGCCAGCCTGCTCGCCACCGGCGCCATTCGCAAGATCAAGGACGGCCTCAAGATCCTCGGATCGGGCGAGCTCAAACGCAAAATTCAGGTCAAGGCTCACCTGTTCTCCAAGTCGGCTCTGGAAAAAATCCAGGCGCTGGGCGGTACCGTCGAAATACTCGGCGGGAACAAAGCTCCTTCGCGCGCCGTTAAACCAGTGAAAGAAAGAATCCGAAAACCCCGGGCAGCCGCTCCGGCGGTAGAATCTCCGCAGGCGTCCGCTCCCCCGGCAGACGGCGCGGAGGCGGGTGAGCCCAAGAAGGCGAAGAAGACCGAAAAGAGCGGCGATAAGACCGCCGGAGAGAAGACCAGTAAGCCCAAGCAACCCAAGCCCAGCAGTAAAGAAGAGAAGTAAGCCATGAAATTTCTCGAAGCGATTGCCAACGTTTTTCGGATTCCCGATCTTCGGAAGCGTGTCTTTTTCACGCTGGCGATGCTGGCGGTGTACCGGATTGGCGGTCACCTGCCCATTCCCGGCGTGGACGCCAAGCGCTTCGAAGAGTTCATCACCCAAAACCAGGGCACGGTATTCGGTTTCTTCGATCTGTTTAGCGGCGGCAACGTTCGCCGTCTCACCATTTTCGCGTTGGGCATCATGCCCTACATCACGTCGTCTATCATCCTGCAGTTGTTGACCGTCGTCGTTCCCACCCTGGAAAAACTTCAGAAGGAAGGCGAGCTCGGCCGGCGCAAGATCACCCAGTGGACCCGTTACCTCACGGTAATCCTGGCCATGGTGCAGGCCTTCGGTATTGCCAGCCTGTTGCAAGGCTCGCAGCAAGGTTTCGTCACCCACCCCGGATTCGGCTTTACCATGATGACCATGCTGACCCTCACCACCGGCACAGCCTTCATCATGTGGCTGGGTGAGCAGATTACCGAGCGCGGTATCGGCAACGGCATGAGTTTGATTATCTTCACCGGTATCGTGGTGAATCTGCCTGCCGCCATCGCCGAAATTGTCCGCAAAGTTCAAACCGGTGACTGGCCGCTGATCCAGGTTGGCATCATCGTGATCATGATGATCGCGGTTGTCGGCTTTATCGTATTGGTCGAGCGCGGCGAACGGCGCATCCCGGTCCAGTACGCCAAGCGCGTGGTCGGGCGAAAAATGATGGGCGGGCAATCCACCCACATGCCGCTCAAAGTCAACGCCGGCGGAGTGATCCCGGTGATCTTCGCCAGCTCGCTGCTGGCCTTCCCGTTGACTGCCCTGCAGATCGATTTCGTAAAGAACAGCCCGGTGCTTTCCGGCATGCTCACCGCCATCAGCGGTGCTTCGCCGCTCTACTACCTGCTCTATACGCTGCTGATCATTTTCTTCTGCTTCTTCTACGTGTCCATTATTTTCAATCCCAACGAAGCAGCCGATAATATGCGCAAGTACGGCGGCTTCATTCCCGGCATCCGGCCCGGAAAAAACACGGCCGAGTACATGAACAAGATCCTGACCCGGATCACCGTGGTCGGCGGTCTGTACCTTTCGATTCTCTCTCTGCTTCCCCAGGTCATGATTCAGGGCATCAAGCTGCAACGCCTGCCCTTGGTCGGAAACTGGATTGATGCCCACTTCCCGCGCTTTCTGCTGGATGGGCTGGGAGTGACCTTTTTCTTCGGCGGAACTTCTCTGCTGATCGTGGTCGGCGTGGCCATGGATACCGTAAACCAGATCGAAGCGCAGTTGATTATGCGGCATTATGAAGGGTTTACGCCGCGGGCCGGGCGGATTCGAGGCCGCCGCAGCAGCGTCTGACCCTTACAGATTGAATGCCTAGGCTCTGCCTCATCTTATTTGGTTCCCCGGGTTCGGGAAAAGGCACTCAGGCCAAGCTTTTGAAGCAATCCTTGGGATTAGCGCATATTTCTACCGGGGATATGCTGCGGGAACGGGTGGCTTCCGGGGATGAAGTGGGCCTGGCCGTCGCCTCGCTGATGCAGGCGGGGGAGCTGGTTCCCGATGAGACCGTCAATCGTCTGGTGGAGGAACGGATCGACCAGTCGGATTGCATAAATGGTTTTATTCTGGACGGTTACCCCAGAACAGTAAATCAGGCCAAGCTGCTGGCGGAGCTCCTGGTGCTCCGGCCGGTGCGGACCATGGTGGTCCACTTGGTGGTGGACTATAATGTTATTATCGCTCGGATCTCCGGCCGCCGGCAGTGCCCCACGTGCGGCGCGCTGTACGGCGTAACCTCCAGCGCACCCAAGAGTTTAGGGGTTTGCGACAAGGACGGAACCCAGCTTTTGGTTCGCGACGATGATCGCGAAGATGTGGTGCGGGAAAGATTGCGAGCCTACGAACAACAGACCGCGCCGGTGCTGGCATTTTTTAAGAAGTCCGGAGTCCCCTGTTGGGATGTCCCGGCAGCGGACGTGGCTCCTCAGGCGATTGCCAAGGGAATCGAGGCATTGATCCGGAAAGACCGCGGCGAAGCAGCATGATCGTGCGTAAGAACATGGCGGAGCTGGAGAAGATGCGCTGTTCCGGGCTCCTGGTGTGGAAAATTTTGGACGCGCTGCGCAAGATGGTAGGCGAAGGTGTTTCCACCATCGACCTGGAAGTGACCGCCGAGAAGATGATGCAGGATGCGGGCGCCCGCCCGGCCTTTAAGGGTTATGCGAGTGCCGCGGCGGGAACGAAGTTCCCGTTTGTGCTGTGTACTTCGGTGAACGACGAGATCGTGCATGGCATGCCGTCGCAGAAGAAAGTTTTGAAGAGCGGAGATATTATTTCGATCGACACTGGGGTCCAGCTCAACGGATACTATGGCGATTCGGCCATCACGGTTCCGGTGGGCGAGGTTTCTCCGGAAGCCCGCCGCCTGATGGATGTCACCCGGGAATCGCTCGAAATGGCGATTGAGAAAGCCAGGCCGGGCAACCGGCTGTTCGATATTTGTGGCACCGTCGAGCGGCACGTCACCGCCAACGGTTTTTCGGTGGTGCGCGAGTTTGTGGGGCACGGTATTGGGACGCAGATGCACGAAGAACCGCAGATCCCCAATTACGTGGATCGCCGCAGTGAGAATCCCCGCCTCAAAGAAGGCATGGTGCTCGCCATCGAGCCCATGGTGAATGCCGGAAAGCCCGGCAGCCGGGTCCGTTCCGATAAATGGACGGCCGTCACCGAAGACGGGAAGTATTCGGCGCATTTTGAGCATACCGTGGCGATTACCGCGGAGGGCCCGTGGGTACTGACCAGGCCGTAAAGAGCCAGAGCGGGGTAAGAAGTGTGACCGCGGAAGTCGTGGAATTGCTGCCCAGCGCGGCCTATCGGCTGAGGCTGGAAAATGAAGCGACCGTGGTGGCGCATGCCGCGGGATCGGGCGTGAAGAATTTTATGCGACTGCGGCCCGGTGACCGGGTCCGTGTGGAGCTTTCGCCGCGCGATAAGACGCGTGGTCGGATCGTGGAGTTATTGGAGAAGCTATGAAAGTTCGGGCGTCAGTCAAGAAAATGTGCGACAAGTGCAAGCTGGTGCACCGCAACGGCGTGGTGCGCGTAATTTGCTCCAACCCCAAGCACAAGCAGCGTCAAGGTTAAAGAGGACAACGGAATATGGCTCGTCTTGCAGGCGTGGATTTACCGGTCAAGAAACGGACCGAGATCGGTCTTACCTACATTTACGGAATCGGCCGCACCCGCGCGAAGTCGCTGTGCCACCGCGCCGGGATCGATCCGAACAAGAAGGTCGCGGACCTGACCGAGGATGAGGTCAACAAAGTCCGCCAGATCCTCGAGGCCGAAGGCGCCGTCGAAGGAGATCTCCGCAAGGAAGTCTCCATGAACATCAAGCGCCTGATCGAAATGGGCGCCTATCGCGGCTTGCGTCATCGCCGTGGCCTGCCTGTGCGCGGCCAGCGGACGCATACCAACGCTCGTACCCGCAAGGGTCCGCGGCGCGCCACTGTCGCCGGCAAGAAAAAAGCGACCGCGAAGACCTAAGCGCGAACAGGATAATCGGGATCGAATCACATGGCCAAAGCAGCTGCAAAGACCGGAAAAAAGAAGAGCTTCAAGAAGAAGGAAAAGAAGAACGTCCCCGTGGGCCTGGTCCACGTGCAGGCGTCCTTCAACAACACCATCGTCACCATCACCGATACGGTGGGCAATGTGCTGGCTTGGTCCAGCTCCGGCTCGCTCGGATTCCGCGGGTCGCGTAAGGGGACTCCCTTCGCCGCCCAGCAAGCCTCCATCACGGCGGCCAACAAGGCCAAGGAATCGGGCTTGCGCAGTGTGAACGTGAATGTCAGCGGACCGGGCGCCGGCCGCGAATCTGCCGTGCGCGCGCTGTCTACCGCTGGTCTGGAAGTTCGTTCTATCCGGGATCGTACGCCGATCCCGCACAATGGTTGCCGGCCGCCCAAAAAGCGCCGCGTCTGATTTTGTTTGGTAGGGCCGGCTTTCAGGCCGGCCGCTACTCCGATTCGTAAGCAGGACGAAGGCGTAATTTGCCGTAAACTGCACCTACTTTGATGGATCGCGCACAACGCAATTTGCTGTGCGCTTAGAGCAGTACCAGGGAGGTTTCATTTGGCACGATATATTGGTCCCGTCTGCCGGCAATGCCGGCGCGAAGGGATGAAGCTGTTTCTCAAGGGTGAGCGCTGCCACACCGAAAAGTGCGCCATCGAGAAGCGTAATTTCCCGCCCGGCCAGCACGGCAAGGATCGCAAGCCCAAGATCGTAGGCTACGGTCTGCAGCTGCGCGAAAAGCAGAAAGCCCGGCGCTATTATCAGTTGCTCGAAGGCCAGTTCCGCAACCTGTTCGAAAAGGCCAGCGGGATGAAGGGCATCACCGGCGCCAACATGCTCGGCATGCTGGAACGGCGCCTGGATAACGTCGTGTATCGCATGGGATTCGGCACCTCGCGGGCGCAGGCCCGCCAGTTGGTCCGTCACGGGCACATCAACGTGAACGGCCGCCGCGTGGATATCCCGTCCTTCACGGTGAAAGCCAACGAAGTAATCGAAGTGCGCGAGAACAGCAAGAACAACCCCACCATCCTGCACGCGCGCGATGCTACGGCCCATGCCCCCAGCCCCAACTGGCTGGAAGTGGATCGCGAAAATCTTAAAGCCAGAGTGCTGGGAATTCCCAAGCGCGAAGACCTTGTTCAAATCCAGTTGAATGAGCAGCTGATTGTCGAATTGTATTCGAAGTAAGAGGCCATCACATGTTTAAAGGATTCCAGAAACCCAAGCGATTAGTCGCCAATACGGAAACGCTAACCGACCGGTACGGTATGTTCACCGCCCAGCCGTTCGAGCGCGGATTCGGGTCAACCATCGGAACGGGACTGCGGCGCGTGCTGCTGAGCTCGATTGAAGGCGCGGCCATCACCGGCGTGCGGATCGAAGGCGTGGCCCACGAATTCAGCCCCATCCCCGGCGTCGTCGAAGACGCCACCGACATCATCCTCAACCTCAAGCAGGTCCCCTTCAAGATGATGAGTGAAGGCATGCGGACCGTTCGCCTCAAGGCCGACGGTGCCGGCGAAGTTCTCAGCGGCCAGATCGAAACCGATTCCGAAATCGAAGTTCTCGATCGCAATATGCACATCGCCACCGTCGGCGAAGGCGGCAAGCTGTCCATCGAAATGCGGATTAAATCCGGCCGCGGCTACGTCGGCGCCGACCGCAACAACGACGAAGATCTGCCCATCGGCTACATCCCCATCGACTCGGTTCACTCGCCTGTTCGCAAAGTCAACTATTCGGTGGAAGCGGCCCGCCTCGGTCAGATGACCGACTACGACAAGCTGACCATCGAGGTCTGGACCAACGGAGCCATCTCCCCGGCCGACGCGATCGGGCAGGCTTCCAAACTCCTCAAAGATCACATGGCCATCTTCATCAACTTTGAAGAGCTGCCGGAGACTACGGAAGAGCCGGCGGAGCGCGCCATGAGCCAGATGAACGAAGTGCTCAATCGCTCGGTCGAAGAACTCGAGCTCAGCGTTCGCTCCTACAACTGCCTGAAGAACGCCAATATCCAGAGCATCGGCGACCTGGTTCAGAAGACTGAAGCAGAAATGCTCCGGACTAAGAATTTCGGGCGCAAGTCTCTCAATGAGATCAAGGAAATTCTTGGCAG
>Ga0157378_10005299_pt1 | contig 11330 bp, 5 predicted proteins | sample M65metaG_FD_115309 | JGI IMG/M metagenome (GOLD analysis project Ga0157378, IMG submission 115309) | Miscanthus rhizosphere microbial communities from Kellogg Biological Station, Michigan, USA - M6-5 metaG | ecosystem: Host-associated > Plants > Roots > Rhizosphere > Soil | place: USA: Michigan...
CTCGATCGCCAGCGACTCGACGGCGGCGACGCCGATCGACCCGCGTATCGGCAACCTTGTCGTCGGTGACACGATCGCCGTCGATGCCGTGGTCGCGCCGACTCCCGCCGCGGCCGCGCAGGTCGTGCCGGTCGGCGGCGAATTCCTGGTCAACACACAGACCGCGAATGATCAATTTTTGCCGACGATCACTGGACTGAGCAATGGCGGGTTCGTCGTCGCTTGGGTCGATACCAGTGGCACACTAGGCGACGCCGACGGCGATAGCGTCAAGGCGCAGATTTTCAGCGCGACTGGCGCAAAGGTCGGCGGCGAGTTCCTGGTCAATACACAGACCGTGAGTGACCAAATTTCGCCAACGATCACCGCCCTGACCAATGGCGGGTTCGTCGTCACTTGGGCCGATTCCAGTGGCACGCTAGGCGATGTGGACTCCGCCAGCATCAAGGCGCAGGTGTTCGGCGCGACCGGCGCGAAGATCGGCGGCGAGTTTCTGGTCAATACCCAGACGGCCGATTATCAGGTTGCGCCGACGATCGCCGCCCTGACCAATGGCGGGTTCGTCGTCACTTGGTGGGATTTTAGCGGTACACTGGGTGATACGGACCTCTCCAGCATCAAGGCGCAGGTGTTCGGCGCGACCGGCGCGAAGATCGGCGGCGAGTTCCTTGTCAACACCCAGACTGCCAATATCCAGGATTCGCCGACGATCACTGGGCTGACAAATGGTGGGTTTGTCATCGCTTGGCACGACGAGAGCGGCACACTCGGCGACGCGGACGTCGGCAGCGTCAAGGCGCAGGTGTTCGATGCGACTGGCGTAGGGGTCGGCGGCGAGTTCCTGGTCAACACCCAGACCGCGAATGCTCAGTATGATCCGACGATCACTGGGCTGGCTAATGGCGGGTTCGTCGTCAGTTGGGTCGATAACAGCGTGGCGCTGGGCGACGGCAGGCAGCGCATCGAGGCGCAGGTGTTCGATGCGACCGGCGCAAAGGTCGGCGGCGAGTTCCAGGTCAACACCCAGACCGCGGGTATTCAATTTGCTCCGAAGATCACTGGGCTGAGCAATGGCGGGTTTGTCGTCACTTGGACCGATACCAGCGGGACGCTGGGCGACGCCGACGCCTATAGCATCAAGGCGCAGGCGTTCGACGCGACTGGCGCGAGGATCGGCGGCGAGTTCCTGGTCAACACGCAGACTGCAGCTTATCAAGGTCAGCCGACGATCACCGGCCTGACCGATGGCGGGTTCGTGGTGACATGGACCGATACCAGCGGCACGCTCGGGGATGCTGATGGCAACAGTATCAAGGCGCAGATCTTCGCCGCGCCCCAGTCGAACGCGGCGCCCCTGGTCGATCTGGACACAACCGCACCGGGCACGGGAACCAGCGGCACGGTCACCGAACAGGATGTCCTGCTCTTCGCCCCCCATGCCAGCGTCAGCGATCTGGATTCGACCGATTTCGCCGGCGGCACGGTCACCGTCAGCTATGGCGCGGCAAAGACCGCCAGCGATGCTTTCGGCATCTCCGACGAAGCCGGTCAATCCACCGGCGGCGGCCGCATCGGTGTGGCGTTCAACAACATCTATTACAATACGGTGCTGATCGGCACGTTCACGTCGGGGCTTGGTAACGACCTGGTCGTCACGCTGAACAGCGCCGCTACGCCCGCGGCGGTCGAGCGGCTGGTCCAGCGGTTGCTCGTCTTCAACGCGTCCGACACGCCGCCATCGGGGACGCGGCCCGTCACCGTCACGGTTACCGACGGCGACGGCGGCAGCACGAGCGCGGCCGCGGCGATCACCATCACGCCGGTCAACGACGCACCGACGATCACGCACCTGCAGGGGGATGTCGGCACCCAAACGGAGGATGTTTATACCACCACCTATCTCGATATCGGCCAGGACGCGGTCATCACCGACCCCGACAGCGCCGATTTCGCTGGCGGGCAGCTGATCGTCGCGGTCACTAGTGGCTTCCACGAAGACTCGATCGGCATCTTTCAGGATGGCAACGTTGCGCTCGATTTCGACACTCACGAAGTCAGCGTCGCCGGCGTGGTCATCGGCACCGCCTCGGGCGGCTACCTCGACTACAGTTCGACCTTCACCATCGACCTCAACGCCAATGCCACCCCAGCGCTGGTGCAGACATTGGTGCGTCAGTTGTTCGTGCTCAACCAGCATATCGAGCCGACCGGCGGCACACGCGAGATCGACGTCACGCTGAGCGACGGCGATGGCGGTTCATCGACGTACCACACGCAGCTTGTAGTCGTGCAAGTCAACGACGAGCCGTTCGGCACCGACGCCACGCGCACCATCGCCGGCGGCACGCCCTATGTCATCCAGGTCTCCGATTTCGGGTTCGATCCCGGTGGTTCCTATGGCAGTCCGGAGGACAATCACCTCCAAGCAGTGATCATCACGACGCTGCCGACGGCGGGGACGCTAATGCTGAACGGTGCGGCTGTCACCGCCGGCGATCATGTGTCGGCGAGCGATATCGCGGCGGGGCGGTTGGTGTTTACGCCGGCGGCGGGCGGCAGCGGCGCGGGATATTCACATTTCACCTTCCAGGTGCAGGACGATGGCGGCACCGCCAATGGCGGCATCGACACCGACCAGTCGCCCAATACGCTGACCTTCGACCTTCCCGCGCCCAATCACGCGCCGGTGATCGATCTCAATTCGAATACGGCGGGCATCGACGACACCGGCTATTTCTTCGAAGGGTCTTTCGACCCGGCGATCGGGACGGAAATCGCGGTGTCGGACGATGATGGTGACACGATCAAGAGCGCGGTGGTGACGATAACGGACGCCAGGGTCGGTGACTCGATTGTCTACAACCTGCCGCTGGGTAACGGCATCACGATCGATCCCAGCAGCACGGCGTCACGGGTTGTGCTGACCGGCACGGCGTCAGCTGCCGCCTATGCCCAGGCGCTCGGACAATTCGGCTATCACAACAGCAGCGACGATCCGACCTTTGGCGGCACGGACACCGCCCGGACGATCACCGTTACGGTTAATGATGGTACCGCGGACAGCGCGGCTGCGACATCGACGATCAACGTCGTCGGCGTCAACGACGCGCCGGTTGTCACGATCGATCTGGGGCGCACGGTGCTTGACCAGTCCGCGCTCGACCTTTCGGCTGGTCACAATATTTCATCATTCATCCAGGCCGAGAATGTCACGCTCACGACACTTGGCACACTGAACGCAATAACCGTTTACCTTGCCGAAGCCACCACCTCCACGCCGGGCGTTTTTGAGGGGTTTGGGGGCACACTTAGTTTCGCAATTTATTCTGACAACGGCGGCGCACCGGGCACACGTCTGTTCACCGGTGCGGATACCGCGCCGTTGCAGGTCAACACCGGGCAAATCCTGGGTGGGCGCGATGTTTCCCAGTTTACCGTGAACCTGGGCGGCCTGTCCGTGAACGCGGGCACCTACTGGATTGCCTTGCATGAGGGGGCATGGCTTTCACCGTCAGACGGTTCGGAAATCTTTTGGGCGCGGTCAGCCAACGACACGACCGGCAACGTCCGGTTCAACAATAGCAACCTAACCAGTCCCGACGGGAATTTCGCGCGCCAGACCCCTGGTCTTGCGTTTTCCCTTACGTCATCGCCCGCCGCCGTCGAGCAAGTCGCTTACGACCTGAAGAACAAGATCGGGGTCGACGACATTGACGCCGGTTCGGGCACACTGTCCGTGACCCTGGCCGTTGATTACGGGGTGATCAACGTTGGCGCGGGCAACAGTGGCGCATCGATCGTGTCGGGTAATGGCACAGGCTCCGTGGTCGTATCAGGCACTCGGGCGCAATTGGCCGCGCTGCTTGGCACCGACGTTACCAGCACGATCAGTTATACCGCCAACACCGATGCCCCGCCGGCTTCCGCAACGCTGACCGTGACTGCCAACGACCATGGCAACACCGGCTCGGGCGGAGCTTTGGAAGGGGCGCGGAGCGCAACGATCCTTATTGTTCCGATCAACGACGCGCCCACCGGTGCCGACCGGACGCTGACCCTGGCGGAAGACACGTCGATCGCGCTGACCACGGGCAAGTTCGGGTTCAGCGACAGCGATGGCAACGCGCTGCAGGCGGTCGAGATCACTACGCTCCCGGGCGCGGGTACGCTGACCCTCAATGGCACGGCGGTCACCGCGGGCATGTTCGTCGCAGCCAGCGAGATCGCAGCGGGGCACCTGGTCTACACGCCGGGCGCCAACGGCAACGGCACCGGCTATGCCAGCTTCTCCTTCCAGGTGCAGGACAATGGCGGTACCGTCAATGGTGGGATCGACACCGACCCGACGCCGAACACGCTGACCTTCAACGTCGCCGGAACGAGCGTCGCGTCAGCGTTCTATCGTCAACCGGCTAGCGGAGCGGGGCAGGATATTGGTCTGGCACTGCATGCCAAGGATATCCTGTCGGACGGTGACGCGCATGACTGGCCGACGCTCGTAGCGGTCAGCGACATGGCCGACGCCAAGCATATGCCGGGCTATGGCGAACATGGTGACAAGCTGGTGTTGCCGGGTGTGGATGCAGTCGGCAATGGCGGCGGACACCTTCTGCTCACCGACCAAGCAGGATGGATTGATGCAGGGCTATCGGCCGTGCACGGACACGACGCCGGTTTAGGGTCCGATCATTTCGCGTCGCTTCACCACTTCATAGCCGGCGGGGACCTCCTGTTTTAACGCGATACTGTGGGCGCAGAGCCGGTTGTTCGTCGATGCGACGTCAATGCGCGGAACGGGACGGGACGGGTGAGTGGAGTAACGCCTTATAAGTTGGCGCGTTTCTAAACACCGTTGGACAGCCTAGGATTGGAATTGTGTGGACCTCAGCTCCACCAAACCGCCGCTTATCCTGACCTCCGGCCGAACGCTCTAACCCTTCTTCAGCGCGCCGGGCTTGTGCGCCGCGCGTTTGCCCTCGGCGGTCTCGACGATGTATTCGGGATTGTCCTTCGACGCCGCAACCTTGTGGCTCTTGATTTTCGTCGGGCTGGTGATCTTCTTGACGATCTTGCCGTGCGCGGTGCCGCCATGGCTGCTCCAGCTGACGTTGTCGCCAGCGGTCAAATGCTTATCCATATCAATACTCCCGTCGTTGCCCGGTCCAACTCTTTGCGTCATCAACGGTTGCGCGGGGACCAACCACCCGCGCTTGAAACCTTCCGGGCACCGAAAAGTTGTTACGGGTTCGAATTCAAACTGAATGCATTGAGATATGACGACCGACGCGCAGCAAATTGGCACCGGCAATGAGGGCCTCGACGTCGTCTTGCGCGGCGGATTGCCAAAAAACCGGCTCTATCTTCTCGAGGGTCAGCCTGGATCGGGCAAGACGACGCTCGCCTTGCAATTCCTGCGCGAGGGCGCGCGGCAAGGCGCGCGCGGACTGTATATCACGCTGTCGGAAACGCGGGAGGAACTGGCGCTCGTCGCGGCGTCGCACGGCTTCGATCTCGACGAATTCGACGTGTTCGAATTGAGCTCCGTCGACGATGTATTCGGCGGCGGGCGCGAGCAATCTATCCTCCATCCGTGGGAAATGGAGCTCGGCGAGACTGTCCGTCTGATCGAAGACGAGGTCGAACGCATCCAGCCTGCGCGCGTCGTGTTCGACAGCCTGTCGGAAATGCGGCTGCTGGCGCAGGACCCTTTGCGCTACCGCCGTCAAGTGCTGGCGCTGAAGCAATTTTTCGCCGGACGGTCGAGTACCGTCATCCTGGTCGACGACATGACCGCATCGGAAGACGGCAGCGACGCGCACCTTCACAGCTTGTGTCACGGCGTCATCACGCTGGACCGGCTCACGCTCGATTTCGGCGCGGCGCGGCGGCGAATGCAGGTGCAGAAACTGCGCGGCGTGAATTTCATCGCCGGGTATCACGACCTGACAATCCAGAAGGGCGGTCTGGAAATCTACCCGCGATTGATCGCGTCGGATCATCACACGCCGTTCGTCGGCGAACCGATCGCAAGTGGAATCGAAGAGCTCGATTCGCTGCTGGCGGGCGGCCCGTTGCGCGGCACATCGACGCTGATCACGGGTCCGGCTGGTACCGGCAAGACCACGATTGCACTGCAATATCTTTACGCCGGGTGCGAACGCGGCGAGCCGGCGGTAATATATGAATTCGACGAGCGGGTCGGCACATTGCTTGCGCGCGCCGCAGCGTTCGGCCTCGATATCCAAAAGCATATCGACACCGGACTGTTGGTCATCGAGCAGATCGACCCGGCGGAAATTTCGCCAGGTGAGTTCGCGCAGCGTGTCCGATGCCAGATTGAAGAGCGCACCGTCAGGATGATCGCGATCGACAGTCTGAACGGCTATCTTACTGCGATGCCGCAGGAAAAGCAGCTCGTCCTGCAACTCCACGAACTGCTCTCGTATCTCAACCAACGCGGAGTCGTGACGTTCCTGATCAACCCTCAGCAGGGATTGCTTGGGTCGATGCAGAGCAATCTCAATATTTCCTATATTGCCGACGCTGTGCTGATGCTGCGTTTTTTCGAGGCGGACGGCCGCATTCGCAAGGCCATATCGGTGCTCAAGAACCGCGCCGGCGCGCATGAAGATGCCATCCGCGAATTCCGTGTCGATACCGGCGGCATTCGGGTCGGCGAGCCGCTGGTCGCCTTCAAAGGTGTGCTCACCGGAACGCCCGAATATACCGGGGAGCGATCGCCACTGATGGAAGATCGCGCGCGTGGGGCATAGGACGGCCGCCGAGGGTCATCGCGTCCTGATCTGCGCGCCGTTCGGGCGCGACGCCGAAAGCGTGGTGGGGCTTCTCGGCCAGCAGGGGTATGACGCGCATGCCTGCCCCGACCTGGCCAAACTGGTCACCGAAATCGACGAGCATATCGGCGTGGCGCTGCTGACCGAGGAAGCGTTGCGCGAAGACGTCGGCGCCCTGGCGGCGGCGATCAAGGCGCAGCCGGCCTGGTCGGACATCCCATTCATCATTCTGGCCGGACGCCAGCAACAAGGCCGCGACGCGGCGGTGGCCATCCGCAACCGGATCGCCGACTTCACCGGCAATGCGATCGTGCTCGAACGCCCGCTCAGTCTGGCGTCACTAACCAGCGCCACGGCGTCCGCCATGCGATCGCGCCAGCGCCAGTTCGACCTGCGCGATCAACTCGCCGCGCTGAACGCGACGCGTGATGAACTCGCCGAAAGCGAGGATCGCCTGCGACAGGCGACCGCCGCCGCGGATATCGGTTTTTGGGACGTCGATCCGGTCGCCGACACCTTGTACTGGCCGCCCATCGTCAAGCAGATGTTCGGCATTCTCGACGATCGCCTGGTCACCATGGGCGACTTCTATCGCGGCCTGCACCCCGACGACGCACCAGCCGTCGCCGACGCCTTTGCCGCCGCCGCCGACCCGGTCCGGCGCGCGTTGTACGACGTCGAATATCGCACCGTCGGACTCGAAGATCAGGTCGTGCGCTGGGTCGCGGCGAAAGGGCGCGGGGTGTTCGATGGCGACCGTTGTATCCGAGTCGTCGGCACCGCGATCGACATCACCCGTCGCAAGGCCGACGAACTCGAACTGCGCGCGCTCAACGAAACGCTCGAACAGCGCGTCGCGGACCGCACCGCCGACCTGATGGAGGCCGAAGCATCGCTGCGCCAAAGCCAGAAGATGGAGGCGGTGGGGCAATTGACCGGCGGTATCGCGCACGATTTCAACAATATGCTGACCGGCGTGATCGGTGCGATGGACATCATGAAGCGCCGGCTTGCCGCCAAGCGCTACGACGATCTCGACCGGTTCATGGACGCTGCCGCCGCGTCGGCACAACGCGCGGCGGGACTGACCGCGCGGCTGCTGGCGTTTTCACGGCGGCAATCGCTCGATGCGCAAGCGGTCGATACGAACGCGCTGGTGCGGTCGCTCGACGACCTGCTGCGACGCACGATCCACGAGAATATCGTGCTCGAAATCGTGACGGCGGACGACCTGCCGCCCGCGACCGTCGATGCGAACCAGCTCGACAGCGCGATCCTCAACCTGTCGATCAACGGCCGCGATGCGATGCCCGACGGGGGCAAGCTGACGATCGAAACCCGGCTGGCGACGATCGAAGAGGATGTGGCGCGGCGTCAGGACGTCGAGCCGGGCCGCTATGTCGTCATTTCCGTCACCGATACCGGTGTGGGCATGGCGCCCGACGTGCTGGAAAAGGTGTTCGACCCGTTCTTCACGACCAAGCCGATCGGCCAGGGAACTGGGCTCGGGCTGTCGATGGTCTATGGCTTCGCGCGGCAATCGGCGGGTCAGGTGCGGGTGCACAGCCAGCCCGGGATTGGCACCACCGTCTCGATTCATCTGCCGGTAGCCGAAGGGACGGCCGACGTCCTTACCCCACGACCCGCCGTCGCGATGCCCGAGGGAGCTGGGCAGAACGTGTTGCTCGTTGAGGATGACGACGCGGTCCGGCTGTTGGTGCGCGAAGTGCTCAGCGAACTGTCGTACAGCGCGATCGAGGCGGAAAAGGCCGATGATGCGATCGCGGTGCTGCAATCTGACCGCCCGATCGACCTGATGATCTCCGACGTCGGGCTGCCGGGGATGAACGGCCGCCAGCTCGCTGAGATCGCGCGGCGGCATCGCCCCGACCTGCCGATCCTGTTCGTGACGGGCTATGCCGAAAACGCCGCGATTCGCGCCGATTTCCTCGGCACCGGCATGGCGATGATCACGAAGCCGTTCTCGATCGATACCCTCGCCGCCAAGATCGCCGAAATGATCGGCGACCCCGCGGTGAAGCTCGACGCCTGATCAGCCGTCGATTACCGGCAGGGCCAAGACGAAGCGAGTACCCATTGGTGCCGCTTCGTCGAGCGTCAGCGACCCGCCCCCAGCGCGCAGCAACGACGTCGAGATCGCCAGCCCCAACCCGGTCCCGCCGGTGTCGCGCTTGGTCGTGAAGAACGGTTCGAACACCCGTTCGCTGTTCGCGGGCGCGATCCCGGGCCCATTGTCGGCAATCGCGATATCGAGTTGCCCGCGTCGCGGCTTCAACGAAATGGTCACCGCATCCGCGCCCGCCTGGCGCGCGTTTTCGAGCAGGGCGTTGACCACTGCGTCGATCGTCGCGCGCGGCATAGCGACCGGTGGAACGGTATCGGGCGCCTCTATCGTCACGGTGAAGTCGGTTCCCTGAAACGCGTCCGCTAGCTGGCGAACCGCGGCAAGCGCATTGACCGCCGCACCGGGGTCAGGCTGCGCCATGTCGGCGCGCGCCAAGTCGAGCAACCGCGTCACGAGCTGCGACAGCCGCGCGGAATCGGCCTTGGCGTTGCCGAGGAACCGTGCTCGCTCGCCCGGCTCCATGGCGTCGCCATGATCCTCAAGCAATTCGATCGCGCCCGAAATGCCCGCCAGCGGCGTCTTGAACTCGTGGCTGACCGAGGCGGCGAAATCGCGCAGGTAGCGCGATCGGCGATCGATCGCGGCGGCCATTGCGCGGAAATTCTCGAATAGTTCCCGAATCTCGATCGCGGCGGTGGCGGGCGTTTTCGGCACCGTGCCTGTTCCCGCCGCGACGTCGCGCGTGGCGCGGCCAAGTGCCTCGATCGGCCGGGCGATACCGCGCGACAACAGGCCGGTCAGCATCACCAGCATCCCGAAGATCAGGACGATGCCCAGCACGATCTTGCCACGATCCTCGTACAGGCCGCGGAACAACGCGCGCGGGCTCCGCGACAACAGGATCGCGCCGACGACGCGTCCGTTGACGACGATCGGGCGGACGTGATGGATACGCAGCGACGACGCGCGGCTGAGCCATTCGAACGCATATTCCTGCGCATACGCGCCGTTCTCGCGGAGTACCGTGCCGACCCTGCCACGCAGCGCCGCCACAACCTCCGGAACACCGGCATAACTGCCGCCGCGCTCCGGTCCCAACAGGACGATGCCGTTGCGGTCGATCAGCTGGATCGACGCCAGCGTCGTCGTCTGCGTGGTCGCCAGGATCGGCGCGATGACCGCGGCGACCTGCATCGCGTCAGCGTCGGGCGGCGCGGTGCGCGGCCGCGCGGGCGCGCGTTCGGCTAGCACTGGCGTCGTGCGCAAATCGATCGTCGAGGGTTCGGGGCGGAAATCGCGCGCGGGCGCGGCCGGGACCGCGCCGGGCCATAGCGCCTGCGTCGTCGCGACCAGCGCCGCGCCTTGGGCGATCAGCTCGGTCTCGGTTTGGCGGACCAGCGTATTCTCGTACACCCGCAGGAACAGCGCCCCGACCCCGGGCAAGGCGGCGGTGAACAGCAACGTCCCGAACAGGATGCTGCGCAGCCGCAGCGCGGGCCAGCGTTTCTTGATCGCTTCCTTCAGGGTCGCGATCACGCCGCCGCGCCGGTACAGGCCCCGAGCCGATACCCGACCCCCGCGCGCGTCTCGATCACGTCGGTCCCGCCGACCCCGGCGAACTTGCCGCGCACGTTGCGGATGTGGCTGTCGATCGTGCGGTCGGTCACCGCGAAGCCGGGGCCGTGCAGCCGGTCGATGATCGCGTCGCGGCTGAACACCTTGGCCGGCATCACCGCCAGCGTCCGCAGAATCGAGAATTCGGTGACGGTCAGCGCAACCTCCGCCCCTGCCCAACTCGCGCGCCAGCCGTCGGGGTCGAGGCTCAGTCGGCCATGCTCGATCCGCGCGCCGCTTTCGACCACCGGCGGCTTGGGACTGGCGCGGCGCAGGATCGCCATCGACCGCGCGACGACTTCGCGCGGGGAGAACGGCTTCACGACATAATCGTCGGCGCCCAGTTCGATGCCGAGCACCCGGTCGATCTCGTCATCGCGCGACGACAGGAAGAGGATCGGCAGGTCGCCCTCTGCCCGCAATCGACGACACGTCTCTAGCCCATCCATCCGCGGCATGTTTATGTCGAGTACGACCAGATCGACCTGCTGCCGCGCCACCAGATCGAGCACCGCCTCGCCATCGTCCGCCTCGATCGTGTCGAGCCCCGCCTTGGCGAAAGCGAACGCGAGCAACTGGCGGATGTGCGGATCGTCGTCGGCGATCAGGATCGTGCGCGGCATGGGACACATGATCATCGCTGTGCCTCGTTCGTCAATGGCGCGTCGCTGTTGCCCCCGGAATCGGCGGCGTTATCGAGGCCCTCGATCGACGATGCCGCTTCCTCGGTCGTCGGCGTCGGCGCGGGCGGCGGCGGATTGCCGGCGCAATCGCGTCCGTCAGGGCCCGGCGAGGGCGCGGCGGCGAGCGGCTTGCCGCCCTGCATCGCGGCGATC
>Ga0157378_10005301_pt1 | contig 11328 bp, 9 predicted proteins | sample M65metaG_FD_115309 | JGI IMG/M metagenome (GOLD analysis project Ga0157378, IMG submission 115309) | Miscanthus rhizosphere microbial communities from Kellogg Biological Station, Michigan, USA - M6-5 metaG | ecosystem: Host-associated > Plants > Roots > Rhizosphere > Soil | place: USA: Michigan...
ACCACTAAAAAAGGTAAGGCACAAAGAGGCATCGGCGTAGAATACAATTCCACCGCTACCATGGAAAATGTTTCCGTGTTCCCCGATTTTCAATACCAATACGGCCAGGGCGACGGCGGTATAAAGCCTACTACCCTATCCGCAGCCCAGGCCAGCGGGCGCCGGTCTTTTGGCGCCAAAATAGATGGCTCAACTGATTATGTAGCGGCTGATGGCCTCAAACATCCGTACAGCGCACAAAAAAACAACCTGAAAAACTTTTACCAGACTGGCAATACGTTCACCAATTCAGTTGCATTGTCCGGAGGTAATGAATCCATTCTGTACCGCCTGTCCTTGTCTGATCTCAGCGCCAAAAGCATTTTACCTAACAGCACGTATAACCGCAAAACCGGCAACCTGAACCTGAGTGCCCGATTAAGTGAACGGCTGCGGATAGAATCAGTTATTCAATACTCGCTGGAGACCGCCAAAAACCGCTCTACTGCAGGTGATGCACTGGGCAACCCGAACTGGACGCCATATGAGGTAGCCAATACGGTGGACATCCGCTGGTTAAACCCGGGCTACGACGCCCAGGGGAATGAAATTATATGGAATGATGCGGCCATTGCCAGCAACAGCTATTTTGTGGTTAACAAGCATCAGGAAGCAGATGATAAAAGTCGTTTTATAGGACAGGCTTCCGTTTCTTATGACCTGTTTAAAAACCTGACTTTTAAAGGAACGATTACCCGCGATTTCTACGGCTACAACTATAAGAACATACTTCCTACCGGGTCCGCCTATACGCCCCTGGGTGAATATGCCGGCATCAAATCAGACGTGTCAGAAACCAACAGCATGCTAACGGCCACCTACAACAGCAAATTTGCCGGCAAATTCGGCATCAGTGTACTGGCGGGTGTTAATGGCCGTAACTATGAGGAAAAACGTTTGAACCTGACGGGCAAAAATTATATTCAACCTTATTTTTATAGTTTTTCCAACCTGGCCATTTCGTCTACAGTACCTTATACAGGGCGAATTAAAACCAATTCCGTTTTCGGCTCTGTAGATCTCGACTATAAAAAAATACTTTATTTAACAGCTACCGGGCGCCAGGACTGGTTTTCTACATTGAGCACTGCCAATAACAGTATTTTCTATCCCAGTGTGGGTGCCAGTTTTATTTTGTCGGATGCATTGACATTACCCGCTGTTTTTAATATGGTAAAATTAAGGGGGTCCTGGGCGCAGGTAGGTGGCGGCGGTCCCGACCCGTATGCGATTAATCTTACCTATAGTAATGTTGCCAGCAATAGCGCGGTTCCCCTGCAGGATGTAACCATTTCCCCTGCTACCGGCACACACGTGATTACCAATACTCAATTAAAGCCATTTACTTCCACCACTACAGAAATTGGTTTTAATATTCAAATGATGAAAAACCGGGTTGGACTTGATCTCGCTTTGTACGACCGCAAATCGACGAATGATATTGTAAGTGTACCCATCTCCACTACCTCCGGCTACAGCAATGCCATTCTCAATTCGGGCGAACTCAGTAATAAAGGCATTGAAGTTTTGCTAACGGTGATACCGGTAAAAACAAAAAACTTCAGTTGGGATATGAGTTATAACCTCGCCTATAATAAAAGCGAAGTATTGAAACTGGCTGATGGCATCAGTACCTTCTCATTGGGCAATTCTGCCAATGGAAATGCTTTTATCAATAATAATGTCGGTCATACATACGGTGCTATTTATGGATACCGGATGCAGAAAGATCTTAAAGGCAATATTATTTTTGATACCAACGCGGGTCTTCCCGCACAAACAGATGTAAACCAGGAATTGGGTAAGGGTGTACCTCCGCTTACCATGGGTTTTACTACGGAATTTAAATATAAAAGCTTTTCATTAAGCGGCCTGGTAGATGGTAAGTTTGGAAATAAAGTTTTTTCAGTAATGGAAGTATATGCCACCCGTCTGGGCCTGTTGAAATCAACTTTGCCGGGAAGGGAAACCGGGCTGGTATTAAACGGTGTAACCGCGGCAGGCAATCCTTATACCAAAACAGTCCCTGTTTCCGACCTGCGCAGTGCCTATTATAATAGTTTGAACAGGTACACAGAATTGTTTATGCATGATGGAAGCTTTGTAAAGCTGCGCCAGATTATCTTATCGTATAACATACCGGTCAGTAAATTCAAATTGCTGAAAATACAGTCGGCCAGTATAGCATTAGTAGGCCGTAACCTGCTTACACTCTATAAAAAGACCGACAATTTTGACCCGGAACAAAGTCTTACCAATGGCCCGGCCCAGGGTATAGAATCTATCGGCTTACCCCGCACCCGCTCCTATGGCGTAAACCTCCTGCTTAAATTTTAATTCTTTTAAAAAATCAGCACATGAAATCTTTATATAAAAAATACACCTGTTTTCTGCCGTTCATCTGCAGCCTGGTATTAATGCAATCCTGTACCAAAGGTTTCCAGGATACCAATACCAATCCGGATGCGGTATCGAAACCTACGCCCCAATATATTTTCAGCAAGGCATTATACGATGGTATAAACAACAGCGGCAATACACAATCGCTATTGCTTGGTCACATGCAATACACCACGAGTTATAATGATGTAGCAGGTTTCGGTTCAAAATATGTAGCTGCCCAGCAATCACAATCTTCCTCTGTATTTGCCAATTCGTATGGCAATCAAATCAATGAAATTGGAGAAGTGATAAAAGCGGTAAAAGATAACCCTGCCCAGGTAAACATGTATGCAGTGGCGCGGATATGGAAGGTGTTTTGTTATAGCCGGATCACAGATCTGTATGGAGATATTCCCTATTCACAGGCAGGGCAAGGATACAACAGTTCCATTTTTCAACCGGTATATGATGCGCAAAAGGATATTTATGCGGATCTGCTAAAGGAACTGGAACAGTCAGCATTGGCATTAAATACCGCCAACACCACTACTTTCGGGACTTCTGATTTAGTATATAGCGGCAATACGATTCTTTGGAAAAAATTTGCTTATTCGCTTATGCTGCGGTTGGGTATGCGCATGACCAAAGTAGATATTGCGGCTGCTCAAAGCTGGGTGACCAAGGCCATTGCCGGCGGCGTTATTATGAGCTATAGCGATATCGCCAAAGTTAATTATGTGGGTTCAGGCCAGGATATCAATAAAAATCCGATGGCGTTGAATATGCTGAACAGTGATTACATCAAGGCCGATGGGTTGAACAATACAGAAGGCGGAAAGTACCAGCAGGCATTTATTGACTCACTGAAATACAACAATGATCCCAGGCTGAGCGTCATCTCCGTAGTTTATCAAAATGGTGTAGCGAACAGCACACCCGCGGTACAAAAAGGTTTGCCTGCTACCATCAATGGCGTTAAACCGGCCGATTTTGGAACCTATTCAGAACCAAAACAATCAACTGTATTACGGGTTGATGCGCCCATGCTCATTTTTACTGCGGCGGAATCTTATTTTTTACTGGCAGAAGCTGCATTAAGAAATTGGTATGCAGCCGAAACACCGGTTGCTTTATATGAAAAGGGAATCAGGGCCGCTATGCAGCAATGGGATCTTAGTAGTGGTGTTACAGGTACGATTTCGGGCAGCCAGGTAGATGCTTATGTGGCTGCGCATCCGCTTACTGCAAAAGGCAGCACGGTCGATAATCAAACAGAACAAATTTATACGCAGTTCTGGCTGGGCATCTTCCCAGATGCACAGGAAGTCTTTAATAATTTCCGCCGCACGGGTTATCCCAAGCTGGTGCCCAATAATTATCCCGGCAACGCCACCAATGGCCAATTTTTCCGGCGTTTCCTGTACCCGGTGATAGAACAAACACTCAACACAAAATCTTATAATGCCGCCGTGGCCAGGCAGGGAGCCGATCTATTCGGGACCAGGATCTGGTGGGACAAATAATCATTCATCACTGCTAATCATAATAAGGTAACCATGAAGACAGCAAGAAGATCTGCCTTAAAAAAAATCATTGCTTCGGTAACCGCGGCAATTGGAATGGGCTTTGTTTCCGCCGCGAAAGCAAACGACTATACGAACAGGAAAAAAAGTTTTAACATTCAAAAATCAGATGACCAGAGCACGCCTCTATTTGCCGGCGCTACCAAGTTCAATGGCCTTGTTTTTATTGCCGGTAAAGGCGCCCATTTTGAAGGCGATATTAAATCACATACCGACCATGTATTGAAAGAATTGGAAAAAGAATTAGTCAATGCAGGTTCATCCATGGAGAAAGTGTTAAAAGTATCCGTGTTTCTGAATGATATCGAAGATTACAAAGGCATGAATGAAATATACCAGGGCCGGTTTGGAAAAAATCCACCGGTGCGCACGACCGTTGCAGTGGCTAAGGGTGGCGTACCTGGTAATTCGCTGGTAGAAATGGACTGCATCGCATATACCTGACAACGTTGGTAATTGCGGATATAGCGAAGGCTATTGATACTATAAAGTCTTTCATATTTTTCTATGGTTGCAGTTTCAGCCAACCGTATATCGCCCAATAAAAATCAACATGCAAAGAAGAGAACTTATTAAATATATATCCCTTTCTCCGTTGGTCACGGGTACCGTTTTATTGTCGCCGGCATCAGCATCGCCTGGAGCAAAAAAAAGAGATCTATTCAAAGAGCTGGGTGTACGCACTTTTATTAATGCGGCCGGAACATATACTGCTATGACAGGTTCCCTGATGCACGATTATGTAGTGGAAACCATCCGCGATCATGCAACTGATTTTTGCATGATGGATGAGCTGCAGGATAAGACAGGCGAAAAGATTGCCAGCCTGGTACATGCTGAAGCGGCAGTGGTCACCACCGGGGCGTTTTCTGCCATGACCTTGGGGCTTGCCGGTATTTTAACGGGCATGGATACAAAAAAAGTTGAGCAACTCCCCCACCTGGATGGCACGGGTATGAAATCGGAAGTTATCATTCAGAAAGCCCACGAAATTGTTTACAATCATGCGTTGAAAAACACCGGATGCAAAATAATCTACATAGAAACAGTAGACGAATTGGAAAAAGCCATCAATGAAAAAACGGCGCTACTGCATTTTCTGAATATTGAAGCCGACAAGGGGAAAATCCTGCATGAAGAATGGGTGGCCATCGGTAAAAAACATGGTATTCCCACTTCAATAGATATTGCGGCCGATGTGCCGCCTGTATCCAATCTCTGGAAGTTTAATGAAATGGGATTCAGTTTTGTTGCCATCTCGGGCGGCAAAGCCATTCGCGGACCGCAAAGTGCCGGCCTGCTCATGGGCAAAAAAGAAATTATTGCGGCAGCAAGATTAAGTATGCCACCGCGGGGATTTAATATTGGCCGCGGGTTTAAAGTAAACAAAGAAGAAGTACTGGGTATGTATGTGGCATTGGAAAAATACATCGGGCAGGATCACCAGAAAGAATGGGACAATTGGCAAGCCGCCACCGCGGTTATTGAAAACAGTGTGAAAGCTGTAAATGGTGTCAGCACCGCGATAAATATTCCTCCGCTCGGAAACATAACGCCTACCCTCGCCATCAGTTGGGACATTAGCAAAATAAAAATTACCGCAAAAGATCTACAGTTGAATCTGCGCAATGGATCGCCTTCGATTGAAATAGGCAGTGCACAGAATACCAGGATCACAATAACTGTGTGGATGTTGAAACCGGGCCAGGAAAAATTAGTCGCCGCCAAAATAAAAGAAGAGTTGGCAAAAGCAGCCGTATCCTGATATTGACCAACAATAAAGCGCATGCGAAAAATAAGTATTGCCGGCTGTGTACTTTTTGTTTCACTGTTTGCACAAGCACAGTCATATAACCTGTTGATAAAAGGCGGGCAGGTAATTGATCCCAAAAGCAGCATCAATGCCGTGATGGATATTGCTGTAGTCGATGGCAAAATTGTAAGCATCGCTGAAAATATTGACAGTACAGGCGCCCTGCAGGTAATCAATGCCCGGGGCATGTATGTAATACCTGGTCTTATTGATTTACATACCCATGTTTTTTATGGAACCGGCACGGATAATAATTACAGCAATGGACCATTGTCGATAGTGCCCGATGGATTTACTTTCCGTAACGGCATTACCACTGTGGTAGATGCAGGTTGCTCGGGCTGGCGTGCATTCACGACTTTCAAAAAGCAGGTAATTGATATGTCGCAGACAAGGGTATTGGCCATGCTGAATATTGTAGGAGAAGGTATGCGTGGCTGGCCCTATGAACAGGACACGCGCGATATGGATGGAAAGATAACTGCGCTGATGGCTAAGCGTTATCGGGATTATGTAGTGGGTATTAAAGTAGCACATTATTCAGGCAATGAATGGACACCGGTGGAAGAAGCACTAAAAGCCGGGCAATTGGCCAACCTGCCTGTCATGATAGACTTTGGCAGCAGTAACCCGGCGCTGTCTATCGAAGAATTGTTTATGAAGCGCCTGCGGCCCGGGGATATTTTTACGCACTGTTTCGGCCAGCTTAACAATCGCGAACCAATTGTCGATACTGCAACAAAAAAAATAAAATCATTTGTATGGGAGGCGCAAAAAAAAGGAATTGTATTTGATGTGGGTTATGGTGAAATCAGTTTCGCGTTTTCGCAGGCAATTCCTGCCTTTAAAAACGGCTTCTTCCCCAACTCTATCAGCTCTGATATTCATACCGGCAGTATGAACAATTCAATGAAAGATCTGCTGAATATTATGTCTAAAACTATGGCCATCGGAATGAAATTGGAAAAGGTAATCCAGGCCGCTACCTGGAATCCGGCCAAAGAAATAAAACATGAAGAATTGGGAAACCTGTCGGTAGGCGGTATCGCTGATATTGCCATTTTATCGATCCGTAACGGCCAGTTTGGCTTTTATGATTACACGGGTTATAAAATCCAGGGCGCGCAGAAACTGGAATGTGAAATGACCATCAAAGCGGGAAAGATTGTATATGATGTCAATGGTATTGCGGTCCCGCTGGTAATTCCAAAAATGCAAAAGCCATTAACCAGCAAATAAAATAGCCTGATTATTTACAAAGTATACATCGGATAAAGATGATAGTTTTATAAGCAGTCCGTTTTTTAAGGAGAAGAGGCATGTCTATGCCTTTTTTATTTTATCGCGACTGCATTACCATCAATTATACAGGTTATGAATATCAAAAATGTACCGATAATCTTCTTTCTTACGTTCGCAGCACTGATATCTGCAGCACAGGATAAAGTAAACGATGATGAGGCCAGCAGCTATAACCGCAATAAACCTGAAAGGGAAGAATGGCTGCGCAATACAAACAGCGGCCTGTTCATTCATTTCAGCGCGGATGCACAGTTAGGTATTGTAATCAGTCATTCGCTGGTAGGCGCGTCAGCAGACTATGTAAACCGCTATTTTTCTGAACTGCCCGCTTCGTTCAACCCCTCAAAATTTGATCCGGCAGAAATCGCTTCGCTGGCAAAACTGGCCGGTATGAAATACATCATGTTTACCACCAAACATCATTCAGGTTTCTGCATGTGGGATACTAAAACAACTTCCTATAACATTATGAATACAGCTTACCATAAAGATCTGTTGCAGGAATTTGTGGATGCTACCAGGAAAGCAGGCCTGCAGGTTGGCTTTTACTTTTCACCCGAAGATTTCAATTTTTACTACAGGCATAAATTGCCCATCAGCAGGGATACCATGCTTATGAGTACAGCAATAAAAGAAGAATTTGACGATTTCACACGGAAACAATGTGAAGAACTAATGACGCATTACGGCAAAATAGACCTGTTGTTTATTGATGGTGAACCAAAAGAGATTGTAAAAGAAACCTGCTGGAAACTGCAGCCGGATATACTGATAACGCGTGGCGCATTAAAAACACCGGAGCAAATGTTGCCGGGCATTACGGTTACTGAGCCATGGCTTTCCTGCATCACGATGGGAACCGCCTGGCAATATCAGCCCAGCAACGAGCGCTACAAACCCGGCACGATGCTGATTGAACTGCTCATTGAAGCCAGGAGTAAGGGAGGTTCCTTATTGTTGAATATAGGACCCAAATCAAATGGCGCTATTGCAGATGAGCAGGAAGCCCGCCTGCGTGAAATGGCTGCCTGGTATTTTATTAACCGGGAAGCAGTTGACAACGTGCGATCCTGGGTCATTAATAAAGAAAAGAATATCTGGTATACATCCTCGATCAATAAAAAATCAGTGTACGCCATATTTACCAATGCGGCCGGTTGGCCCGAGGGAGAAAGAAAAGAAATTATATTGCATGCGCTAAAGGCAACGGATTCAACTAAAATAGGCGTGTTGGGCCAAAACAGTCTGCTGCAGGAATATAAACCTGGGAAAGATGTCAGTTGCCGGTTCCGGCAAACAGATACAGGGTTGGTTGTATCTATAGTAAAAGCACAACGCATATACGACGATCACAAATGGCCTGGCCCTGTTGTCATAAAACTGGAAAATATTTTACCGGCTGTTGAACCGGTACAAGTCATAACAGGAACAGTAAAACCAACGCCGGGTACTGTCCTGTTCAATGGTAAAGTTGTACCATACCGGTCAAGGCCAGGTTTGACTGCCTGGTTTTACTATCGTGTTTACCATGGACAGACAGAAGATTTATATAGCGGGGAATGGATAAAATCAGGAACTGCCGTAACAGATGCAAGTGGTAACTTAAAGTTGCTGAAAAATCACGTAAAGAAGGGATTGCAATATGAATACAAGGCAGTTGTGCTAAACAATCGTATTGAAATAGAAGGGGATAAAAAAATATTCCTGCGATAATAAATAAGATTGCAGCAGCACTGTTGATGATTGCTAAAATAATCGTACCTAATGTTGTAAAACAGGATGAAAAAAAGAATTGCACTTATCTTTTTTATTTAATTACTGTATATGGAAAATCTAACACCTGATCAGAATTTTAAACAAACCGGATTAATCTTACCTCCTGCCCCAGCCCCAATGGGCGTATACAAACCCTGCCTGGTGGATGGAAAACATTTGTATCTATCAGGACATGGCCCGGTACAGAATGATAAAACACTTATCGTTGGCCGCATCGGTGTCGAATTGGATATGGAACAGGGTAAATTGGCAGCGCGCCAGGTGGCCCTCACAATGCTGTCTACTATTCTTGCCAACCTTGGATCTTTAAACAAGATCAAAAGAGTCATAAAAGTATTGGGCATGGTAAATTGCGTAGCCACATTTGAAAAACATCCTTATATAATAAACGGCTGCAGCGAATTGTTTGCAACAGTATGGGGAACGGACAACGGCGTGGGTGTAAGAAGTGCTGTAGGTCTTGGATCTTTACCTGATAATATCCCGGTAGAAATCGAGGCCCTGTTTGAATTAATTTAAACAGTTTGAAGTATCCGATCAAAAAACAAATTATGTTTATTGCAGACGCACATCTTGATCTAAGCATGAATGCCCTGGAATGGAACCGGGATCTTACGAGGCCGGTGAATGAAATCCGGGAAAGAGAACTGGGATTAACCGACAAACCCGATCGTGGAAAAGGCGTGGTGTCGTTGCCGGCCCTTCGCGCAGGTAATATCGGGCTGGTAGTAGCCACACAGATTGCCCGTTATGTGTCGCCTGAAAATAAATTGCATGGCTGGCACTCACCCGCACAGGCTTGGGCACAAACACAGGGACAACTTGCCTGGTATAAAGCGATGGAAGAAGCAGGTGAAATGTGCCAGGTGAACAATATTGGATCACTGGAGAAACATCTTGAATTGTGGAACAATGGAAGTTCTGTTGAGAAAAAACCAGTTGGTTATATTTTAAGCCTTGAAGGTGCTGATTCTTTCATAACAGTTGACTATGTAGAAAGAGCGTATCAATATGGATTAAGAGCAGTAGGCCCGGCACATTACGGACCTGGCAGGTATGCGAATGGAACGGATGCCAAAGGAAAAATGCAGGAGAATGGCATTGCGCTCCTGAAAAAAATGGAAGAACTGAATATAATATTAGATGCCACTCATTTGTGCGATGATGCTTTTTTTCAGGCAATGGAAAACTTCAACGGGCCTGTGTGGGCAAGCCACAATAATTGCAGATCATTGGTGAATCATAACCGGCAATTCAGCGATCTGCAATTAAAAATATTGATCGACCGGGGAGCGGTGATAGGTGCAGCGATGGATGCCTGGATGATAGTGCCGGGATGGAAAAGAGGTATATCGACACCGGAAAACATGGATTGCAATCTTGAAAGACTGGTCGACCATATGGATCATATTTGCCAGTTGGCCGGCAATACAGCGCATGTTTGCCTGGGAACGGATTTGGATGGTGCTTTTGGAAAAGAACAGTGCCCTTGCGATATTGATACCATAGCGGATCTTCAGCGTCTCATTCCAATATTATCAAAAAGGGGCTATGCTGAGGATGAGATTGAGAACATCATGCATAAAAATTTTCTGAAATTCCTTAGAACAGCGTGGAAAACATAAACTGCTGCTGAACACGATTTGCCCGGGATTATGTTCGTATCAGCTTTCCTTTAACCCGGCTGATGGCTCCTGCACAGCTGCAGCGGCCATTTCCTTCAACTCCTGCTGTTGCATTATTGAACCGCTGTAGAGAATAAAAAAGATATATTCATTGGAACCAAGGTTTTCGCCATTGCTGCCGCATAAATTACTGTTATGGATAACAATGTCCTTATTGTCCAGCAGCCATTTGTTAATCTCCTGTTGCAATAAGACCACGTTTTCACCACTGAATATTTTCAGTTTATACATGATTACTCATTAAATGCCATACTTTCTATCCAATCCTTGATCTCACGCCTCGAGCGGCCCATTTTCCTCGACAATCTGTCCAGCAATTCATCTTCCTTACCTTTTTCATATTGCAAATCTTCTTCTGTTAAGCCGGTGTTGTGTTCCATGAGTTTGTCTTTAACAAATTTCCATGGCTTGCTCAATTGCAGTTCCATATATTTGAATTTTATATGATTAACAATCCTATTATCTGCATAGCAATTTCATGCCACAATCGGTCTAAAAGAGGTCGTTTAAAGCTGGAGATTTTTTTCTACAGTATTATTTAAGCATTGTAAACACTTAGAAACAAGGGAGTAACCATATTTATACAAGGAATGCCAGCTTGAATAAACATGAACCACCCGTTATTCCAAAACCGGCACGATCATTTTTTCCTTCGGAGCTTCTTTGGCCGCGGCTATTTTCTTTTTTACGTGCCGGTCGATCATGTACATCAGAACCATGGCCACTATCATACTACCGGTAACGGCAA
>Ga0157378_10005305_pt1 | contig 11317 bp, 10 predicted proteins | sample M65metaG_FD_115309 | JGI IMG/M metagenome (GOLD analysis project Ga0157378, IMG submission 115309) | Miscanthus rhizosphere microbial communities from Kellogg Biological Station, Michigan, USA - M6-5 metaG | ecosystem: Host-associated > Plants > Roots > Rhizosphere > Soil | place: USA: Michigan...
ATGGTGGCGTCGTCGCCGGTCGCGATGGCCTTGGCTTCGGTGTCGATAGTGGTGCCGCTCTGGAAGGTCAGGCGAAGTGTGATCGTGGTGCCCGGCTTCACCGCGGGATCGAGGCCGAACAGCATGGCATGGTTGCCGCCGGGCTTGAATTCCACCTCTCCGCTTGCGGGAACGTCCACGCCCGTGAGCGGGGTCATGCTCATCATCCCGTCCTGCATCTTGTTTTCGTGAAGTTCGACGGTTGCTGCCTTCGGGCTCGATATGGCTTCGAGCCGGTCGGCCGCCTGGCCGCCATGGATCGTGAAATAGCCGGCCGCGGGGCGCCCTTCCACCGGGGAGAGGCGCACCACGGCGTCGGTAACGCTCAGTGCTTCGGGCTTTGCGGGAGCGGTCTGCCCGCCCTTGCAGGCGGCCAGGATGGTTAATAAAGCAAGCGCGAAGAGAGGGCGTTTCATGGCGTTTTCCTTTTCGCGCGCGCCTTAACGCGCTCCCCGTCTTGCAGCAACCGAAACGACCCCTATATCGCGCCCACATGGTGCAACCCTGCGCGATGGACACTTGCCTCGTTTATGGGGGTGTCCGGGCAGGAATGAATGGGGATAGGAAGGTTTAGGTTATGGCAAAGGTTATTGGTATCGACCTCGGGACGACGAACAGCTGCGTCGCCGTCATGGAAGGCAGCAAGCCGAAGGTCATTGAGAATGCGGAAGGCGCACGTACGACGCCCTCCATCGTCGCCTTTACGAAGGACGGCGAGCGCCTTGTCGGCCAGCCGGCCAAGCGGCAGGCCGTCACCAATCCTGACAACACGGTGTTCGCGGTCAAGCGCCTGATCGGCCGCCGCTTCGACGATCCGATGACCAAGAAGGACATGGAACTCGTCCCCTACACCATCACCAAGGGCCAGAATGGCGACGCCTGGGTAAAGGCGGGCGGCGAGGATTATTCGCCGTCACAGGTTTCGGCCTTCATTCTTCAGAAGATGAAGGAAACCGCCGAATCCTATCTTGGCGAGCCGGTGACGCAGGCGGTCATCACGGTTCCCGCCTACTTTAACGACGCGCAACGCCAGGCGACCAAGGACGCGGGCAGGATCGCGGGCCTCGAAGTGCTCCGCATCATCAACGAACCGACTGCCGCCGCGCTCGCCTATGGGCTTGAGAAGCAGGACGGCAAGACGATCGCGGTCTATGACCTTGGCGGCGGCACCTTCGACATCTCGATCCTCGAAATCGGTGATGGCGTGTTCGAAGTGAAGTCGACCAATGGCGACACCTTCCTCGGCGGTGAGGATTTCGACGCGAAGGTCGTCGAATATCTCGCCGATGAGTTCAAGAAGGCCGAGGGCATCGATCTTCGTGGCGACCGGCTTGCGCTGCAGCGGCTCAAGGAAGCTGCGGAAAAGGCCAAGATCGAACTGTCGTCGGCGCAGACGACCGAGGTCAACCTGCCGTTCATCACGGCCGACCAGAATGGTCCGAAGCACCTCGTCAAGACAATAACCAGCGCCGATCTGGAGCGCCTGGTCGAGGCCCTCATCCAGCGTACGCTGGAGCCTTGCAAGAAAGCGCTGGCCGATGCTGGGCACAAGACCGGCGACATCGCCGAAGTCGTGCTCGTCGGCGGCATGACCCGCATGCCCAAGGTGCGCGAGGCCGTGAAGGCCTTCTTCGGCAAGGAGCCTCACACCGGCGTCAACCCGGATGAGGTCGTCGCGATGGGCGCCGCCATTCAGGCGGGCGTGCTGCAGGGCGACGTCAAGGACGTGCTGCTGCTCGACGTGACCCCGCTCTCGCTGGGCATCGAGACGCTGGGCGGCGTGTTCACCCGCATGATCGATCGCAACACGACGATCCCGACCAAGAAGTCGCAGACCTATTCGACCGCCGAGGACAACCAGAACGCGGTGACGATCCGCGTTTTCCAAGGCGAGCGCGAGATGGCGGCCGACAACAAGATGCTAGGTCAGTTCGATCTGATCGGTATTCCAGCTGCGCCGCGCGGCGTGCCACAGATCGAGGTCATCTTCGACATCGACGCCAACGGCATCGTGCATGTGACGGCCAAGGATAAGGGCACCGGCAAGGAGCAGCAGATCAAGATCCAGGCGTCCGGCGGTCTGTCCGATGCCGACATCGATCAGATGGTCCGCGATGCTGAGAAGTTCGCCGAAGAGGACAAGAAGCGCCGCGCTGCGGCCGAGGCGAAGAACAATGCCGAAAGCCTCATTCATACCACCGAGCGTCAGCTTCAGGAGCATGGCGACAAGGTCGACGCAGGGCTCAAGTCCGAAATCGAAGGTGCACTTGCGGCTGCCAAGGCCGCGGTCGACGGCGGCGATGCCGATGCGATGACCGAAAAGGCGCAGGCGCTTGCGCAGGTCGCGATGAAGCTCGGCCAGGCGATTTATGAGAAGGAGCAGGCGGCAAATGCAGGCGCGCCGGGTGCGGAAGAACCGCAGGTTGGTGGCGACGACGTTGTTGACGCCGAATTCTCCGAAGTGGATGACAACAAGGCGTAACCCGATGCACCCGTTCCGTCATTTCGGCGAAAGCTGGAATCTCCGTTGTCCCGGCAACACCCGCGACGAGGGAGACCCCGGCTTTCGCCGGGTTGGCGTATGGGCTAGAGTGAGCGTGAAGTGCCGGGGGGCTGAATGAGCGTCGACACCGATTATTACGAGTTGCTGCAGGTCGAACGCACGGCTGACGACAAGACGATCAAATCCTCCTACCGCCGGCTGGCGATGGAGTGCCATCCCGATCGCAATCCCGGCTGCACCATATCCGAGGAAAAGTTCAAGGCGATCAGCGAAGCCTATGACTGCCTGAAGGATCCGCAGAAGCGCGCGGCCTATGATCGTTTCGGCAAGGCTGCGTTCCAGAACGGCGGCTTCGGTCCATCGGGTGGCAGTGGCCAGGGCTTCGATGGCTTCTCGGACATTTTCGAGAATATCTTCGGTGAGTTCATGGGTGGCCGGGGCGGCGGCGGTCGTCAGCGCGTCCAGCGCGGTGCCGATCTGCGCTATGATCTCGAAATCTCCATGGAAGAAGCCTTTTCGGGCAAGGAAGCGACGATCGCATTCGATGTCGCGATGACCTGCGAAGAATGCAGCGGCGCCGGTGCCAAGCCAGGAACCGGCACACGGGCGTGTGGTACCTGCGCCGGGCATGGCAAGGTGCGCGCGCAGCAAGGCTTCTTCGTGGTCGAGCGGACCTGCCCAACCTGCCACGGACGGGGGGAGACCATCAGTGATCCCTGCGCATCCTGTCGCGGCGAAGGCCGTATCGATCGCGAGCGTTCGCTCAACGTCAAGGTACCGGCGGGCGTCGATGACGGTACGCGCATCCGCGTTTCCAATGAGGGCGAAGCTGGCGCGCGAGGCGCGCCGCCCGGCGACCTTTATATTTTCGTCCATGTCACGCGTCATCCGCAGTTCCAGCGTGAGGGTACAACCCTGTTTGCGCGCGCGCCGATCAGCTTCGCCATGGCGGCGCTTGGTGGCACGATCCAGGTGCCGGGAATAGACGGCAAGACGATCGATCTGCGCGTCCCGGCGGGATTGCAGTCGGGCACCCAGCTTCGCCAGCGCGGGGCCGGGATGCCGGTGCTCAATGGGCGCGGGCAGGGGGATCTCGTCGTTCAGATCGACGTGGAAACGCCCTCCAAGCTGAGTGCGCGTCAGCGCCAGTTGCTCGAAGAGCTACGTGAGCTGGAAGCCGCTCAATCGGAATCCGACGAGGGATTCTTCGGTAAACTCAAGGATATCTGGAACAGTTAGCCGCTTTTCGCGGCTGAATAAGGGAACTGGCCCCCGCCCTGCCGCCGGCCGAGCCGGCGGCGGAGCGGAGCGTTTCCGGCCTTAGAAGGTCAGCAAAACCCCCACGACCAGAAACTGGGCAGCGATGGCAACGAAGGCATTCGTCGCAGACTCGAGCACCTGCATGGTCATACTCCTTAAATGGCAAAGCCATCCGCACTCATTGTGCACTGCACATATGGGTCTTTCGGCGGTTCATCGCAATTCGAAAACGGGTCGTCCAAGTTGCATAAAATGCAATTAGTATAAATATTTGTAAAATAGTAATATTATGCATGGCGATAAATTGGCTCGGCAAAGTTGCAGCACGAGGCTGCATCAGCGCATGTGCGGTTGCAGCATTACCCAGAGCACTATCGACCCAGTCCGGTCAGCTGTTCCAGAGCTTTCGCAATTCCGGCCGCCTGATAAGGCTTTTGGACGATCGGAACGTTCTCCATGTCTGGGGAAAAGCGCGCCTGGTCGCCATACCCCGTCGCGAAAAGGAACGGAATTCCGCGCCGGACAAGTTCTTCCGCGATCGGCAGGCTCGTTTGATCGCCCAGATTGACGTCCAGGATCGCGATCTCGATTGCCTCGCGGTTGAGTTCCTCCCTTGCGGTCCGGATATTGGCGGCCGCCACCACCCTTTCGGCGCCGAGGAGGTGCAAGATGTCTTCGGCATCCATTGCAACGATCAGGCTGTCTTCAACCAGCAGGAGGCATTACCCCTTCAGCGGCTGATGCTCAAGGGTCGGATCCACGGTACCCGGTCCCTGGTCGACAATATCGGTGGCACTTGCCACGGTCGGCCGAGCATGCTTGGCAGGGATGCAGAAATGCGCGGCAACGCCGGTCACATGGTAGTGAACCTCGGCCTTGCCGCCCAGATTGAAGGGGATTGATCGATTGATGATCGTCGTCCCGAACCCTTCGCGCGAAGGTGACTCGACCGGCGGCCCGCCGTTTTCGCGCCAGTCGATCAACAGATCGCCGTCATCGCTCAGCCGCCATTCCACAGCGACCTGCCCAGAGCGCCGCCTCGCTGTCGAGCGGGGGCGCGACGAATGGCGAGGGCGTCGCGCTGCCCAGCGCCTCAAGGTCCGGGATCAGTGCCTGCTCGCGCCCTGAGAAATCGTGTATATTCGACGAGATCGGATAGATCGAAAGAGCCGAACGCGGCATCCCTTTAGCGTGGTACGGTGCCGTCGCCTCCCGCAGCAAGAGGTGTGCGGCATTCATCCGAAGACGCGATTGAAGATCGTCTCGACATGCTTGAAATGATAATCGAGGTCGAATTTCTCCTCGAGTTCCGCCGGTGACAGGGCAGCGTTCACTTCTGGGTCTGCCTTGAGCAGCTCGAGAAGTGAAAGCTGGCCGTCGGATTCCCATACCTTCATCGCATTCCGTTGCACGAGGCGATACGCGTCCTCGCGGGTGATTCCGGCTTGTGTTAGCGCAAGAAGCACGCGCTGAGAGTGCACAAGTCCGCCCATCTTGTTCAGATTTTTCAGCATGCGCTCCGGATAAACCAGCAGCTTATCGATCATGCCGGTCAAACGGCCGAGCGCGAAATCGAGCGTGATGGTGGCGTCCGGGGCGATATAGCGCTCGACGGAGCTGTGGCTGATGTCGCGCTCGTGCCAGAGCGCCACATTTTCAAGCGCGGGCGTCACATAGCCGCGCACTATGCGGGCAAGGCCGGTGAGGTTCTCGGTCAGCACTGGATTGCGCTTGTGCGGCATGGCCGACGAGCCTTTCTGGCCTGGCGAGAAATATTCTTCGGCTTCAAGCACTTCGGTGCGCTGGAGATGCCGGACCTCGGTCGCCAACCGCTCGATCGAGGATGCGATCACGCCGAGCGTGGCGAAGAACATCGCATGCCGATCGCGCGGGATGACCTGTGTTGAAGTGGGTTCGACGGACAGACCGAGTTTGGCGGCGACATGGTCTTCAACGCGTGGATCGATATTGGCGAACGTGCCGACCGCGCCGGAAATCGCGCAGGTCGCCACATCGGCGCGGGCTGCCACCAACCGCTCCCGGTTGCGCGCGAACTCGGCATAGGCCTGCGCCAGTTTCAGGCCGAAAGTTACCGGCTCGGCATGGATGCCGTGGCTGCGCCCAATCGTCGGGGTAAATTTGTGCTCTAGTGCGCGGCGCTTGATGACCTCCAGCAGCCGGTCGATGTCTGCGAGAAGGATGTCGGAAGCCTTGGCGAGCTGGACCGCGAGGCAGGTGTCGAGCACGTCGGAACTGGTCATGCCCTGGTGCATGAAGCGCGCCTGATCGCCGACATTGTCGGCCACCCAGGTGAGGAAGGCGATCACGTCATGCTTGGTTACTGCCTCGATCGCATCGATCGCGGTGACGTCGATCACGGGATTGGTCGCCCACCAGTCCCACAGCGCCTTGGCGGCCTCCTTCGGGACGACGCCAAGCTCGGCGAGCGCGTCGGTAGCGTGCGCTTCGATCTCGAACCAGATCCGGAACTTCGCCTCCGGTTCCCAGAGCGACGCCATTTCCGGCCGTGAATAGCGGGGGACCATAGATGTTTCCTGCGGGATGATGTGATTGAAGGGCAGGCGGGTAGCAGAGCCAGAACCAGGCATCAACGATCGCGAGCCATTCGGCTCGTCGCGCTATCGCCTCGCTCCACGGGAGTCGCAATTGGGTCGGGCAACGGCTGCCTGCTCACCGCGTTTGCATCGTGACCCGAGACATGTCGGGACCGATTAGGAGATTTCAGATGAACCTTCACATGATGCTGGCCGGCGCGGCCGCGATTGCGGTTGCCACCGGCGCCATGGCTGAGGATGTCGCCGCGCCCGCCGATCCGAACGCGGCCATGACTCAGCCCGCAACCCCGGATGCCAATGCGTCGATGGGTGCGGCTGGAACCACGGCGCCCGACACGGGCATCAATGCCACCGTCGCCTCCAGCGGCACCCCGGCAAATACGCCTGCGGCCGCGGCACCGGATCCCGCCACCGGCGTGGCGTCAGCCCCGCCGGCCACCGATGCGGCGTCGGCAGCCGCGACCCCCGGCCAGACGACCGGGACGGACAGCCAGAGCGCGATGACCGCTCCGGCTCCCGCAGCTGCAGTGGACCCCGCCAAAGCCCAGGCCGCCGATCAGATGATCGCGCAGAACTGGAGCAAATATGATGCTGGCGGCAAAGGCCAGCTGACTCCCCTCGAATTCGGAACCTGGGTGCTCGCCGCGCAGGGTAACGACATGGGCGCACAGGTCGAGAAAAGCCGCCAGAGCCGCCAGGCCAATCTCCCGTCGACCAAGGTGCTCAATGCCACGGCTGCCGAATTCTCGAAGGCCGACAGCAACAAGGACCGGTCGATCTCGCAGGACGAACTGCGCAGCTATCTCGCCGGCTAAACGAGATGGAGGGGAGTCGGTGATCCGGCTCCCCTTTTTTCTAGATAAGCCCCATTGAACGCAGGCTGCTGTGGCTGTCGCGGCCGATCACGATATGATCATGCACCACGATGCCCAGCGGTTTTCCAGCTTGCGAGATCTGCCGGGTGAGCTCGATATCTTGGCGGCTGGGTGCCGGGTCGCCACTCGGATGGTTGTGGACCAGGATCAGCGAGGCCGATCCCAGGTCCAGTGCGCGCTTAATTACCTCACGCACATAAACGGCCGCCTGATCGATCGATCCCTCGCTCACCAATTCATCACGGATGAGAGCATTCTTGCCATTGAGGTGCAGGACGCGCACGCGTTCGATCGCGCGATGGGCCATGTCGACGGTCAGGTAATCGATCAATGCCTGCCAGCCGCTCAGCACCGGCCGGGCAATGATTTCTGACTTGAGCATCCGAAGCGCGCTTGCCTCGGCGATCTTGATCGCGCTGGCTTCGCGCTCACTCAATCCCGCCCGCATAAGCGTCTCGCCATCGGCGGAAAATAGCGGACCAATTCCGCCAAATTCGCGGATCAGCGCCTTGGCGCGTGGCTTGGTATCGACGCGGGGGATGACGAGCGTCAGCAGATATTCGACCAGTTCATGATCCAGCAGCGCATCCGGCCCATGTTCGATCAGGCGCTTGCGCAACCGCTCACGATGCCCTTTCGCGTCGATATCGTCCCCGTTCATCCAAGTGGGTTTAGGTGAGCAAGGCGGTCGTTTGAAGCTGTAAAGAGCCGGAGACGCTTGAACTCCTGCCGATTACAGGCATTGACTGAAAAATAGTGCCGTCAGAGGATAAAGCGATCTTGGTGGACGAGGGACTGGAGGAAGGGGGGGAACGCGCGCGCAGGCGCAGGCTTCCGATCCTTTTCCTTATGCTCGCCCTGCTGGCGCTGATCCTGTTGGCCGTCTGGTCGGCGCGCAAGCCGATTGCCCGCAACTATATCGACAAGACGCTGGCGGATGCGGGGGTACCGGGCCGCTACACGATCACCCGCTTCGGCTTTCGCACGCAACGGCTTGAAAACATCGTCATCGGCGATCCTCGTTCCCCGGACCTGACCGCCAAATGGGCAGAGGTCGGTTTCGGATTTTCCGGCCTGTTCCCAACGCTCCGGATGGTCCGCGCGGAAGGCGTGCGGTTGCGCGGGCGGTGGGGGGACGGCCGTCTTTCGCTGGGCACGCTCGACCGTCTGCTGCCCCAAGCGTCCGGCGAGCCATTCGTGTTGCCCGACATCGATCTGGCGGTGGGTGATGCCCGGATGCGGCTTGAGACGCCTGCCGGTGTCGTCGGACTGGCGCTCACCGGTGGCGGCAATCTTGCCGATGGTTTCATGGGACGGCTGGCGGCGATCTCGCGCCGGCTGGAAAGCGGCGGATGCGTCATCGAACGGCCCACGGCGATGCTCCACATCGCGGTCGCCGCGCGGCAACCGGCGCTTGATGGGCCGGTCCAGGCCCTGAGCGCAGCGTGTGGAAAAACCACGGTCCAGAGCCCGCGCAGCGCAATCGACCTCGCCTTGAGCCCATCGCTCGATCACTGGCGGGGCGGTGCGGTGGTTTCAACCGGCGATCTCGCGAGCGGAGACTATGGCGCGGCCTCGCTCAAGGGACGGGTCAGTTTCAGCGGCAGCGCCGCCGAAAGCGATGGCCGCGTGACCGTCGCGCTCCAGAGCGTGAGGCTGGGCGGTGTCGAAAAGAACTTCGGTGGGTTTGACGGCACGCCGATTGCGCCAATCATGCCTGCGCTTGTGCGGGCGGTCGGGGCGGCGACACGGCACCTCGATGTCGATGCGTCCCTGCACCTATCGTCCTCGGATCGCGGGCGCACACTCCACATCGCCCCGCTCACGCTCGATAGCAGCAGCGGCGCACGGCTTGAGCTCTCAGCCAGCGGGGAGGGCGGGATCGGCTGGCGCTGGCCAGAGGATCGGTTGATTGCGGATGGCAAGTTCAGGCTGTCGGGCGGCGGTTTTCCGGAAGCTGTGCTGCGGGTGCGCCACACCGAGGCGGGCGTCGAGGGCAAATATTCGATGGCGCCTTATGCCGTCCCCGGCGCGCGGCTGGCGATGGACCCGCTCAGCTTCGACAGCAACGGCTTGGAATCGCGCGTGCGTCTTGACGGCCCGCTTGCGGATGGTCAGGTGCGCGGGCTCGATGTTCCGGTGCTGGGGCGGATCAGTCCGCGCGGGATCGTCATCAATCCGTCCTGTTTCCAGTTGTCTTTCGCCGAACTGGCAATTGCCGGGACGCGTTTCGGCCAGACTCGCTTACCGGTTTGCCCGGTGGGCGGCGCGCTCTTCGCCCGCAGCACCAATGGCGGCATCGCGGGCGGTGCGGCGATCGCAGGTCCCCGGCTCAGGGGCACAATCGGGAGTGCGCCGCTGCTGATGACGGCGCAACGCCTGACCGCATCGGTCGGACGGCCGGGGTTCGTCGTCGACGGTCTGGCGGTGCGGCTCGGCACAGGTGACGACCCCACCCGGCTGTACGTGGCGAGACTGGCGGGGCAGACTAGCGCCTCTGGCTTTGCAGGCACCCTGTCGGGCGCGGCAGGCAAGATTGGTGCGGTGCCGCTGCTCGTGTCGCAGGGCGGTGGGCGGTGGGCGCTGGCCAAATCAGTGCTGAGCCTGAATGGCGAGCTTGCAGTCGACGATGCGGATCCCGATCCGCGCTTCCATCAACTCGTCAGCCGCGATGTCGCTCTTACGCTTCGCGACAGCGTGATCCGTGGCACCGCGACGCTCAATCATCCTGGCGTCGGGCAAACTATCACCCGCGTGACCCTGGCGCATGATCTCGGCAGTGGCGCCGGCCATGCCCTGCTTGACGTGCCCGGCATCCGCTTTGCCAGCGGCTTCCAGCCGGAAATGCTGACCCGCCTAACGCTGGGCGTCGTTGCCAATGCCGAAGGCAGCGTGGCGGGCAGCGGCCGGATTGACTGGGATCGGCGCGGCGTGCGCAGCACTGGCGACTTCACCACCGAAAAGATGGACTTCGCCGCCGCTTTCGGGCCGGTCACGGGACTCGCCGGCAAGATCCACTTTTCGGACCTGCTCGGCATGCAGACCCCGCCCGGGCAGACGGTCACGATTGCTTCGGTCAATCCCGGTGTCAGCGTGGAAAACGGCGTGATCCACTATCAATTGCTGGCCGATCAGATGGTCCGGATCGAGGATGGGCACTGGCCTTTCTCCGGCGGTGAACTACTGCTGGAGCCGACCCTGCTCGATTTTGGCAAGCCGAGCGATCGGTACTTCACCTTCCGCGTCATCGGGATGGACGCCGCCCAGTTCGTCCAGCAGTTTGAATTCAAGAACATCGCCGTCACCGGACAGTTCGACGGCGTCATTCCAATGATTTTCGACATTCATGGTGGGCGCATCGAAAATGGCCGGCTGGTCGTCCGCGAGAGCGGGGGCACGCTGGCCTATGTGGGCGAGATCAGCAACGAGCAGCTGGGCCGCTTCGGCAACATGGCGTTCGATGCGCTGAAATCGATCCGCTATGGCAATCTGGCGATCGAGCTCAACGGCTCGCTCGATGGCGAGATCGTCAGCAAGGTGATTTTCACGGGTACCAACGAGGCGCCCGTCGCGGTGCGCAAGGGCCTGCTCGGCGGTCTGGTCGGCCTGCCGTTTAAGTTCAACATCACCATTTCGGCGCCGTTCCGCTCGCTGGTCAATTCGGCCCAGTCGATCAACGATCCCCGCGGGCTCGTCCAGGGCGCGCTCAAGCAGCAGCGCGAGGCCGAAGCCGCGAAGCAAACCGTTCAGCCTGAAGAAAGCGAGAAAGTGCGATGAACATGCCTGTATTGACGACGGACCGCTCGGATGCGAGGCACGTCGCCATGGTGAGGGGTCTCTTCCTGGTGATGGCTTCGTCGGCGCTTTCGGGCTGCATTCAGGTGCAGGCTCCGGAAAAGCCGATCGAGATCAATCTGAACGTCAATATTCGTCAGGAGGTGGTGGTCAGCCTCCGTAACGAAGTCAAGAATCTCGACCAACAGTATCCGGGAGTATTCTGATGAAGAGCCGTTCGAAAATCCTCTTGGCGCTTGGCGGTTCGGCCGTGCTGGCGCTGGCCGGCA
>Ga0157378_10005307_pt1 | contig 11314 bp, 10 predicted proteins | sample M65metaG_FD_115309 | JGI IMG/M metagenome (GOLD analysis project Ga0157378, IMG submission 115309) | Miscanthus rhizosphere microbial communities from Kellogg Biological Station, Michigan, USA - M6-5 metaG | ecosystem: Host-associated > Plants > Roots > Rhizosphere > Soil | place: USA: Michigan...
ACTTCCTCAGGACAGCCTACGACGATGTGGTGTACAAGCGCCTGGGCGGAGAGCTGAAGCTGAGCACCACGCTGCAACGCCTGTGCAAGTACCCCTGGCTGTTCAACTTTGTGGTGAACAAGGCTTACAAAAGCCAGTCGCTGCGCGATACGATCAGTTGCATGTTCACGGATATGGACCTGCGGGAACAACTGAGCAAGCCGTCTTTTTATATTAAAATATTATTAAATAAATAGAGAGTAAGCCCGTGCCCCTTACACTTGCCTTACTTTATTAACTTTGCGCGCGCGCTTTGCGCTATTACCGGTTTCTTAATCTTTACCTCAAACATGTCGCAATACAGCAATGCGCAAGCCATGCGGTCGCTTATCAGGGCCAGCCTGCAGGCCATCTTCAAGACCCCGTCGGCCATATTCTTTGCGTTCGCTTTCCCGCTTATTTTCATACTGGTCTTTGGGTTCATGGGCAATGGCTCTTCGTTTCACATAAGCGTGGCGGCCGCGCCGGGCAGCGACACCAGCAGCATGCTCTACAGCATCATGCACCAGGTGCCTGTGCTGAAGTGGGTGGATAAAGACAGCGCCACCATCAACAAGCTGCTGAAGCAGGGCGATATCACGGCTACTATAGATATACGCAAACAACCCGCAGGCAGCAAGCCGGAATATAAAATAGTCCTCAATGCCGCCTCCACCGATATGGACAAGGCGCAGCAGTTGAAGAATATACTGGCTGGCATAGTACAAGGCACCGACCCGGAGATAAGAAAAAGGCAGCAAGAGATCGCCGACATAAATATACATGAGGCGGCAGTGCGCGACTACAAGACCATTGACTTTATACTGCCCGGCCAGCTCAGCTTCTCCCTGCTGGCATCGGGGGTATTTGGTACGGCATTCGTGTTCTTCAACCTCCGGCAGACGCTGGTGCTGAAGCGGTTCTTCGCCACGCCGGTGCGCAAGGAGATCATAGTGCTCAGCGAGGGTATAGCGCGTATGCTGTTCCAGTTGCTCAGCGTCATTGTCATCATCGGGCTGGGCTACTATGTGTTTGGGTTTACGCTGCTCAATGGCTTTATGACCTTCCTCAACATGTTCCTGGTTTGTGCGCTCTCCACGCTCATCTTCATGGGCTTTGGCTTCATAGTAGGCAGCATAGCCAAGAGCGATGCCACCATACCCATCGTATCGAACATGATCGTGATGCCGCAGATGCTGCTGGCGGGTACGTTCTTTTCCATAGACAACTTCCCGGTATGGATGCAGCCCTTCTGCCGCGCCCTGCCCCTCGCCTATCTCAATGATGCCCTGCGCAAAATGAGTTTTGAAGGCGCGAATATATGGACGGTGAAGCTGGACATACTGGCGCTGCTGGTATGGGGTGTGATCATCTATGCCGTGGCCGGAAAGACATTTAAGTGGGAGTAGTGTTTAAGTCAAAAGGGAAAAGTCAAAACCTAAAAGTGACGAACGCCATTAATATACCCTGCGTACTATAAACCCGTCAAAATCGATTTGGCTTAAGAGTCTTCAGAGTTCTGCTAATTTCAAAAAACTTGTCTCAACTAACTATATACACAGATGGCGCCGCACGCGGCAATCCCGGTCCCGGCGGCTATGGAGCTGTGCTGCATTGGGGCGCAACCATAAAGGAGATTTCGCAGGGCTATCGCCATACCACCAACAACCGTATGGAGCTGATGGCTGTGATTGCCGCCCTGGAACTGCTGAAGCGCGATGGGCTGGATATCGTCATCTACTCAGACTCGGCCTATGTGGTAAACTCAGTTGAAAAAAAGTGGGTATTCGGCTGGGAGAAAAAGGGCTATGCCGGTAAAAAGAACGCAGACCTCTGGGCGCGATTCCTCACGTTTTACAAGCGCCACCGCATCAGGTTTGTATGGGTAAAGGGCCATGCCGATAACAAATGGAACAACCGCTGCGACATTCTGGCCACCGCCGCCGCCGATGGGCGTAACCTGCTGGAAGACACGGGTTATCAGCCGGAATGATGGGCAAAATAGCGGGCTTTAACAAAATATTTTATCTCCAGGGGCATTTCTGCTAAATCTGGCACAGAATTTTCTTATGTATTATCAGAGGGCCACTGAAAAACAGGCTGCTTGAGAGATTGTTATGTGTGCTGTTATACTGGTTTTTGCCTTTTCCATGTCACTAATGATAAACAAAGTAGAGCGGGTTATTAGTCGCAACGAAGAACAGGCAGCAGAGACGGATGCTGAAACGAAAAGCTGATCACAAAGAGCCTAAAGCTTTCTGTAATCAGCCTTCAAAAATTATCACTCCTGGGAGAATTATTTTCCTTTCTTAGCGGGTGCGCTCTTGGCAGGCATAGCCTTGTTGCCTGTGTTAGTGGCGCCGGCTGGCTTCTGGAAGAACATGATAGAGATAACGCAGAGGCCTGCTATCACGCTGATCATTGTCCAGGTGCCTTTTTCCATCACATCACCAGATTGCTTTACGCCCATTACCTGGGAGCTCATAGAACCAAATGTACCGGTAAGACCACCGCCCTTGGGATTTTGAATGAGAATGAAAAACCCGAGTATCACGCACGCCAGCAGTATCAGTATGGTCAGTATTGGTATCATAATTGTTTATTCTTTAAAGCTTCTTCGATTTTGTGGGCAAAGTACGCATTTTTCTGAGGATTTCGCAAACTTAATTTACGGTACATCTCGATGGCATGGTCGTATTTTCCCTGTTTAATATATATGTCGGCCAGTGTTTCGCTGGCCATGCCCTCTTCCTTGCTTATGGAGTTTACAGCCATCTCAAACACATTCTCAGGTATCTCTTCGTTTTCTTCTTCCATGGCAGCGGCCAGCTTTTCCTTCTGCCACATGGTTTTGAGGGCCTTCTGCTCGCGGGTCTCTTCCTCCTGCCGCTCAGCGGTATGCTTGAAGTGGCGCAGCCATTCAGCAAAGCTCATCATCACCATCAGCGATTTAGGGTCGCTATCAGCTTCCTGCTTGTGCTCCAGCAGTTCGCCAGGTTCAAAGGTGAGCTCATCGGGCACCTTCTCGCCGGTGTGCCTGAAGTAGTCCTGCGAGAATACGGGGGTTATCAGTTCATCGGAAGCACCCGCTTCTTCTACTATTTCGGCCTGCTCTTCCACCACAATCTCGGCCTCGGTGATGGTAGTTACGATCCCATCTTCCACAGCGATTGTAATAGTCTCTTCTATCAGCACTACACTTTCAGGCTCGGGAACCGCCAGCACAGGTTCGGGAGCAGAGGGAGCTTCAGGGGCCGGGAGCTCAGCTACAACTGGCTTTTTGCCTTCCAGAAAATCGCAGTACTGCAGCCAGTCGCACTGCCAGGGCTTCATGCTGGTAAGCAGGGCAGGTGTGAAGCCAGCGGCTGCATAGCTCTTCCGGGCATCTATATACATGAAAGGCACGAAATAAGGGTATGCCTTACGCAGCAGGGCAACAGACTGATCGCCTGCGTCAGAGGGCGACTGTGTGCCATCGAGCACTGAAGAAATATATGTTATGGGAGCTGACTGCATCGGAAACCGGCTACCAATTTACGAAAGCTTTATTAAAAATGTCGTCGGCAAGTTGGGTACCTATATCTTCTATGAGCGCGGCCTCTACATTCTGAAGTATCTGCGCGGCATCAAAATCGGCAAAGCGGGTGAAGGTCTGGGAAAAATTGGCCTTTTCGTTGAGTTTGTTCTTAAAGGTTATCTGCACGCTGATGGTGAGCCGGTTTTTGCTGGCCACCTGCACGCCGGTAGCAGCAGTTACAGATACCGCATAGGTGGTGATGGCGCCAGTCATGTCGTAGTCGGCATCGTCGCGGGTAATGGGCGTGAGGCCGGTCTGCGAGAGTATGCGGCTGCTGATCTTGTTGGTAATGGTGGAAGCCAGGCTGGGAACCACATTGAGCGACTTATTTTCGAGGGGATGGATATTGATGGTTTTGCCATCTATGTGCGCACCCGAAAAGCTGTATATGCCGCAGCCGGATACCGATAAAAGAACAGGAAATAAAAGCAATAAAAGGCGCCCGCGAAGCATAATAATAAGGTGTAAAAGTAGCTAATAAATGGATACCGGTATGCCGAAGCATAAGCATCCGGAAAGTTAAAACGGCATCATTCCTTTATGTCGTATTCCTTGATCTTGCGGTAAAGGGTACGCTCAGAGATGCCCAGCTCGGCGGCGGCATCCCGGCGGCGGCTTTTGTGTTTCTTTAGGGCCTTGGTGATGAACTCTTTTTCACGGTCTGCGAGTACGAGCGTTTCTTCCACGTCTTCGTGATGGCCGGTGGACTCCAGCAGTATAGGGGTGCTGTTGCCGTAGTTCACATTCATAGACTGATCAGCCTCTCCATACACGGGCATAAGGGCACCGTTGCCCGAAGCTTCCATCGGGGTATAACCCTGGTGGTGGGCTACATCCACTATCATCTGTTTCAGGTCGTTCATGTCTTTCTTCAGGTCGAAGAAGAGCTTGTAAAGGATATCGCGCTCAGTATTGAACTCTGATGCCGAAACAGCCGCGCCGCCCGGGCCCGTAGTCACCAGGGCCATGCTGCGCCCAGGACCGTCCTTTTGCGGCAGGAAGCGGTGGAGCACATCGGCGGTGATGAGCTTATCGGTCGCGAGCACGGATATCTGCTCGGCTATATTTTTGAGCTCGCGCACGTTGCCGGGCCAGTGGTAGCTGATGAGCAACTGCTGCGCGGCGGCATCGAGCTGCACAGACTGTGTCTTGTAACGCTCGGCGAAATCGGCGGCGAACTTGCGGAACAGCAGGGGCACGTCCTCTTTACGGTCGCGCAGAGCGGGTACCCTTATTGGTACTGTGCTGAGACGATAGTAGAGGTCCTGGCGGAAGCTGCCCTGGTGGGTGAATTCGAGCAGGTCGCGGTTGGTGGCTGCTATCACGCGCACATCGGTCTTCTGCACCTTCGATGAGCCTACACGGATGAATTCGCCCGTCTCCAGCACGCGCAGCAGTCGTGCCTGTGTGCCCAGGGGCATCTCGCCTATCTCGTCGAGAAATATGGTGCCTCCGCTCACTGTCTCGAAGTACCCTTTACGGCTGTCCACCGCCCCGGTGAACGAGCCCTTTTCGTGGCCGAACAACTCACTGTCTATGGTGCCCTCGGGGATAGCGCCGCAGTTCACAGCAATGAAGGGGTTATGCTTACGCGGAGAGAGTGCGTGGATGATCATGGAGAACACCTCCTTGCCTACCCCACTCTCCCCTACTATGAGGACGGAAAGGTCGGTATTGGCTACCTGCACGGCGGTACTTAGGGCATGGTTGAGCGCCGGCGAATTGCCGATAATGCCAAACCTGTTTTTTATACTTTGAGTATCCATTGTAAGATGAAAACGTTTAACCTGGGATCTCTCAGGATCCTTTCAATTCTATTATGCATCCTAACCGCCGCGAGATAATGTCGCCCCTATGGGGCTCAGTGAAAATTCAAGGGTATTGTTCTATAATCATGTCGTCCCTCCGGGACTGCTACCCTTAACTTACTTACACTACCGCCTGACGATTGCGTTACTTTGCCATCCACTTTATCAAAAAAAGGACATCCCCCAAGCCCCCTTCGCCGGCGCACAAAGCCAGCACTATAAGGGGGAATACGGGATCAAATTCATTTAGCTTTCGACCATTCTTAAGACTATTTGATAGCTGAGTATTATCACTGCATCACTATCGCATTCAGATTATCTTTTACCAGTTCAACCATAACTAAACTATTTCGCCCAGTAGCGTAGCCGAGGTAGCCGAGGTGATCTTTACCATTACATAGTCGCACTTTTTGAGCGGCTGATGATTTTTTGGGAAAACCACTACTTTGTTCTGGGTATTGCGGCCGCTCCAGTCTGTATCCCGCTTTTTGCTGTCGCCCTCTATGAGCACCTCAAAGGTCTTGCCAATATCGCTCTTATAGCTTTCGCGTGAAAGGGAATTCTGCAGGTTGATGATCTCTATAAGCCGGCGCTTCTTCACTTCTTCGGGCACATCGTCGGTATAGCGGCGGGCAGCCAGAGTGCCGGGGCGCTCGCTGTATGAGAACATATAAGCCATATCGAACCGGCTATGCTCCATGACTGAGAGGGTATCGGAATGGTCTTCCTCGGTCTCGGTGCAAAAGCCAGAGATAACGTCGGTGCTCAAGCCACAATCCGGCATGATCTCTCTTATACGCTTCACTTTGTTAAGGTACCATTCGCGGGTATAGGTGCGGTTCATCAGGTTGAGGATGCGGGTATTGCCACTCTGCACCGGCAGGTGTATGTATTTACAGATGTTGTGGTACCGGGCCATGGTATGCAGCACATCGTCGGTAATGTCTTTGGGATGCGAAGTGCTGAAACGCACGCGCAGGAGCGGCGAAATGTGGGCCACGCGCTCCAACAGATGGGCGAATGTGACATTCTCGCCTGCCCCGGTGGTGTAGTAGTAACTGTCCACATTCTGGCCAAGGAGGGTGACCTCGCGGTAGCCGCGCTCAAAGAGGTCGGCGCACTCACCGATAATGCTTTCGACATCGCGGCTGCGCTCGCGGCCACGGGTGAATGGCACTACGCAGAAAGTACACATATTATTGCAACCGCGCATAATAGTGACAAAGGCTGAGACACCGTTGCTATCGAGGCGAACAGGCGAAATATCGGCATAGGTCTCTTCGCGACTGAGGAGCACGTTGACGCTTTTCTGGCCGGTCTCTGCTTCGCTGATAAGGCCAGGCAGGCTGCGATAGGCATCGGGGCCTACGACAATGTCCACCAGCTTTTCTTCTTCAAGGAACTTTGCCTTCAGTCGTTCGGCCATACAGCCCAGCACCCCCACCAGCATGCCTGGCTTGCTATCCTTAATCTTGCGGAATGCCTGGAGGCGGTGACGCACCGTTTGCTCAGCCTTCTCCCTGATGGAGCAGGTATTGAGCAGTACCAGATCTGCCTCCTCGAACTGTCGGGTAGCGCCAAAGCCCTCGGCGTGGAGAATGGAGGCTACAATTTCGCTGTCGCTGAAATTCATCTGGCAGCCGTAGCTCTCTATATAGAATTTTTTATTATATTTATTCGGATCGCCGGCAAAAGGTGCATAAGCTTCCCCTTGCTTCGCCTCGTCTATCTCTTTTTGCAATACCTCTGCCATAATTTCCGATTTCCTGCCGCAAAGTTATGGCTTTCGGGTGAAAAGGATGCCGGATATATCATTGGGAATACTGATAACTTCATGCCCAAACGGTGTTATGGCAATTCGATGAAAATCTGTAATTTTGAAATTTCTTTGCAGATCAGCTAACATAGATAGTTTTAACTATATTTACCTAAGATGAGTAAAGGAAAGATTTTACTGCTCACACTCGTACACCCTGATTTCCTACCTCCCGTATATGCTGTTGCCCAGGTACTCCGCGACCTGGCATACGACATTCATATATTAACCTTTGATTCATTTGTCCCTGCTGAGATCGACCTTGGAAGAAATATAGTGGTGGAGTCGGTAGGGAGGCATTACGATGTAAAAACGCTGGAAAGAATTCAACTGCGCAATAGTTTTTTGCTGCGCGCACAGGCACTGGTCGCTGAGGGGCCGGTTTGCATTATCTCCTTCTGCCCTTTCTCATTCAATACCAGCCTCCGGATAAAGCGTGACATCCCAATTATATATATAGCGCTGGAGATTGCCGATTTTGTTTTTAATGACTTTCTGAAATCGCCTTTATCATTTTACCGTAACCTACGGACATTCCAGAATATTCACAAAGCCCAGTTAGTGGCCACGCCATCGCTGCAGCGGTCGGCATGGCTGGCGGGAAGGTGTAAGTTGTCATTTTTGCCTTATACGATTCTAAACACTTCTTATCTGCCGCCCAAGAACCCTGACAAGAATTACGAAACGTATAAAGAGCTGGTGCCACCGGGCTTCCTAGACAAAAAAATAATACTCTACACAGGCGCTGTAAACTCACAACAGTGCACGCTGGAACTGGTACAGGCCTTTGAACTGGCGGATAATGAGCAGAGCGCACTGGTAATAACCGGACTGAAAGACAATGACTACTGCGAAGAAATAAGGGCCACGGCAGAACGTAGTAAGGCAAAAGACCGGATAAAACTGTTTCCGTACCTGACGAGGGTGCAGATGCTGGCCCTGCAAGCGAATGCCGATGTGGGTGTGTATCTGAACAAGGAGTACTACAACAGGATTCAATCGAAAATGATAGCGCCTAATAAGGTGGGTGAATACCTGGCCAAGGGGCTGTACCTGCTTGGCGTGAGTAATGACTATCTGAAGCCATTTGAGATGAAGGGTGTAGCATCGCTGGCCCAATCGGCGAAGGCGGCAGACATCAGCGTGGCGATAAAAAAGGCGCTGGCCGCTGTGAGCGCCCATGATTTCAAGGAAGAAATACGCGAATTTGTCTTAGAATATTTTTGCATGCAAAAACAATTGACTCCAGTGACGGAATTCATAAATAATTTGACCAATAATAACTGATTTTCATTTTTAAAAGGTACTTGAAGGAATAACGATCAAAGTGTTTACATTATAGCATCATGTGTGGAATAGCTTGTTACTTAAGTAATAATAAGGCTGAAGGTTTAAAGTTTGGGGCAAATGCTTTAGGGTTACTTAAGCATCGGGGACCTGATGATAATGGTATATACAGCGACGATAATGTTACGCTATCTCATACCCGTTTATCGATATTGGAGCTATCACAACTCGGCCACCAGCCGATGCAGTCGTCGTGCGGGCGGTATGTTATTGCATACAATGGCGAAATATACAATCATCTCGAATTAAGGAAGAAATACTTGCCCGGGCATCCATTCAGAGGCCACTCGGATACAGAAACGCTGATAGAGCTTTTCAGGATCATCAAGGAGAAGATGCTGGCAGACATGGTGGGCATGTGGGCCATAATGATCTGGGACAAACAGGAGAAAAAGCTCTTCCTAAGCAGAAGTCGTTTTGGGCAGAAGCCACTGTATGCCCGGCGTATTGGCAAATCGTGGATGCTGGCAAGTGAGATAAGACCGCTGCTTGGAGCACAGGAAAAAGTGCGATACGATACCACCGCAGTGGTGGAATACCTGGCACTTGGCAATTATGGGCACCTGGGCGCACACACATTTTTCCGTGATATCCATCATTTCCCGGTAGATACTTATGCATGGCTCTCGGCTGACGACGCGGAGATAAGTGCCCGGACGTATTGGGAGCTGCCCAATATCAGGAGTAAGGACAAAGTGCCCTTTGACAAAAACGTGCAAAAGGGACTGCACGACGTTGTTGTGGAGGCGATACTATCTGAAACGCTCTCTGATGTGCCGATAGGGATTACGCTGTCGGGCGGCATTGACTCGTCTATAATTGCGGGCGTTCTTGCCACCTATTATGATAAGGAAATAAACATATTCACGGCACAGTCGCCGGACAGCAAGTATGATGAAACGAAGTACGTGGATGCGGTAATTGCGAAATACCCCGTAAATAAATTTATCATGCACGGGCAAGACCTGAACCTGCTTTCGATACACGAGAGCCTGGAGCACTATATCGGCATCCAGGAAGAGCCTTTTGGCGACCCATCTATCATTGCGCATGGCTCGCTGATGGAGATGGCGGCCAATGCCGGCATAAAAGTGGTATTGAACGGGCAGGGAGCGGACGAGCTTTTCTTTGGGTATAATAATATGGCGCAGGCCATTTTGTCGAGACAGATCAAATCGGGTGAATTCAGCAATTTCAGAGAAAATATAGAAGGGATGAACCTGGGGCGAAACTATCTGATGCGCACTCTGCTGAAGTCGGTATTCCCGAAAATGGAGCACAGTCTGCGGACCCGTTCGCGCATCCAGCGCAGGAATATCATAAAGCCAGAGCTGCTGCGTAATGTGCAGAACGGGCTTGTATCGCTGAAGTACCAGAGTATCTACGATGTGTGGCGCGAGTCTATCTATGGGGTGCATATACCGCACCTGGTGCATTATGACGACCGCAACGGTATGGCGTACAGCGTGGAAGGAAGAATGCCTTTCCTGGACCACCGGATCGCTGAGTATATAGCGCAAATAAAGCCTGAAGAGTTTCTGAAAAAGGGCATGCGCAAGTACATGCTTCGAGAGGCATGCAGGCAGTACCTTCCGGATATCGTATATGAGCGCAAGGATAAGATAGGATTTTACACTCCGCTCATCAACGTGCTGTGCAATGAGCAGGAATGGGTTTCGGGGCGGCTTTCTGAAAACGGACTGCTCACAGAACACCATGTACAGACTTTGAAAAATAAACTGAAATCGCGGACACTGGAAATCAACGATGCACTGCAGATATGGCGCTGCATATCGCTGAGCATATGGATGAAAAAATTCAATGTAGAGGAGTCAGCAACGATATAAACAAAACGCCAGGAAAAAAATCGTTATTACAGATGCCATTAGCTTTTCATGAAGAATTAAGCGTTCTTTCGAGAACAAAGAAGATCGTTTCGCTGCTGCCGGCGGCGGCACGGTTCAGGGTGGCGAAAAAGATGTATAATTATGAATCGGACAGGCTGAATGGCATAGATATAGTGGCTCCGTTGCAGAAGGACGGACTGGTATGCCTTGTAAACACGAAAGACCTGATAGGCTGGAAGATCTTTTTCTTCGGGGAGTATGAGCAGGACACCAACCAGGTGCTGGCCAAATACCTGAAGGAAGATTTTGTAGTGATAGAAGCGGGGGCGAATATAGGCAGCGAGAGCCTGCTGATATCGCGGCTGGCGCCGCAGGGCAAGGTGTATTGTTTTGAGCCGAACCCATATACTTTCGACAGGCTGAAAATAAACATTGCCATCAACGAGCTGAACAATGTTTATGCCTATGACTATGCGCTGGGTGAAGCCGACGGTGCGATTCACTTCAACATTTACCCGAAGGGTTTTTGCAATGCGGGTATGTCGAGTAAGTACATGGAAACGCCGTTGACAAAGAAGATAACGGTGACGCAGAAGACGCTGGATAACTTTGTAAAAGAGCAGCAGATAGAGCGGGTGGATTTCATAAAAATGGATATCCAGGGAGCGGAAATGGATATGATAAAGGGCTCGCTGGAAACGATAGCGCGGTTCAAACCTATTATCTTCACAGAAGCCTGTGAACCTTACAATGATACGAATAAACTGTACGAGCTCTTAAAATCCTATGGTTATAAGATCCACCTGATAGGAAAGACCGGCATTGAAGAGATGAAAAATGCTGCCGAAGTGAAGGACGGGAACTGGCTTTGTCAATGAGTAATATAAGAAATGCGAATCTG
>Ga0157378_10005308_pt1 | contig 11313 bp, 7 predicted proteins | sample M65metaG_FD_115309 | JGI IMG/M metagenome (GOLD analysis project Ga0157378, IMG submission 115309) | Miscanthus rhizosphere microbial communities from Kellogg Biological Station, Michigan, USA - M6-5 metaG | ecosystem: Host-associated > Plants > Roots > Rhizosphere > Soil | place: USA: Michigan...
TGCGGCGACTCGATGATGTCGATCCGCAGCGACTCGGCGAAGGAGAACGGAGATTCCGCCGCGGGGGCCATTGCCATCGACACCGAGGCGATTGCGGCGACGGCAATGGAGGCAAGCGGCCGGAACGCCGCGGCGGCGACTCCGGGAACGACAGACGATGACTCCATGGACCCTCCACGAACGCGTTGAACGGACCGCGCGCGTTTGCGCGCGGCGTCAGACGATCGCGAGGATCAGATCAGGAGACGGCAGAAACGGACGGTGGGTGGCGGAGCGCCCGGCAACGGTACCCACGAGGCAAGAGCAGGATCCCTCGCCTCCGCGAGCGAGCCGAGCCGGAGGTCCGGCACCGGCAAGGCAACGAGCGTCACCTGGGGCAGATCGGGTTGTCCGGCCAACGTCAGCCCGTCGGTGCAATGAACCTCGCACGCATTGGCCTGCGGTGTGTCGGATGGCGACAGCATCGCCGCGCAGGGAACCTGCCCTGCGTCACCCTCCACCGGGCCCTGCGCAATCGGGACGGGCGCGACCCGCTGCGGCGTCGCGCACGCATAGGTCGCGAGCGCGATCTGCGAGAACAACATCGCGAGGATCGCGAAGTGCGCGCCGATGTACCGGGCAGATCGCCTTCTCATGAGCTCGATCCTACTCCGCGGCCGTTCGGAGGCCAACCGATGGCCTTGATCTCGCGCAAGGATCCGTTCGATCGATCAGCGCTGGAAAAGCCCCTTCAGGGCGTTGCCGATCCCTTCCACGGGATTGGGCGGGGCGCCGGACTTCGTGGGCGCCGCCGCGGTCGTGGTGGCCGCGGACTTGCCGAGCGCGACTTCGCACGCGCCGCCACTGGCACCCGAGGCGCCCGCCTGCGCAAGGAGAGTTTCCCCGAGCACCGACAGCCCTCCCGTGCCGATGGCCGCGCCGATTCGCGCGATCGCCGCTGCGGATGCCACCGCATCGACGCTCACAGTGGGCGAAGCAAAGGGGCCGCGAAACCGGACGAGCTCGGCGATCTGCGGTATCTCGATCTGAATTCCTTGCCGCACGCGCGGCCGGATCGAGAGGTCGAGCGTCTCGTTCCTGAAGTCGAGGGTGCCGCTCATCGAGGCATCGATTTCCTTCGTCTCGAAAGCGATCGAGCGGTCGACTTGCGCGACACCGCCTGCGAGCGGCAACCGGATCACCGCGCATTGCAGCTCGGTGGACGGATTGACCCTGCGGAACGGATTGAGCACTTCGGCGAGGCGATCGAACGTCACGGAGGGGTCGAGCTTCGTGTTCACGAGCGTCGCGCGCCCGACTACCGCCTGCGCGCGGCCGTTGATTCCGCTCATCCATTGGTGCGGCGAGTTGCCGTGCATTGCGATGTCGACGCTGATGCTCGTCTTTCCGCCACGCACTTCGCGTGAGACTCCTGCGGCAGCGAGCAGCGCCGCGAGGTCGAGGCCGCGCGCATCGGCGCGCACGGCGATGGCCGCCGCCTTCCCTGGCGCGGCGTCGATCGTCACCGATCCCGTGATCGTCCCGCCGTACGCCGATGCCTGCACCGCAGGCGCGTCCAGCTTTCCATTGCGCAGCGAGAATTTCGCGTGAACGCGATCGAGAGCACGGTTGGGCGCAAGCGTGAGACGTTCGATCTCGATCTCGCCGTCGGCATTGCGCGCATGCAGGGCGTCGAAGGAAACCGGAGTATCCGTGAACACGTATTGTGACGCCTTGCCGCCGCTGGCCGACGGCTTGGCCGCTGGCGCGGAAAGCACCGGCAGGTCGTCGAGCTTGAACGCCGTCGAGCGCAGGTTGACGGTCCATGCCGACGCGGGACCGCCCTCGCGGATCTCGATGGTTCCCTTGAGATCGCTCGATCCGAATGCAACGTCGATATCCTGCAGCGCCACGAGCTTGTCGTCGCGCCGGAGGCTCAAGGCAACGGACGCTTTGCGGCTGCCGAGCTCGCCCTTCAGCGACACCGGATAAGGCTGACCTCGTTCCGACAGCGTCGCGAACGGTCCGAGCTTGCCGCTGACCGTGACGGGTGCGCCATCGACCGCGCCGCGAAATTCCACGTCCACCTGCGATTGCCGATCCGGCGCCTTCAACGAGAGCTTCTCGATCGTCACCTTCGTCGCCGAGGCGCCCGCATCGTCGCCGTGGGTGATCACGCCATCGGTCACCAGCAGGTCTCCCACGGCGAATGCGCCCGGGCGCGCATCGACCGGTGGCGGACCGCCGGCGGCCCCCGCGACGGGCTCCAGCTCCCAGTTGCCCTTGCCGTCCTTGCTCGTTTCGAGAGCGACCACGGGCTCGACGATGTTGAGCCGGACGAGCTCGAAGTCGCGCCGCAGGAGCGGCAGCAACGCGAGCTGCAGCTCGAGCTCCTTCGCCGTGACGAAGTAAGGCACCTTCGCCCAGGGCGCGTTCGCGAGACGCACATCGTGCGCGACCACCTTGGGCCGGAATCCGATCCGGAGGCTGACGCGGCCACCGACCGTGACCTCGCGCCCCGTCACCACCTTGATCCGCGCGAGCACGGGGGCGACGAACGCGTTGAGGTCGAGCGTGGACAGCGCGATGCCGACGCCGAGCAGCACCAGCAGCATCCCGCCGCCAGCGATGGCAAGGAACCGGCGCGAGATGCGCATGCGACGCTTGTGCCGTCGCGACGACGTTCTTCGCGCTACGCGAGCTTCGCGTTGAACGTGGCGAGGGCCGCGCTGCCCGGGACGAGCTCCGCGTCGGAGAGCGCGTTGAGCGGCACCTCGACCGTGTTCTGCGCGTCGTGCAGGTCGAGCGGATCGTCCTCGACGTAGAGGAGCCCGGTGACCACCTCCCCCATGGCGCGGTGCGCTTCGAGGTACGCGAGCGCAGCGACCTTGTCGCGCGCGTCGTAGTCGAGATGCAGCTTGCGCAGGCGCAATAGACCGCCGTCGTGAAGCGCCACGTTCTGCACGCCTCCGGCCGGAACATCGGCCTCGATCGGCTCACGGTGGGGCATGAAATCGAGGCGGTTCACGGCCTCGTTGTGGGCGCGGACGTAATCGTAGCTCTTGGTCGAGCCCGGATGGTTGTTGAAAGCAACGCAAGGCGACACGACGTCGATGAATGCGATGCCCTTGTGCTCGACCGCGGCCTTGATCAGCGGCACGAGCTGGCCCTTGTCGCCGGAAAAGCCGCGGGCGACGAACGAGGCGCCCAGCACCAGCGCGAGCTGCACCAGGTCGATGGGCTCGTCGCTGTTGACGGCGCCGCGCTTGGCTTTCGATCCCTTGTCGGCCGTCGCCGAGAACTGGCCCTTGGTCAGGCCATACACACCGTTGTTCTCGACGATGTACACCATGTTGACGCCGCGCCGCATGATGTGCGCGAACTGACCGAGGCCGATCGACGCGGAATCGCCGTCGCCCGATACGCCGAGATAGATGAGATCGCGGTTCGCGAGCGCGGCGCCGGTGACGACCGACGGCATCCGGCCATGCACGCTGTTGAAGCCATGGCCCGCGCCCAGGAAGTACGTCGGCGTCTTGGACGAGCATCCGATGCCGGAGAGCTTGGCCACGCGGTGCGGTGGAATCGCGAGCTCGAAGAACGCCTGGATGATCGCGGCCGAGATGGAGTCGTGGCCGCAGCCGGCGCACAGCGTCGACACCGCGCCTTCGTAGTCGCGGCGCGTGAGGCCGAGCACATTCGTTGGCAGACCCGGATGGTGGAGCTTGGGCTTGGTGAGGTAGGTCATGGTTATCGGCCCATGATGGGTTGCGACAGTCGCGCCGTCATCCCGCCGCCTTTCGGAGCGGCGTGACGTTGAAGAGCCGCGCCTTCTCGGCGATCTCGCGGGTGACGAAGCGCTCGGTCAGCGGGTTGCCGTCGTAATGAAGGATGGAGATCAGCTTTTGCGGATCGATGCCGCATTCGTTGACGAGCATCATCTTGAGCTGCGCATCGCGGTTCTGCTCGACGACGAACACGTGCTCGTGCGCGGCAATGAACTCGGCGACGGCATCCGAGAACGGAAATGCGCGGATGCGCATCTGGTCGAGGTGGATGCCCTCCTTCGCCAGCACGGCGAGCGACTCCGCCATCGCGGCGCCCGTCGATCCGAACCAGATGGCGCCGGCGTGCGTGGGCTGCGCCGCGCGCTGGACGGCAGGCGCCGGCACGAGTTCCTTGGCGGACTCGAACTTGCGCAGCAGCCGCTGCATGTTCTCGACGTACGCGTGCCCGTCCTCCGTGTATCGCGCATAGGCATCCTTCGACGTGCCGCGAGTGAAATACCCGCCGCGCTTCGGATGGGTGCCCGGATACGTGCGATACGGAATGCCGTCGCCGTCGACTTCCAGGTACCGGCCGAATTCCTTCCCGGCGTCCAGGTCCGCCGCCGTCATCACCTTGCCGCGGTCGAGCTGGCGTGCATCGTCCCAGACGAGCGGGTCGGTGAGCCAGTCCTGCATTCCGATGTCGAGATCCATCATCACGAAGACCGGCGTCTGCAGCCGATCCGCAAGATCGAACGCTTGCGCGCCCATCTCGAAGCACTCCTTCGGATCCTCGGGGAAGAGCAGCACGTGCTTGGTGTCGCCGTGCGACGCATACGCCGAGATCAGCAGGTCCGCCTGCTGGGTCTTCGTCGGCATTCCGGTCGAAGGACTGCCGCGCTGCACGTCGAAGATCACTGCCGGAATTTCGGCGAAGTACGCGAGTCCGATGAATTCCTGCATCAGCGAAATGCCCGGCCCCGCAGTGGCCGTGAAGGCGCGGGCGCCGTTCCACGCACCGCCGATCACCATGCCGATCGACGCGAGCTCGTCCTCGGCCTGCACGATCGCGTACCGGTGCTTGCCGGTCGCGGGATCGACGCGGTACTTCTCGCAGTGCTTCGCAAACGACTCCGCGAGCGACGACGACGGCGTGATCGGATACCACGCGCATACGGTCGCTCCGCCGTAGACGGCGCCCAACGCCGCCGCGTTGTTGCCGTCGATGAAAATCCGGCTGCCGACCTTGTCGCGCCGCTCGATCCTGAGGCCGATCGGCTTCAGGTTCTCCGCCGCGTAGTCGAACCCCAGGCGAAATGCCTTGCGGTTCGATTCCTGCAGCGGCTGCTTGCCTTTGTATTGCACGGCGAGCAGCGATTCGATGACTTCCGGCTCGATCGCGAGCAGCGAGGACAGCGCGCCGAGATAGATGATGTTCTTGAAGAGCTGGCGCTGGCGCGGATCGCTGTAGGTCTGGTTGCAGATCGCCATCAGCGGCATCGCGATCACCGTGACGTCCTCGCGGAACTTCGACGGCGGCAGGGGCTTGGTGGAGTCGTAGAAGAGGTAGCCGCCGGGCTCGATCTCGAGCACGTCCTCGACCCAGGTCTCGGGATTCATCGCGACCATGAGGTCGACGCCGCCGCGCCGGCCGCGCCACCCGGCCTCGACGACGCGCACTTCGTACCACGTAGGCAGGCCCTGGATGTTGGACGGGAAGATGTTTCGCGCCGCGACCGGCACGCCCATTTTCAGGACGGAGCGGGCGAAGAGGCCGTTCGCGGACGCCGAGCCCGAGCCGTTGACGTTGGCGAACTTGACGACGAAATCGTTGATGCGGAGGAGAGGCTTGACCATGGTCTTAGTCCGCGGCCAGCGCGGCGGGCCGCGGCATCGCCTGTGCCGGGCGCGAGATCTCGCCGGCGTGCGCCATCGTCAGCAGGAACTTCTGCATGTCCCATGCGCCCGTGGGACAGCGTTCGGCGCAGAGGCCGCAATGGAGGCACACGTCTTCGTCCTTCGCCATGATGCGGCCGGTGGCAAGCGGCAACGACACGTAAAGGTCCTGCGTCAGATTGAGCGCCGGCGCCAGGAGCCGGGGGCGGAGCTCCGCCTCGTCGCCGTTCGGCGTGAACGTGATGCAATCCATCGGACAGATGTCGACGCACGCGTCGCATTCGATGCAGAGCTTGTCGTTGAACACCGTCTGCACGTCGCAATTCAGGCACCGCTGCGTTTCCGCGTAGGCCACCTTGAGATCGAAGCCGAGCTCGACTTCGACCTTGATGTTCGCGAGCGCAATCACCTTGTCCTTGAGCGGGACCTTGTGGCGCTTCTCCGGCGTGATCGCGTTGTCGTAGCTCCACTCGTGAATCCCCATCTTCTGCGAAGCGAGATTGACGTGCGGCGGCGGACGCTTCCTCATGTCCTCGCCCGAGCAGTACTTGTCGATCGAGATTGCAGCATCGTGGCCGTGCGCGACGGCCCAGATGATGTTCTTCGGGCCGAACGCGGCGTCGCCGCCGAAGAACACGCCGGGGCGCGTGGCCGCCATCGTGAGCTTGTCGACCACCGGCATCCCCCACTCGTCGAACTCGAGGCCGATGTCGCGCTCGATCCAGGGAAACGCGTTCTCCTGGCCGATCGCCACCAGCACGTCGTCGCACGGGAAGTGGATATCGGGCTCGCCGGTGGGCACGAGCTGGCGCCGGCCCTTCGCATCACGCTGCGCCGCGACTTTCTCGAACATGACGCCGGTCAGCTTTCCACCCTCGTGCGTCATCGATTTCGGGACGAGGAAATTGTGGATGGGGATGCCTTCGTGGGCGGCGTCTTCCTTCTCCCACGGCGAAGCCTTCATCTCGTCGAAACCCGAGCGCACCACCACCTGCACGTCCTCGCCGCCCAGGCGCTTGGCGCTGCGGCAGCAATCCATCGCGGTGTTGCCGCCGCCCAGCACGACCACCCGCTTGCCGATCTTCGTCGTGTGCCCGAACGACACGCTGGAGAGCCAGTCGATGCCGATGTGGACGTTGGCCGCGGCCTCGCGGCGTCCCGGAACGTCGATGTCGCGGCCGCGCGGCGCGCCGCTGCCCACGAATACGGCGTCCCACCCTTCCGCGAGCAGGGCCTTGAGGCTGTCGACCCGATGGCCCGCGCGAAACTCGACGCCGAGATCGAGGACGTAGCCCACCTCCTCGTCGATCACGACTTCCGGCAGCCGAAACTTGGGAATCTGCGTGCGCATCATTCCGCCGGCGCGATCGTCGCCGTCGAGGACGACGCACTCGTAGCCGAGCGGCGCCAGGTCGCGCGCCACCGCAAGCGACGCGGGTCCGGCGCCGACGAGCGCGACACGCTTGCCGTTCTTCTCCGCCGCCGGCTGCGGCAGCCTTGAGCGGATGTCTTCCTTGTAGTCGGCGGCGACGCGCTTCAACCGGCAAATCGCGACCGGTTCGGGCCGGATCTTTTTCGTGTCCCCGCCCTCTTCGACGCGCCCGCGGCGGCAGGCGGGCTCGCAGGGCCGATCGCAGGTGCGTCCGAGAATCCCCGGAAAGACGTTGGATTCCCAGTTGACGAGGTAGGCATCGCCGAAGCGGCCCGCCGCGATCAATCGAATATATTCGGGAACAGCGGTATGGGCCGGGCACGCCCACTGACAATCGACGACTTTGTGGAAATAGTCGGGGTTGGCGATATCCGTCGGCTTCAAAACTCTTGTCTCCTGGTGCTCGCTGCAGCGTTCTGCCGCGATGCTACGCCTAGACCTCTCCCGAGGAAAGGAGTTCGCGCGATGCAGCCGATTCCCACGGAAATATCGTGGTTTTCCCGTCCGGCGTCCGATCCCGCACATGGCGGTAGAATGCGTGCGGCCTCGCTCCCTTTTGGAACGTTTGGCCGCTCGGGCGACGCCGCCCGGCCTTACTCCGCATGCAGGAATCGATGAACGCTCCCGATCGCGCGGCGCTTCGCCTCACAGAGTTCAGCCACGGTGGCGGTTGCGGATGCAAGATCGCGCCGGGTGTGTTGCGCCAGATCCTGGGCAGCGCCGGGTCCGTGCCGCTTCCCAGGGAGCTCCTCGTCGGCATCGAGACATCCGACGATGCCGCCGTATACCAGCTGAACGAGCGGCAGGCGGTGGTTGCGACGACCGACTTCTTCATGCCCATCGTCGACGATCCCTACGACTTCGGAATGATCGCAGCGACCAACGCGATCTCCGACGTCTACGCGATGGGGGGCACGCCGCTTTTCGCACTGGCTCTCGTCGGGATGCCGATCGACAAGCTGCCGGTCGAGACGATTCGCCGCATCCTGGACGGAGGCGAAGCGGTCTGCGCACGCGCCCGCATTCCGATTGCCGGCGGCCACACCATCGATTCCGTCGAGCCGATCTACGGGCTCGTCGTCATCGGCCTCGTCGATCCCAGGAATCTGAAGCGCAATGCGGGCGCGCAGCCAGGCGATTCGCTCGTCCTCGGCAAGCCGCTCGGTATCGGCGTGTACAGCGCAGCCCTGAAGCGCGGCAGGCTCCCGGCCGATGGCTATGCGGCAATGCTCGCGAGCACGACGCGACTCAACACGCCGGGCATCGCGTTCGGCACGATGCCGTCGGTGCACGCGTTGACCGACGTGACCGGTTTTGGCCTCGTCGGCCACTTGCTGGAAATCTGCCGCGGGTCGAACGCCGGAGCAACGATCGAGTTCGCGCGGGTTCCACTGCATCCCGGCGTGCTCGATCTCGCCCGCGAGGGCCTCGTCACCGGCGCATCGGCGCGGAATTGGGCCGGGTGCGCGGACTCGGTCACGTTGACGCGTCCCGACGACGCCGTCGAGCGCGCGCTGCTCTCGGATCCGCAGACGTCCGGTGGCCTCCTGGTCGCGTGCGCGCCTGATGCGGCCGACGCCGTTCTCGGCGTGTTCCGCGACGAAGGCCTGGTCGATGCCGCTGTGATCGGCAGCATCACGTCAGGGCCGCCGCGAATCGTCGTGCTCTGACGAGAGCATGACGGCCGACGTCGCGCCAAGCGGCCACAGGTTCCGTGACACCTCGGCCGTGGCGGCAGGCTCCGCCTTCGGTCTCTACTCGGCGTCCGATTTCCGGTTGGCCGACGGGCTGTGCACCGACTGCCCCACGATTGCACAGGCGCTGTGGTATTTCGGCGGCGAGGTGATCGCCGTCGCCAAACCGGGGCTACCGGTCGCGTCGTTCGCGACGGGGGTACCCGTTACCGTTGATCTCGGGACGTGGCTCGCCGGCCGGGACCCTGCCGCAGGCCCCGAATATCCACCGCTGGTATGGGTCGCGGCGCCCGATGTCGTTCACGGTGCACGACTGTCCGAGGATGGAACTGCACTCGAATGCGGCAGCGCATCCCTCCACGCAACGCTCGTGCCGAAGATCGCGCTCAATCGTTCCTGGTTCGACGCGACATCGGAGGAGTTCTTCCGCGGCCGCACGCTCAAGGTGCGCGGAACGATCGACGACGGTGCGATCGCGATCCGCACGGTGTGGCCCGAGGATTTCCGGATCGGGTACAACCCGCCGCCATTGGCGTTGGACGCTGGCCTGTCTCAGGCGCTTGCGCTGCGCGGTCTGATGCGTGCCGAAGGCTCCGGCGGGGCGAAGAGTCCTTACGCCGTCTCTACGCTGTGGCAGAGAAATCGGGAACGGGAACCGGTACCGCCCGGACGCGCGGTCCTGGGCTTGATCGTCAACGGCGCGCAAGGCGATGATGACGAGGCGCATGGAGGCCACTTCGCGCTCGTCACCGGACGCACGCGGGAGGATGGCGCGATCGGCGATTGGCTCGTCAACAATTTCTATGCGCTCGACAGCGAGAGCGAGAAAGGCATCATCGCCGCACCCGTTCCGCTCGACAACTATCTTGCCGATCTCAACAGCGGCCAGGGATGGTATCGGCCGTCACAACTCCTGGTGCTCGCGCTTGCCGACGATCGCGCCGCGGTGCTCGTGCAGGCCGCGTTGAATCGCGTCTACAACCAGTTCTGGCGGCATCAGCTCGCGTACCGTCATGCGTCGATGAACTGCGCCGGCATCAGCGTCGACGTCCTGCGCGCGCTGGGGTGGGACATTCCCGTGCGCGGCCCGGCGGGCAGGGTTGCCGCGGCACTCGGCTTTCCGTACATCGCGGTCAAGGAGCGGTCGATCGCCAAGGCACGCGTCGCGTTTGACTACCTGACGGAGGACCAGACACGACTCCTGCCGGCCGCGGCGTTCGAGGAATGCGGAGCGGCCGCACTGCAGCTCGCGAAATCGGGCAACGACGACCGCGTCTCGCACGGGACCCTCGCGCGAATGCTGGCCGACGACATCGACGCCATCGCATTCGTTCGCATACCGCAGTTCCCATCGAGCCGCGCCTTCGGCGATGCGCCAGTGGTTTCGCCGTGGGAATTCCAGAAACGGCTGCCCGCCGATCGCTCGAAGCTGCAGATCGTTCCGGTGCCGCCTCGGCCGCTTCCCGATTCGCTGCGCGCTCCGGATCTGATCGCGTCAAAGCGTCCTGCATCCGATTACGCGGCCGCGGCGTGGGGACTCCTCCTGCTGATCGGCATCCCCCTTCTCATCCTTGCGATCCTGTCCGGATGAGCAGCGCGCGGTGTCAGTGTTCGCCGCGCGCACCCGCATTGGCAGCGAGCGCCCGGCGATAGGCGACGAGCGCCGCGATTCCGATGATGGCCAGCGCGTAGAGCGACAGCGTCCGCGCCGGATCGATCGCGAAAACAAGCGTCAGCGCCAGCGGTGCGATTGCCTTCGCGACGAACTGCGGCCGCGCGAGGCGGCCGAGCAGCGCTCCGAACTGCCGGTGGCCGAAGAGCTCGCCAGGCACCGTGCCGCGGACGATGGTCATGACTCCATTGCTCCAGCCATACATGCCCGCGAAGGCAAGCGCAACGATCCAGAGGCCGTGCACTTGCGTCAGCACGAGCAGCGCAGCCGCGAAGAGCCCGAACGCCAGCGTCCCCACTGTGAGCGGGCGAAGGTGGCCGGCGAACGCGAACTCCGCCACGCGGCCCGCGACCTGCATCGGTCCGATGAGCGAGGACACGAGCACGGCGTCGCGGGCGGTGAGACCGGACGAAGTCAGCAAGCCGATGACGTGCGCGGAAAGCGCGGACGACAGGAACGCCGCCAGCGCGAGCGATGCCGCGAGCCAGCGGAACACGGCCGGGCTCGCGGGACGCTGCGTGACGTTTGCGTCCCCCTGCGCGGGGCCATGCGGAACTTTGCCCGGTCCCGGTGAAAGTATCCAAAGGTGCATGGGCACGCAGACGAGAAGGTTGAGCACCGCATAAACGCCGAAAGTCTTGCGCCATCCATACAAATCGAGCAGGAACTGGGACAGCGGCCAGAACACGGTGCTCGCGAAGCCTCCGAACAGCGTCAGCGCGGTGACTGCCTTTCGATAGGCGCTGCCCGAAATTCCATGGAGCGTCGCGAACGCCGGGTCATACAGGCACCCGGCCATCGCCACTCCGGCGAGCACGAAGCCGATCGTCAGCGTGATGGTGCCTTGGGCGAGCGCAAGCGCCGCGAGCGCCA
>Ga0157378_10005309_pt1 | contig 11312 bp, 7 predicted proteins | sample M65metaG_FD_115309 | JGI IMG/M metagenome (GOLD analysis project Ga0157378, IMG submission 115309) | Miscanthus rhizosphere microbial communities from Kellogg Biological Station, Michigan, USA - M6-5 metaG | ecosystem: Host-associated > Plants > Roots > Rhizosphere > Soil | place: USA: Michigan...
CCACTTTCCTTTGCCCGTTGATGTCTGACTGAAAGCCTCGGTTTCAACGTTATATTGATGTCCGCGGACCGTGATTGAATCGAGCGTGAGTGCAAGTACGGCTCCCCCCTTAAAGCGTCCCGCCTTCTTTGCATCTCTTACCGTTCCAGTAATGGACGACCCGGTGGGTATGACCATCTTGCCTTCCAAACTGATCGGCGTGGAAACCGAGCCGGTAAAGGCAGTGCCCACGGAGCTGGTTTTGGATCCCAGTGGTTCTGTCGTACGGACCGTGACTACAGTTCCAGCCGGAACCACGACCGGTTTGGGTGGCGGCGGAGGTGGAGGTGGAGTAGGAATTCTCTCGGCCGCAGGCTGAATTGTGGCAGTCTTGCTCCCCACCGCTGAGGCGATTTCTGCTGGCTCGATTGAGATTTCATCGTCAACTTCGGAAACTCCCGGTTCTTCCTTCGCAATCTCCTCGACCCGCAGTCGAGTGGCCGGAGTCTTCGCCTTACCCTTAAGGGTGACTTTGCCCTTTTTGGCTTCGACCGTGACTTGGGCTTTTTGCGCTTCCTGGTCGGCAGCGATCTTGTCATCGATATCCTTGGCGATCTTCTTGTCGCTGGAATCCCGCGAGCACCCAATCGAGAAACAAGCAAGCACAATCAGAAATAAGAGACTGAGAGTACGCATAGGTTATCCCCATGAATGCCGATGGAACATCATGCCAATGGAGAGGTTAGCCTGCGTTCAGGAGACGATAAACTGGCAGTTTTACCAGCAGGAAACGGGGGACGTTTACTAAAACGCCTCTCCTATTCCCATGCTGAAGGTGCGATCGTTCTTGCCTTGTGCGAAATCAGCCCGCAGGTTGACATGGTACTTGGTGCTTACCTGGAATCTGGGACCGAAACCGACACTCGGCAGTAAACCGTCGTAGTTGAAGCCACCAAAACTTGGACCCACCTCACCCAGGCCGGCAAACGCCGCGACTCCGAACCTCCGAGGCAGGCTCAGTCGATACTCAACCTGCATTGCCAACAAATCCCGGTCAATGTATCGTCCCGCGGGATATCCGCGGAGTTGGTTATTGGTGCCAAATATGCACTGTCCAAAGAAAGGTGCCGCTCCGCCGGTAGCGCAGATATAGGTGTTATATGCGAGGACCTGATTCTTGGTAAGGCCTTGGTAAGCACTTACGGTCAGGCGGTAGCTCTGAAAGGTGAAGTTGCTGCCGAGAGCATCGTCAAAGAAATCCGCCGAGAAATGGCCCATCATTCCATCGACGGGATAGAAGCGGTTGGTAGTTGTGTCGCGTTCAATCTTCAATCCCAACGACCTTAAGTTGAACCCGACGTTCAATGGAGGCAATTCGGAGTTTTGCTCGCCAAGATGCTGCGGAGCAAGGGTCGAAGTGCCGGCAATTATGCGCGGGCCGGCAAAGATGCGCCAGAAAAGCCGGCGCGTGCCTTCCGTAAAAAACAAGCCAAGGGTTTGCTTGAGCTCAAACTTTACACCACGATCTCCGGCCGCGGTACCGGTTCCGTAGAAGCTATAGTTCAAGTCTGCCGATACGTAGCCCGTCAGCAAATGGTAGCGATCTTCTTTGAAATATAGTTGCGTGCCCACGGCAAACCCTTTGGTGCCATTGTTGGTGAAGAGAGCAGCTCCTCCAACCACGGAAGGAGGAGAAATCGCGTCCTTCTTGCTGAGAGAGAAAATGTAACCGGCCATTATTGTGACACCGGACCCGATAGCCGGACTGGACATAGGGATAGGCGCCCCCACGAACGAGCCTCGTTTTTCAGACCTTTTCTGTTTCTTGGTCTCCGATTGATCGGTCGCCGGTACAGAGTCGCTGGCCGGAGCGGGTTCGGCTGCAGGCGGTTGGCCTGACTGTTGGGTTTGGGAAAACCCGCTTGCCTGCAGGCAGATCACAAGGAAAACAACCACTCGGCGAAAATATGCAGAATGCTTGCAAGTCCCCGACATGCCATTGTTCCGCCTACACTCTGTCATGGCTTCGACTCAACTTATCCCGCCCGGCTCATGCGGTGTTCCTCTCTTGGGAGCGGAATCCGCGCCTCGATTGTGGTACCCCGGCCGTGCGCGGACTCGATAGAAAACTCGCCTTTTACCAGCTGCACCCTCTCCCGCATACTGATCAGGCCAAGTCCAGGGCCGCTCATAACGGCCTTCCAGTCAAACCCAACGCCCTGGTCGCTTACCTTCAGCCGAATCTCGTGGGCTGCTCCATACAGTTCCACTCGAAACTGTGCCGCTCCGCTGTGCCTGGCCGCATTGTGTAACGCCTCCTGCAAGATTCGAAATAGGCACAGCGAGACTTCCGCAGGAATGGTCGTGGGGATGTCCCGATGCTCAAATTCAACCTGTAGACCGTGTTGATCGGCCAATTCTTTGCAGAAGCTGCCGGCCGCTGCCACAATTCCCAGGTACTCGAGTTTTGAGGAATGGAGTCGGTGCGACAGAGCTTGAAGGTCCTTTGAGATGTCCATAAGGCCCTGCCGGGCATGCTGGATGTGCCCTCGGAGGTCTGCGGGCCCACTCGGAATCTGCTGGTTGAATCGCTCCAAATCGATTGTCAATAAGGCGACCCGTTGATTGATATCGTCGTGAAGCTCTCTTGCGATCCAGGCACGCTCCTCCTCGTGGGCTTCAATCAACCGGCGGCCCACGCTGGCTAGAGCTTCCTCCGCGAGCTTCGCGTCGCTGATGTCTACGCACGAACCGATGTAGCCAGCGAAAGAGCCGTCCGGGTTGAATCTGGGCACTCCCATGTTGGTCACCCAGCGGTATTCTCCGTCATGCCGCCGCAGACGGTACTGCATCTGGAAGGGCAGCCGCAGGTCGGTCGCTTGTGAGTAAGTACGCATGCACTCGGACAAGTCTTCAGGATGCACATTCTCTGTCCAGCCGTTGCCGAGTTCTGCCTCAAGCGGCCGGCCGATGAAGTGGAGCCAGGGGTCGTTGAAGTAAGTGCATAGCTTGTCGACTCCGGACATCCAAATGAGTACGGGGGCGGTGTTGGCCACTAGGCGGAAGCGTTCTTCGCTTTCGCGAAGTCTCTGTTCCGCCACTTTACGGTCGGTAATATCCGCCACTACGCCGACCATTCGCAACAATTTGCCATTGTCGTCAAAGAAACCCTGCGCGCTCCTCTCCAACCAGATCAAACTGCCATCGGGACGTTGCAATCGGTAACTGATTTGAGAGGGTGTGGTCCGGGTGAAGTGGTCCCGAACACTTTCGCGGTCGTCGGGATGAACCTGAGCTATCATCTCCAGGCGGCTGGTCTGCATGGGTGTGTCGGTTCCAACAACATCCACATATTCAGGAGAACGGAAGATCATGTCGCTAGCGGCGTCCCACTCATAGGCGTACATCTTGCCCGCCTGCACTGCCAGATGCAGGCGTTCCTCACTGAGGCGTTGTGCTCCTTCCATCCGGCGGCGCTCGGTGATATCCCGAACGATGACTGTAAGCAGCTTCTTGCCGTTGGCCTCGACATGGGAAATGGATGCCTCGATAGGGAATTTCTCGCCCGTCGCTCTGAGCCCCCACAGTGTCTCCAGGTTTCCGATAGCGCGATTGGCAACCCCGGTTTCGCCGAAGCGGCGTATGTGTCCTGGGTGTTCCGAACGAAAGCGCTGCGGAATGAAACGATTGATATCCGTTCCAAGGGCTTCGACTGCGGCACAGCCGAACATTTTCTCAGCGGAGTCATTGAACAGCACAATGCTTTGCTGCTCGTCGACGGCGATGATGGCGTCCATGGCGGAGCGGACCACGGCATCAAGCCGCACGTCCTTTTCACGAAGTTGCTCTTCGATCCGCTTGCGTTCTGTAATGTCCTGGGCGGTCCCACGAATCGAGACAATCTGCCCGCTTGGGTCGCGTATCGTGCGACCACGCGAGGTGACCCATCGCTTGCCGCCATCGGGATGTAACACTTCCAGATCGAGCGTCTCGATAGTGCCAGTCTGCGCGGCGGCTTCCATGGTTGCGCGAAGACGCTCCCAACTCTCAGGCGTAAATAGAGGCTTAAGCTCTTGCGGAGTTGGAGCCGGCAGCTTGGGATCAAGCCCATGAATGTGATACAGCTCTTCCGACCACGTCGACACGCGATCCTTAGGATCCCATTGCCAACTTCCCAGTTGCGCCAAATGCTGGGCTTCGGTTAGTTCGGCTTCCTTGCGATGCAGCGCCTCCTCAGCCCGCCTGCGATCGGTGATATCCACAATTGCAGAAAGAGCGCATGCTTCACCCTCGATTTGAATCAGTTCTGCAGAACACAGTCCCAATCGCTCCTCTCCGCTTTTGCAACGAAAACGAACCTCCAAGTCGTGAACGGCGACTTCCTCCACCAGCCGCTTTACAAACGTCGTTCTTTCGTCCGGATCTACCCAAATGCCAATATCAATCGGCGTCCGGCCAACCACCTCTTCGCGCTGCCAACCCGTGATCCGTTCGAACGTCTCATTGACATCCAGATAGCGATGGTCCTGCGCGCTGGTTAGAGTGAGGGCCATCGGGCCCCGCCGGAATGCCTTGGAGAATTTCTCCTCTGACTTCTTGAGCGCCGTTTCAGTGGTCTTGTATTCAGTAATATCGACTGCCATGCCCAGCATGCGCCGGGCCGTTCCACTCTTTGAGTAGTAGAATTTCCCGGTTGCCCTCACCCATCGCGCGCTTCCATCCTGCTGGACCAGGCGGTATTCGGCAGCATATGGCTTACGGCTTACCCGCGCATCAGACACGGCTTCTGAAATACGCTGCCGGTCGTCCGGGTGCAGGTAACGGAAGAAGTCTTCCGCCCGCCCGACAAAGGTCTCCGAAGAGATCCCAAACACGGTCTGCAGGTCGCCAAACCAGATGTCCCGACCGCTTGTCAGGTCCCAGTCCCAGCCCACGGATTTTCCTAGCGTCATCGCCATCTGCAGCCGCTCCCGGGCCGCTTCGACGTCCGACCGCAGATCGAGTTTGGTAAGGTACTCGGTCGCAAAGGCAGTTACGGCGAGAAAAAGGAGTGCGAGAAACACGATGACCAGCCTGATCACACGGGCGGCATATAGTTGATCGGCGCGGAACAACTCCCACATTCCAACCACGGGAATCGCGGTCACCACCAACGTGGCCAGAGTCGAAGCATATTTCGGGTTTGCGGTATGAGTCTGAAACGATTGCGCGAGCTGCGGCGCTAACTCCCCGCCGCGCAAAACTACCCAAACAAACCAACACGCCGCCAAGGTGTAAGGGACGGTATACCAGCCTGCTAGCATCATTCCGCCAGCCATCGCCCGGGTCGCGGCAAGAGAGCCGAGTGCGTAAAGAGCGGAAGCACCAAGGAGTTGTCCGTAGAGCGCCCTCCACGGTGGCCGGGCGCCAGCCACGACCGCTGCCACCACCCCAAGCAGCAAGAGGCTCTCCGCCACGTAGAGGATTTGCGCGCGCCGGAGAAGCTCGGCGCCAACCTGCAGATGCGAAATGGGAAGCAATGCAAATGCGTATGCGAAAACCCAGAGGAAAAGCAGCAACAGCAGGTTCAAAGTGGTGCGATAGGGCCCATGACGGGCGAAATGCAAGTGCGGCCGCGACGCTACCGCTGCAATCATGAATATGAGCAGGAAATGAAGGGGAAAAGCCTCGAACAGAAAAGCCGGATGATCTTGACTTCGGATTGCTACATAGTAGATCCAGCTTAAGGAACTGAGCGCCCAGAAGACACAACCCAGGGCGACCAAGGACCAGAACAGCCGGATGGCCCGTCGGCTTCCAAGCGCATTTCGAGTCGCAAGACCCGCGGCAAGAAGAACCAAAAGCAGATGAAGGAAATTGACGAGATTACTGTAGGTGCGAAGGTGAGCGCCGGACTGAGCATTCAGCAACAGACTTGCTTGAACGACCGACAGTGCAATGACCAGAATTGGCCACCAGCTACGCCACTGCCTGTAAATCGAAATCCCAGGCGGTATATTGTCCATTGCAAGACTCGTGGGGCGTTGGCATTCGCCGCTATGTCGGAGTTTAGGACACCCGAAGCAGTAGGATCATGTCTGGTAGTGGATAGCCATCGCCCAAACATGGCCTGACCCGAAGCAATCTTTTGCACCCAACGCCTTATAGCATCAGGAACCCAAGCCCAGACCTGTCAAAAGCGACAGACCGGGCCATACCCGCAGGACGGCAAAACGATACCACTTATTGTCGACACCTTGAATGAAAATTTAGGGAATCAGGGGACTACCGGCTCATTATGGGCAAGCTGAGAATCCGTCATATCGTGGAAGATAAGCCCCCGCTGACAAAGTTCTCGCCCTGCATCACGGCGTCCATGGCCGACAGCAGTTCCCTCTCGGCGTCTGTTTTGAGCACATAACCGCACGCGCCCAGGCGGAAGGCTTCGTGGACGATATCGGTCGCGGTTTCCTGGGTCAGGAAGACGATCTTCGAGCGTGGAGCTACCTTGAGGATTCGGCGAGCAGCCTCAACGCCATTTAATTTTGGCAGACCGATGTCGAGGAGAATCAAGTCAGGCTGCAGTTTCTCGGCCTGCTCGACAGCGTCTAACCCATCATGTGCCTCGCTGATGATTTGAAGATTGTGGCCGTTGGCAACTGCGGATGAAATGAACTGGCGGAACCCGGGATGATCCTCGACCATCAAGACTCGAATCAAGGCGGAATGAGTTTGCAGGGGCATCCTTATTAACTAGCAATCCTGGCGCGCCTGGCGTCATGCGTCTATTCTAAAGTCGCTGCTCAAATGCAGGCGGCCACGACCAGGCCAATTGCGGAAGCTTCCATACGCCGCTTAGCCATGGGCTCCACTTCCACATTTGCAGATTAGTTACAAAGCATCTAGGCGGTCAATAGCACGAAAGGGCCCATCACTCAGGCGACAATTGATATTGGGCAATAGACAGAGGAGACATAGTGAATGTTGGGTAACAAACAGAAAACCCGCAGCAATCGCTGTTCAAGTGGATAAGGAGGCACGATGGGGGTACTGCCGTGCGGCCGGCATCTGACTTCCGGTCGGCTCGTGCATCACTGGCGTCGACAGGCTCGCGATGATTCGCATGGAGGACGCGCGGAAGCAACCACTGACTCGTCCGTTTAGTACTTCTCTAATTCAACGATAGTTCCAATTTAGTATTTCTCAGTAATCCAACGATAGTTCCAATCTGGAGCCTTGTATCCTTTTGGCTTCTGGCGCTGTGGCAGCTCTATCTTCTCCTGCGCGATCTTCTTCCACGGCACTACGCTGAGCAAGTGAGAAATGCAATTCAAGCGGGCGCGCTCCTTCTCGTCAGTTTGGACGACATACCAGGGAGACTGCGGCGTATCCGTAGCGGCGAACATGGCATCGCGCGCTCGTGAGTAGTCATACCAGCGACGATGCGACTCCAGGTCCATGGGACTGAGTTTCCATCGCCGCATTGGATCTTCAATCCGCCTGAGAAACCGTCGATGTTGTTCCTGCTCGCTGACTTCAAACCAATACTTGACGAGGTTGATGCCGTTGTTCTTGAGCAGAGCCTCAAAACCTGGGCACATCCGGAGAAAGTCGTCATAGCTGCGCTGGCTGCAAAAACCCATCACGTGTTCCACCAAGGCACGGTTGTACCAGCTGCGATCGAACAGGACCACCTCGCCCGCCGCTGGCATTTCTTTGATATAGCGCTGGGCATAGAGCTGTGATTTTTCACGCTCGGTTGGAGCCGGCAGGGCTACGTGGCGGAAGATGCGGGGACTAACGCGTTCCATGATGCGATGAATGACGCCACCTTTGCCGGCCGCGTCGCGGCCTTCGAACACAACTACGACTTTGGCGCCTTCGGCTCTTACCCATTCCTGCATTTCGACCAGCTTGGTCTGGAGTACGCGAAGTTCCTTTTCGTATTGCTTGCCGGTTAGCTTGCCGTTTTCTTGGCTTTTCTCTTTCCCGTTTTTCTTTTTGTCAGGCACCAGGCCTCCAATCCGCAAACTCTGGATAATTCCAGAGTGTGCCGCTAGTTTCGGTTTGCACCTGACCGCGGGCAACTGGCAATTCTGTCAGTTTTCGGGAACTCTATACGCGAGGAAGATTCGTCTTGTATCTGGTGCACGTCATTAGGAGTCCGCGTGCATGCCCGGCGGAAAGAGAGCCTCCATGCGAGTATCAAGCAGTTTCGCTAGGCCTATAACCAGAGTCGGTGCTCTTTTTCTGCTGCTGATATCTTGTCCGGCCATCTGGTCTCAGGCCTCGACTCCCAAAGCTGAGACGGCTGCAGTCCAGCCCGAGGTCCCGAAGGACACTCTCGGTCGTAACAGCCCGCGAGGCACGGTTCTGAGCTTTCTCAGTGCGGCACGTAAGAACAATGACCAAGTCGCCGCGTTATATCTGAACACCCGCCTGCGTGACGAAGATGCCCAGACCCTGGCGCGCCAACTTGCCGTTGTCCTGGACCGTCGACTCCCTGCCCGACTTAATGAATTGAGCGATAAGCCTGAGGGTTCTATTCCAAATCCACTCAGGCCTGACGAGGACCTGGTTGGAACTATCGTCACTGCCCATGGTAGTCTCGACATTCTGTTAGAACGCGTCGACCGCGGAAAGATCGGGAAAATCTGGCTCTTTTCCAGCAAGACTCTGAACTCGATTCCCGGTGTTTTTGATGAATTAAGCCCCCCATTGGTGGAGAGATTTCTCCCCGAATTCCTGATCAGCACGCGAGTGGCGACCATCCCACTTTTTCAGTGGCTCGCGCTCCTTGTGGGCCTGCCTCTGCTGTATTTCCTGACCGGATTACTGAACAAACTTAGTGGCATGCTGCTCCTTCTTTTGCGGTCCCACGTGCCTCGCAGTCCCAACTTCGGTAATTTTCAGATTCTGCCGCCCCCGATTCGTCTCCTACTGCTTGCGTTCGCCATTCGCTGGCTGCTAGCCCGTGCTGGAATCACACTCCTGGCACGACAATTCTGGTCAACCACCGCCTTATCCATTGCCATTGCCGGCAGCGTGTGGCTACTAATTCTCCTGAACAGTTGGGGAGAACATTACCTCCTCAAGCGCTGCCGTAGACGTAACCTGAGCGGATCTGCCTCCGTATTGCGCGTCCTCCGCCGCGTGATTGACGTCTTAGTTCTCTTCGCCGGCTTGTTGTTCACCTTTTATCACTTCGGGGTCGACCCCACTGCGGCATTGGCAGGCCTCGGCGTCGGCGGAATAGCAGTTGCGCTGGCCGCCCAGAAGACGCTTGAAAACGTAGTTGGAGGCATCTCCCTGATCGCCGATCAGGCCGTGCGTGTGGGCGACACTCTGAAGCTTGGCGACATTCTGGGCACAGTCGAAGATGTAGGTCTCCGCTCCATCCGCATCCGCACGCTGGATCGTACGATCGTCAGTGTGCCAAATGGGCAGATCGCGACCATGAGCATCGAAATCCTTTCAGCGCGGGACAAGTTCTGGTTTCACCCCCTGGTGAGTCTGCGACTTGACACCACTCCGGCTCAAATCTGCTCCATTGTGGCTGGCGTTCGGCAGTTGCTTGCCGAACATTCCAGCGTTGAACCGAATTCAGAGCGTGTGCGGTTCATCCGATGGGGCGCCTATTCCCTTGATGTGGATATCTTCGCGTATACGTTCGCCGATGATTGGAACCAATTCCTCGCGATTCAAGAGCAACTGCTTTTGCGTGTAATGGATACTATTCAACGGGCAGGAGCCTGCATCGCACTACCATCACAGACGATGTACTTGGCAACCGGTTCGACCGAGACGAGTACCGCTGCCGTCGCCCAGGCACCCCATGCCGTCAGCAAGGTGCGTGCCGCTGAATCCGCCTGACAAAGAAATCAAGAGAGCTGTCTGTTCAACTGGTCAATCTGTAAGTAATGACAGTTCCTGCAGACGCTCCAAGTCCTTAGTATCACGACAGGTCCGGCCGCTCTAAGAGAAAAGGTTCCGTCTTCTTGCAATCTGGTATGGACCGAAATCACCCGAGCCGACCTTGAAATTGGAGGCTAAAATGAAGAACATGCTCTTTGTCACAATGCTAGGGATGCTGCTCGCAGCAGGCAGTGCTCTCGGCCAGGATGTTCGGTACAACTTCGACAAGAATTCCGACTTTTCAAAATTCAAAACCTACAAGTGGGTAGCGGTAAAGGACGCGGCGAAGGTCGATGATTTACTCGATAAACAGATCAAAGAGATTGTCACCTCTCAGCTGGCAACAAAGGGGCTTACTCAGGTTGATGATGACAGCGCTAACCTCTTCATAGCTTATCAGGCGGGCATCGGCCAGGAGAAGCAGTTCTCGTCCTACAGTTCGGACTGGGGTTATGGCGGGGGTTGGTATCGCGGAGGATGGTACGGTGGGGGCTCGGGTATGAGCACGACCACCGGACAGACCGAAACAATCTACATAGGCCAGCTGGCAGTAGACATGTATGATTCGTCAAACCATGATCTCGTCTGGCGCGGCTTGGCCAGTAAGACCATCGATAAAAAGGCCAAGCCCGAAAAGCAGGAGAAAAACCTGACCAAGGCAGTGGCGAAGCTGCTCAAAAACTACCCCCCAGTGGTGAAGAAGTAAATCGATCGATGGGGAGATGGGACCGACGCAGCCTTGTCCTGTCTCCTTATCTTTATCTTTTCGAGTCGGGCCAAGACTTGTAGACACCTATGTAGCGCCGGATAGACAGTCACCACCCCCGCAACCTCCAAGCGCCACTTATCTCCAATGACCGGCAAAAAATAGGACTCCATTGGGCCGGAAGATTAGAAGACCGGGAATCTCCGCTTTGTGATGACGCGCGATGTCGACGAAGTTCCCGGAGTCCGGCAACCTGCCAAGCACTGAGTCCTGCGGCGAACTGAGCCTCCGCATCAGCGCAATCAGGGTCAGACCGACCGCAAAGATCAGGCCTTTTAGAATTCCCATCTGCAACACCCCCAAACGGGCAATACCGGCGACATGGGTAGCAGCTGGAAAATCGCAGGCTTGGATGGCATGGCCCCCTTTCTTGTGGAATCATTCGACTCCGGTATTCGCTAAGCTAAGTCCAACCTGGCCTCAGCCCTACTGTAAATTCTGCCAGCTAATCATTTTGGGGATTCGTTGATACGCGTGGTCCAAGGCCGAGCCGAATCCTTTCGCCGGTTCTTTAAACCACCTTTACCACAAGCATGAAGAAACCTCTGCTGCATGCACCCGAACTGTTGCTTTTGCCAGTATGCAGACTCGGGCCCACTGGCTAGGCTGTGCTCGTTGATTTCGAAGGAGATCAGATGCGCGCCCTTAAGTTGGTCCAACACATGAAAACTAA
>Ga0157378_10005310_pt1 | contig 11312 bp, 12 predicted proteins | sample M65metaG_FD_115309 | JGI IMG/M metagenome (GOLD analysis project Ga0157378, IMG submission 115309) | Miscanthus rhizosphere microbial communities from Kellogg Biological Station, Michigan, USA - M6-5 metaG | ecosystem: Host-associated > Plants > Roots > Rhizosphere > Soil | place: USA: Michigan...
GGCTGCTGCGCACCTATCTGGAGCTTTCCGCGAAGGTCTGCGGACCTCCCGCAATCGACCGCGAGTTCAAGACCATCGACTTCCGGACGCTACTGGACCTGGAAGAAATTCCTGCGCGCCTGCGGACCCGGTTAGCGGCAGAGTAGCATCTCTTAAAAGGCACCCGAATTCAGGCCGAAGTTTGGCTTGGCCCGACCAAAGATTTGGCCAATGTCAGGGCATCGGAAATCTTCGCTGCATCACTGAGCGCACCGCGGGCAAAATCCTTGCTGCCGCCACCCTTGCCTCCGAACTCGTCGAGGACCTTGCGCAGCAAGGCGTTCATGTCATGACCAGCCGTGCGGTGTTGCGCGAAGAGCAGCGCGCCACTCTCTTGCACCGCAAGCAGCGCGACAACTTTTTCCCCGCGCGCCAGCGCGGTTGCGTAGTACTGAAGATATTCAGGCGCCACATCTTGCAGGACTTCGACGACGATCGGAGCGCCCCCTGCCGGCATGCCCGCGGACCGCAGGCGGCTTGCGGCTTCGGCGTCCGCTAATTTTGGAAGAAGCGTTTTGAGATTTCTGGCGGCCGCTTCCCTTTCGCCGAGGAGGCGTTCGAGGGAGGCGTCGAGATCGTGCGCGGCGCACTTCAGCCTGGCGGCCACGCGGGCGATGAGGTCGGAGTCACTGCGAGCGGCAGCTTCGGCGCGCTGGCCGCAGGCGAACTCGACGCGCCAGTCCTGGCGAATTTTGCTGCAGCCGCGAAGGCGGATGGTGCCGATCTGGCCAGTGCGGCGAACGTGCGTGCCACCACAGGGCTGAAAGTCTATGCCGGCAATTTCGATAGCGCGGAGCGTACCAGTGCGATCGACCTGTTTTCGTACACCCATTCGAGCGAACTGCTCCTTGGTGCCGTAGCGAACGGTGATTTCGCGGTCTTCAAAGACGATCGCGTTGGCGGCGCGCGCGGTGCCTTCCAGAACCTGCGGCGTGGGCTGTGGGCCGCGAAGGTCAATGGTGCTGACGGATTCGCCAAGATGAAATGAGACGGTGGGCAGGCCGAAGCGCTCCTGGAAAACCGCGGAAAGCAAGTGCTGGCCAGTGTGTTGCTGCATGTGGTCGAAACGGCGAGGCCAGTGGATGCAGCAGTAAGTCGGGCCGGCCGGAACCGGGCGGTCCACCACGTGGAGGACCTCTTCGTTGTCCAGATCGCGTACGTCGAGGACGTTGGCGTCACCTAGCTTGCCGAGGTCGTGGGGCTGGCCGCCGGAGGTCGGGTAGAGATGCGTCTGGTCGAGCAAGACACCCCAGCAGGTGGTGTCCTGGCCCGCCACGACGTCAGAAAGCGGCTGGCAGCTCACTACCTGGGCCGTGAAATTGTCCTGAAATGCGTCGTCGTAATACAGTCGGCGAGTGGTCATGGTGGTCTTATGGGCCGAGTCTAGCACAGGAAAATCGGGGCTTTTTTCGCAACAGGTGTTGGATGCGCGCCGATTTCGACGGTTAAATGCGGGTAAAATAGAGCTTATGGGAGTCCGCCTGATCGCTCTGGACATTGACGGAACGCTGCTCGATAGCCGCTGGAAGCTGCCCGAAGCGAATCGCGCGGCCATTTGCGAGGCCGCTCGGCGCGGAATTGAGGTGGCGCTGGTGACCGGACGGAGATACGATTTCGCCTTGCCGGTAGCGCGGGACCTGGGCTGTCCGTTGACAATGATCGTGAACAACGGGGGGATGATACGCGCCAGCAGCGGCGAGACACGCCTGCGGCACTTGCTGCCGGCAAATGTGGCGCGCCGCGTTCTGCAGGAGTGCATGAAGTGGCGGGAAGGAGCTGCCGTGATTTTTGACCGGCCGCGCGCAAATCAGCTGCTGCTGGAAAAGCTGGAAGCTAACGACTCGATTCGTTACGCGTACTATTCGCGAAACCTGGAATTTATCGGGTTCGCGCAGCCGCTGGAGTCGTGTTTGAGCGAAGATCCGCTGCAGGTGATGTATTCCGGAACGGTGGCCGAAATGGAAGAGGCGGAAAGAGTGTTGGCGTCGTCGCCGCTGGTCGGGCACTTTCGGCTGGCAGCGACAAAGTATGCTGCCCGAGATTTTGCGATGCTGGACGTGCTGCCGCCGGGCTGCACCAAGGGTGCCGCGCTGGCCGAATGGGCGGAGAGGCAGGGCCTGCGTCGCGAGGAAATCCTGGCAATCGGCGACAATCACAACGATCTGGAGATGTTGCATTTCGCGGGAATCCCGGTGGTGATGGGGAACAGCGTGCCGGAATTGAAAACCTACGGGTGGCACGAGACGCATTCTAACGACGATGGCGGTGTAGCGGCTGCCATTGAGCGGTTTGCACTGCGCGAGGCGGGGTCGTGCGCGTGATGCGGAGCATCATCGCAATGGCGGCGCTCATCGCCCTGCCTGCTGCGGCGCGTGCCGACTACCTGGTGCTGCGCAGCGGCGCCCGCATCAGCGTGAGTTCCTACGAATTGCGCGGAGACAAGTACCGCGCGCAGATCGCGGGCGGTTGGGCGGAGTTTGCTGTTGCGGACGTGGTGGCCATAGAGCCGGAAGAAATTTTTGTGGCGGCGCCAAAAATGCCGCTGGAACAAGCGCCCTTCGGCGAACTGATACGCAAGGCCGCCGAGAAATACGGCGTGGATGCGGACTTGGTATTCAGTGTGGTCGCGGCGGAATCGAATTTCAATCCCAAGGCAGTATCTCGGCGAAACGCGCGTGGTTTGATGCAATTGCTGCCCGAAACGGCAAAACGCCTGGGGGTGAGGGACATTTACGATCCAGCGCAGAATATTGAAGGCGGAACACGTTACCTGCGCGACCTGTTGAAGCGCTACGACGGCGATCTGGCTTTAACTCTGGCCGCTTACAACGCCGGGCCCGGAGCCGTCGAACGCTACGGCAAGATTCCCCCCTACAACGAAACCATCGCCTATGTAAGGGCGATACGAAAGACGTACGCCTTGCGCAAATCGAAGAGCGAGAAGCTCGCCCTGGATAATTCCGAGCACGGCCATTAGTCCAAAGCCAAAGCACCAAGTTAGGAACGTACGAAGCAAACCAGGGGTTCAGGGTTCTTGTGGCGGTTCGGGAGTTGTTTCAGGCGGCATGGGGTCCGGGTTTGCCGGCGCGGAGGGAGGCGCGGTCCCTTGCTGGCCAAAAGGCGCTTGTTGCGGTTGCTGGCCGAGCGGAGTGGACCCCGCCGGAGGGTTGCTGCCAAAGGTCATGACATCTTTTGAGGGATCCCAGATAAATTCAAACTGCCGATAGTTTTTGGCCTTTTCGTAAACCTGCAGCGATTTCTGGTTAATCTTACTGCCCACCCCGATGATATTTCCGCCCATGATCTTCGGCGGGTCGGAGTTGAGCAACGCCTCGTTGGCGGCTGCGTCCGAATCTGGCGCGTCGCCCGAGCCCAGCCCGCCGGGCACGGTGGTATCCGCGGAAACAGCGCCAAGCTGGCTTTGCGGATTTTGCATTCCGCCCGCAGTGTTGCCAGCCGGGTTGCCCAGCATTTGGCTGCCCTGGCCAAAAGGCTGGCCGAGACTTTGACCAAAAGGCTGCTGGCCGCCAGGCATATTTGGAGCGCCAATATTTGGGGCGGCCATGTTCTGAAAGCCGCCCAGGCCCGTAAGTTGAAGAGCTCGCTGCGACTTGAGGCTGCCAATGAGCTGGCCGGCTGGCCCGACGTAAATCAGGCGCCAGTCCCCGTCTTTCGCATTCATCGGGTCTTTATAGGCTTGCCGCATGAAACGGATGTTGCCGATCTTCGGTTTAATCAGATCCTCAAGCGAAGTCGGGAATTTGCCGGTCTTGCGGTAGTACATCTTGATGCCGCGCTTGTACTGTTTACCTCGCCACACCATTTCCTCTTCGCGCTCGCGCCGCCCTTGATTGAGGATATTGGGAGCGACAGCCATCGTCGCGATCAGCATCAGCGTCGCCATCAGCAGCACCAGCATGATGGCATAGCCACCTTGCCGCTGGCGATTTCGCTTGAATTCCGGCCGACGCCGCTTTTTAAATGCGCAGTTCACGAAGCAGGCCCCAGGTCCTCCATGCTCTTCTGCCCTTGAATATGGGAGGAGACATCTTCGAATTCGATGGTCGCGTTGCCGATTTTGACGATACGGAATCGGCCAAGGAGCGTGTCCCCTTCGGCCACGATATAAACGTCATCGCCGTCGGTGAGGTAGGCGCGACGCGCACTGCCGTTCGGTACCGTCCCGTAGCCGTAATACTTCATGTTGGGCGGTAGCTCGGCTTTTGGCGGTGGCGGTGGCGGCGGCGGAACGTAACCCGGGTCCCCCGCTTTGAGAACCGGTGGCGGGGGTGGCGGCGGCGGCGTGGCGTTAAAGGGATCCCGACCGGTGCCTTTGTATTCCGAACTGCGGCTGGCTGCGCGTTCGGCAGTGCGGAGCTTCAGGTTATCCACGTTCATCGGAGAATAGTTCGATGCAATGGTGCTCGCGCCGGCTGCGACCGGACTCTGGCGGCTGTTATAGAACCAGATGGCCGCCGCGGCTACCAGCAGCACCACCAAAGCAACGATCTGTTTCTGCTGCTTCATCCGGCCGTCCGCAGAAAGGTCTTCATATGCAAGCCGATATGAAGCTCGTTCGGCGCATTCTGCGTGCCCCCGGCCTGCAGTGTAACTGCGTCGACCGCGTAGGGGTTTTTCGAGCGCTGCAAACTGTTCATGAACTTCACGATGTTGGCGTAAGGGCCATTGACCGAAATTTCCAGATCAACCTGGGTCAGATTCCGCGCGGGAAGTTCCTTATGGCGAAACAGCAAGGACTGGATATGCAGGCCCGCTTTCTTGGAGAGGTCATCGAGTTCCGCGGTAATGGCTGAGTTCCCGGTATTCGCCGGCAGCAGCGCAGCCTCAAATCCGTCGCAGTCGGCGACCGTCGTCGGAAGGTCGTGACGGATGCGGTCGGCATTGTCCACGTCAATTTGAAGCAGTTTCAGCTTACGCTCATCCGCCTGCAGCTGAGCCAGGGGCCTTCGCATGGCATTAGCCATGTTCCAGCTGTAAGCAGCAAGCGCGACGTCGCCCGCCAGCAGGATGACGAGCCCCGCCAGGATCGTTCTCCGTTTGACAGTGAGCGCGCGGTCCATCAAGTCCTCGAGTAAACTGCCGTCAATTCCATCACGGCCAGGTCAGAATTCCCTGACGACGGCTCATGTATGTTCCGCAGCTCAATGTTGCTGAAAGCCGGTGAATTTTCCATGGCGCGCAGGAACTTGATTTTGGCTTCGTCAGAAACCGCGCCGACGGTCAGATGCACGGACATTCGCCCCTTGTCGAGCTTCGGTTGGATGCTGACCACATGGACGCCTACGGGCAAGGTCTTCTCCAGGTCCATGAACATCCGCGTCCAGTCAAAGCTGCTCTCGTCAACGAAATCGTTCAGAAAGGCCACGCGGTCCTTAAGCTTGGCGTTTTCCGGTCGCGCGAAGAAACTGTCGAGCTCGGTGCGCCGCGCGGTCAGCTGAGCCGCTATACGGTCGTTGTCCTGCTCCTTACGGCGCAGGTTCTCTTGCGCGCGAAGTTCGGAATACACATGCCAGCCGAGAATCAGGAAAAGCACGCTTCCGAGGAAAGCGACAAGTCCCGCGGACACGTAGAATTTACGCTGCGATTCGAGCGGCTTGGTAGCGAGATTTAAGCGAACATTCATCAGAAGATTCCGGCCCTCAGTTGCGCTGCATCATCCAGCCGACCAGGCCTTCCAGTTCCCTTTCCGCCAAGGGCCGGGCGTCACTCGAAACCCGACCTTCGGAGATAGCGGTGTGCAGGAGCGAGTGCACCTCGCAGTGAAACTCGTCTTCGAGCGGCGGCACAAATTCCGGCAGACGCCCTCCGAGTCCCGCCACGCGCACGGACTGAATGCCTTCTTGCCAGGTGTCCTGATAATAGGCCGCCACGGGATAGATCTCCTCCAGGAGCATCTGCGGCGTGAGTTGGGCAACCTGAGCTGGCAAGTCCGTGCAGCGATAGCCGCACAAAACCCCTTCGCGGACAATCGCGGTCGTCAGAGAAGCGCCGGATACCCGAGCCAGCAAGGCGGGGTGCCGGTCTTCAAGCAACGAAACCGCGGCCAGGGATGAACTCAACACTACGCCCGGGTGAAAGCCAGCCTGCTCCGCCAAGGCCTCATATTCCCGCACGATGCGCAAGCGACCAAGCGCGGTAACCACATCCACTCCTCCCTCACGAGGGGCCTGCCGCATGTAGGAGATCAGCGTTTCCTCCGCTTCGAACGGGACGCTCTTCTTGAGCTTCCAGCGAAGCATCGGGACGGCTTCCTTCGCGCTGCGAGGAAACTGGTCGAAATGCTGCACAAAAACGCGCACTACGGGATCAGGCAGCAGCAGCGTCGCGTCTTCCTCGCGCACCCGCAGCCGCTCCCGGATGCCCTCCATTGCGGCGCGAACCGCGGCTAGGTTGACCAGGTTGGTTTCTACGGCGGAAGGAACGATCGCTCCAGCCGGCAGCGCTTCTACCGCGAAACCGTCGAGCGCGCCGGTTCGCGAAAAGCGTGCGCCGGAAATCCGGTCGGGAGCGATTTCAATCGCCACCGGCGGATGCGGTTGCGCCTCGAGCCACAAAGCGATCTTGCGCACAAAATCGCTCTTGTAAATGCCGTGGCGGTATGCGGCCGACTCAGTCAACGAAGGTCACCTTGTTAATTTCGCGCAGCGTTGTCGCGCCCATTCTTGCCTTGGCGAGGCCGCTCTCTCGCAGGGTGATCATACCCTCTTCGCGGGCCACACGCTTGATCTCCGACGTCGGACGGCGATTGATAATCATCTCCCGAATATGGTCGGAAAGATCGAGCAGCTCACAGATAGCCGTACGCCCATGGTAGCCGGTGCCGGAACACTCCAGGCATCCGGCTCCTTCGCTGATTTGCGCGTGGTCCAGGTCTTCCACCTTGAAGCCGGATTCCTTCAGTTCTTCCGCCGACAACTTCTTAGGGCGCTTGCAGTTGGAGCAGATGACGCGCACCAGACGCTGCGCCATGATGCAATTCAGGGCGGAAACGAAGTTATACGGCTCGACGCCCATGTTGATGAAGCGCCCGATGACGTCGGTCACGTTGTTGGCGTGAACGGTGGTAAACACCAGATGCCCAGTCAGTGCCGATTGAATCGCGATTTGCGCGGTTTCCTGGTCGCGGATTTCGCCGACCATGATCTTATCGGGGTCGTGACGCAGAATGGAGCGCAACCCTCTCGCGAAGGTCAAACCTTTCTTTTCGTTCACCGGAATTTGCGTGATGCCGCGCAACTGGTATTCGACAGGATCCTCGATGGTGATGATCTTGTCTTCGTCGGTCTTGATTTCGTTGATCGCCGCGTACAAGGTCGTGGTCTTGCCTGAACCCGTGGGGCCGGTAACCAGCACCATGCCGTAGGGTTCTCGAATGTACCGGCGGAACCGCTGCATCTCATCCTGCGAGAAGCCGACCACATCCAAACTAAGACTTTGAAACTTTTCTGACAGCGTTTCTTTGTCCAGCACACGGAGCACGGCATCTTCTCCGTGGCTGGCCGGCATGATCGAGACGCGCAAATCGATAAAGCGGCCCTTGTACTTCACGCGGAAGCGGCCGTCCTGCGGAATGCGGCGTTCCGCGATATCCAATTCACTCAAAACCTTGATTCGCGAGATCACCGCCGAGTGCCACTCTTTCGAGATCGGTTGCATCGCGTGCTGCAGGACGCCGTCGATGCGGTATTTGACAGCGACCTCGGCATCGCGCGCTTCAATGTGGATGTCGCTGGCGCGCCGCTCCAGCGCCGTGAAGATAACCGTTTCGACCAGTTTGACAACCGGGCTTCCCGTCGTATCACGCGTGAGGCGGTCACCGGAAATGGTCTCTTCGGTGTCCTCTTCGGTTTTGGTGACCTGAAGGGTGAAAGCCTCGGTAGCCTGCTCCAGGACGCGTTGCGACTGTTCGGTACGTTTCAGCAGATCGCTGATCTGCTTCGCTGTAGCGACCCGCGGAGCAAGTTTCTTACCCAGGAGCAACGACAGCTCGTCGCTCAGGAGCACCAGGCTCGGATCCGCCGCTGCAATCGCCAGAACATTGTTCTGCTGTTCGAGTGGCACGAAGTTGTAACGGAACATCAGGTCGGCAGGGATGGTGCGAAACAATTCGGGATCGATGCGCTGCTCGCGTAGATCGATAAACGGCACGCGGTAACGCTGTGCCAGGCGCCGGGCATTCTCGCGATCGTGCTGCTCTTCGGCCGAAAAAACGCTCGCCGAAACCGCCGGGTTATCGTGCGTGGTTGCCATGTGTTCCTAGTGCCCGGCTGCTCCTGAAATTGAAAAAGAGAAGATAGGCAAATAAAGTGAAATCAAGATGAACGCCACTACAAACGCCATGAAAATCAGAATAGCCGGTTCAATCAGCGCCACCATAGCCGAAAGCCGGATGTTTACTTCCTCTTCGTAAAACTCCGCCACGCTCGTCAGCATCGGTGCCAATGCCCCGCTCGATTCGCCAACCTCGATCATGTCCAGGGCCAAGTCCGGTATGATGCCCGTTGACGCCAACGCCGCGTTGAGCGAGTCGCCCTCGCGCACCATCTGTGTGGCCTGCGTGATCGAGGAGCGCAACAGCGGGCTGTCAATTGCTTCGCCAGCCGTCTGCAGGCCCGCCACCAGCGGAGTGCCGCCGGTCAGAAGAGTCGCCAACGTCCGGCAAAATTGGGAAACCTGAAACTTCATGATCGTATCGCCGACCACCGGCAGCCGGAACTTGAGCTTGTCGAATGCCCGGCCGCCTTCCTCGGATCGTGACCAGAAAAACACGCCAAACGTCAGCACGATGGCGCAACCCAGACCCACCAGAATCGCACTGCGGTTGTCCACGGTAATCGCGATCAGCAAACGCGTAGCGGTCGGCAGCTCCACGTTCATATCGTGATACAAAGCCGCGAACTTCGGCACGACCACCGTGACCAGGTAGGTGACCACGAGAATCGCGACCGTCACCAGCAGCGCCGGATAAACCAGGGTTGCCAGGATTCTCTTACGTACACCGGTGCTCACCTTCTGATAAGCAATGTAATAGTCCAGCACGCCCGGCAGGTTGCCGCTCTTTTCACCGGCAAGGATGGCGGTCGAGAATACTTTCGAAAATACACCGGCTTCGTTCACCGCCTCTGAAAGCGACTTGCCTTCGCGAACGCGGTCACGAATCTGCGCGATGATCGGCCGCAGGCGGGGCGATGCGGCGCGCTCTGCGAGCAAATCCAGGGCGCGAAGAATGGGCAGGCCGGCCTTAATGAGGGTATTAAACTGCTGATTCAGAATCAGGAAATCCGAGCCGCCGATCTTGCGCGAACTCTGGCGCTGCAGCATCCCGCTGAGCAGACTGCTGCGGTTCTCGACCGAGTACACGTACAGCCCGCGGTCCGCAAGCTTTTGCCGTGCTTCCGCCTGCGTACCCGCCGCCTCGACGTGAGAATAGACCCGGCCGTTGGCATCCGCCACGCGGCAGACAAATTCCCCCATAGACTGTAAGTTTACCTCAATTAAAAGATATGCAGTGAAGCGAGGAAGGGTTGGCCGTTTCCAGGAATGTACGGGGCAACAGCTGGCCCCGGGTTAGCGGCCCTTGGCCGCGGGCCCTCTGTTGTCTTCGGCAACACCCCCGGGGGCTGCGAAATCGCCGTCGACTATCGCAACGCCCTTGGGAGGCGCAAAACGGAACATCTTGCCGTCCAGACGCGGGTCGAATTGCCAGTTCGAGAACCGGAATTCGACTTGAACTCCCCCCGGATCAGAAACGATGATGCGTGCCAACTCCCCGTTTGCCGGATTCACTTCAAGGAGCACCCGGTCGTCTTCCGCCGCCCTCTGTCCGTTTTGGCCGCGGCTATCTTGCGGGTTTCCCCGCAATTCGCAGCGCAACACCAAATTGCCGGGTATGGAGGGGGGTGCAGTCGAATCCAACAAGACGCGTCCGCAAATCCTGGAAACCTTCATCTGCCCGGCCAGCAGGGCCAGCGGCGTACGCCAGTCGGAGCTCTCTTTCGCCCTGATTCGCGTCGCCGTGTGGTCGGCGGGAACATAGAACCACTCCCATTTCCCGTCGATCACATAAAGGTTGTTTTCGGGCGAGCGATATTCCCAACGCATCTTGCCCGGCCGTCCAAAATAGGCTACGCCCGCTTCGGCGCGAACCTGCTTGCCGCCCTCCCAATATAGCTCGAGGAAGTTGGCTTCGAGCGTTTGCGAGGAGCGATATGCGCGCTCGAACCGTGCAATGACCCTGCTGGGGTCTTGTGCAGAAAGATTCGGCGCCCCGCTGAGAAATGAGCCGAATAGTCCAATTCCTGTCAGAAGGAGCCGTTGCGTCACAGAGCAATCTTAGCACTCCCACTTCTTATTGCAGCGGTGAGTCCGATGAGCCTGCCGCGCCGGTGGGATTGACGCGCGTTACATTTTGATCGCTGGAAAAAAATCCCCGCTGCCCGGAAGTGCCACGCGTAACCGGGTTGGCCGTAACCGAGTAGTGCAACGCAGGCGTCAACGAAGCATCTAGTGTGTAGGCAAAAAGGTAGCCCGATTTTGTTCCGCTGGCCAGGTTCGCATCGAGATAGCACGACGCATCGGAGGTCCCGGCGCACGGGGCCGTTCCGCCGTCGCCAAGCGCCAGAAGCGAGGGCGCGTAGCCAACCGTTGGAAACAAGGTAGCGTATGAAATTTCCGCCGTGTTCACCGCGTGCAGCGAGGACACCGCTGAGGATTCGTTCGCCTGCATGCGCGCCCGCAAGAGGTTGGGTATCGCAATTGCCGCAATAATCAGAATGATCGCTACGACGATCAATAACTCAATGAGAGAAAACCCTTTTTCGCGCTGATTCATATGCAATCTCCGGCCAAGCTTTCGACATTGCACGATGCAGTACCAAGTTGCTGACGGAAAGATATGCAATTCTTGGTCCAATAAGGCGCCGCGTCGCCCGTCTAACCCTCGTCTGCTCAATGGCTTGCAAAGCTGTTCTTGCTTCCAGGCGGCGTTCTTTGTTTGTTGACGATTCCTGTCAGGACCGCAAAACAATTTTCGTCGCCCGTGCGCTTTTTCGCTGGTTCGTTAAAATACGAAGGGCACGGACCCTTTCAGATCCGCGCCCCGAAAAACAACCTCCGAAGTCCAGCGCCGCTTACTGCAGCGGGCTGGCTGTCGAGTCGGCCGTGCCGCTCGAGACCGCGCGGATCACACCGGACTGATCGGTGTAGAAACCACGCTGTCCGGACGTGCCGGGGCTCGTCGGATTGGCCGTAAC
>Ga0157378_10005313_pt1 | contig 11311 bp, 12 predicted proteins | sample M65metaG_FD_115309 | JGI IMG/M metagenome (GOLD analysis project Ga0157378, IMG submission 115309) | Miscanthus rhizosphere microbial communities from Kellogg Biological Station, Michigan, USA - M6-5 metaG | ecosystem: Host-associated > Plants > Roots > Rhizosphere > Soil | place: USA: Michigan...
AGAATCGGGCAGATGCCTACGAGGCAAAGCGAGAAACGGATCTGGCCAAGTCAGACCGTTAAGTGGCTGACGAGCTAGAGCGAAACCACCAGGTCAGTCGTCGTGCAGAGTCTTCATCTTACGAATTTCGAAATTGCGTGTGCTCGCCGGAGTTCGAACCACAACCTCATCGCCCTCCTGCTTGTTCATTAAACTCTTGCCAACCGGTGACGTTGTAGAAATCATTCCATTAGCCGGATCGCTTTCTTCCGGAGAAACCAAGCGGTAGGTGACTTCTTCATCCTTCTCAGCGTCATAAAGAACGAGAGTCGAGCCGTAAGAGGCTCTGTCGCGCGGGACTTTGTTTGGATCGATTGAAGCTATTTCGCTGATGCGCTGGCGTAATTCCACGATGCGCGCCTTCACCATGTTCTGACGTTCAAGTGCGGCCTTGTATTCAGAGTTCTCTCTCAGATCGCCAAATTCAAGCGCTCGCTTGATCTCTTTCGGCAGATGAACGCGCAACTCGCTTTCTAGTTCGTCCAGTTGACCCTGAAGTTTTTCTTTTATCTCTTGTGACAACTCTTCATCCTCTCGTAGCTGTATTCATTGGCTCTCGCACTGTTCAGTCTTGACTGGCAATCAGATCGCTTTGTGAAATTTGGCTTCGTCTGGAGCGCCAAACGAGATGCCGGTATCGCGAGCTGTTCGCACGAGTTGGCCGTTAGGGGGCACAGTTTTAATGTTCTTGATGGCTTCACTGAGCGGAACCGTGACTACGTCGCCAGCTTGCAATGCCACCATCACTCCGCTCTCTCCGTTTGCCAGTGCGCGAACTGCGCAAGAGCCGAAGTTAGTTGCGAGCATTCGGTCAAAAGCGTTTGGCCGCCCGCCGCGTTGCAAGTGGCCAAGCACGACACAACGCGTTTCGCGTCCAGTAACCGCTTCCAAATCCTGTTGAAGGTGGAATCCTATACCGCCAAGCCTCGGTGCTCGAGCTCCGTCACCTTTATCCTGGTAAATCAATTCGTGGCCGATCTCCAAAGCGCCCTCGGCAACTACAATAATACTAAAATTTGATCCCGCTACGTCGCGCGCGCGAATCTTTCCAGCGACGACCTCCATCGAAAAGGGAATCTCGGGAATAAGAATCACATCAGCACCGCCTGCAATTCCGGAATGGAGTGCTATCCAACCGGCGTGTCGGCCCATGACTTCCAGAATCATTACTCGATCATGCGACTCGGCAGTTGTGTGCAGACGGTCCAGTGCTTCAGTAGCGATATCGAGGGCGGTTACGAAACCGAATGTCAGTTCCGTGCAGGCAAGATCGTTGTCGATGGTTTTGGGTACACCGCAAACAGGAATTCCGCGTTGGTGAAACTCTGCGGCAATTCCCAGCGTGCCCTCGCCACCAAGCACGACCAAGGCATCGATCCCGAGTACCCGCATGTTTGAGATGGCCTCTTGATAGACACTCTCGACGCTCATCTTCACACCGTCTTTAGTGCGTTCACAGAAATTGCCGCGGTTGCGAGTTCCCAGGATGGTTCCACCGCGAGGCAATAGTCCGCGCACGTCGCTGGCCGAGAGTAATCGAGTTTGAGTAGCGCCAATTAAGCCTTCAAAACCGTCCTCAATGCCAATGACTCGCATTCCGTGTTCGCATGTCGCTGTCTTCACGACAGCGCGAATCACGGCGTTCAAGCCTGGTGCATCACCACCACCCGTTAAGATTCCAATCGTTCCGTACATCAGTCGATCCCGGTCAAATTAAACTGCTACGTTCCCTGTTTGGCCGTTGAGCCCTGTGTGCTAGCGACAGTCTATAACTTCAGTGGCCTATGAAGAAATAGAAAGGCCGTTGTGCCTCGATACCACTCGACCACGTTGACGGAGATCAAGGTACCCACTGATTCAACGTATTCAGCATGGAGGTTTCCAATCTGAATCTACAATCGGAAATCTGCAATATCTTGACCCTCTTTTATTGCTTCGCGTAGCATAGCAGGAAAGTGAGATCTGAAACGTTCAAGTCCTAATACAGAAGGCGTGATAAGTTGGAAATTGACGACGACGCAAAAGAAATAGTCCGCGAGATTGGCACAGCAATAAACGAATCGGTAGAGAATTCGACCAAGGTTGCTGAAGCGATTGAACGATTGCGTGAAGCGGGCTACGAAATGGAACTGACGCTGCGGTTAGAGATTGGTCTACGTCCGCACGCCGGGGACGACGAATCGGACACCGAGAACACGACGCTCGATCTTACCGAAGAGGATCTTCAAGTACTCCAACGGATGAAGATCAGGATCGATCCGGATGTCCGATAACCTGATGTCCGATAAACTTTAGTTTGTCGTGACTAAGAGATTGGGCGTCGAACAATCAAAGGGGAATCAGTTAGAGATAACGACAAACTGAAGTTTGTCGGACATGTTTGAGCCCCGCCCGAGTGTTAATCGAGCGGGGCTCATTTCGTCACTACACAGACTGAAGTCTGTGCCACACGCTATTCAGGCTTTTCGTCACTCCCGGTCAGTACTTGTTGACGTAAAGCTGCGGCTCCCATCAGTCCACCCATTCCCATCGACTCAACCGCACTGCTCGGCACTAACATCAACGCGCCTTTTTCCTTCAATCCTTCGTAGAGCATGTTCATTGCTCGAAGGTGTAACGCTGTCGGGTTATTTTGGTAGGATCGCGCCGCAGTCTCAAACGAGTGGGCAATTTCCACTTCGGCTTGACCAAGGATAATACGCGCTTGTTTTTCGCGAGCCGCCTGCGCTTCACGTGACATCGCGTCTTGCAGGGCGGCAGGAATAATCACGTCACGCATTTCGACTGATTGAACTGTGACGCCCCATGGATTTGAACGCTCGTCAATTAGCTGTTGCAACTCTTCTTCGATGCGTTCACGTCCGCGCAAGAGATCAGTCAGCGAGGTTCTGCCGATGATGTCTCGTAATCCAGTCTGTGCTGCCCAACTTACGGCTTGCGGATAGTTTTGTACTTCCAGCGCCGCCTTCTCAGGATCGTAAACCATCCAAAAGAGCACCGCGTCGACGTTTACTGGCACCGTGTCTGACGTCAGTGTTTCTTCAGCGGCGAAACTCGTGGTGATAACTCGTTGATCCACCCACGCAGAAATGGAATCAACAAAGGGAATGATCCAAAACAAACCAGGACCGCGTAATCCAACATATCGACCTAGTCGCAACACCACAGCGCGTTCCCATTGGCGCGCAATCTTTGGAGATTGGGCCAGCAGCAGTCCTAACAACACACCGACAATCGCTCCGGCCGGGTTGAACCCCGCTGATGCTAGAGTCACCAGGACTCCAATCGCAGCGGGAATCAAGAACGACACGGCAGACACGACGTTTACTCTTGGGGTGTTCGTCGTTGGCAAGTTACCCCTGGTTTGGATCAGGCTAGTGTTAGACATTTTCTTCAGTCTCCTTTTTGCGCCTGCTTTGAAGTTGATCAAGCAGATCATCAGGCGAGAAACCCATCGCATTCGCTTCTTCAATGAAACGGTCGACAAGTTCTTTCAGTACGCTCTCGTGATCCTGACTATTCCTTGCTTCGAAATGGCGGGCGCACACAAACGTTCCGACGCCTCTTCGCGTCTCGAGTACCCCTGCTCGTTCCAGTTCGGCATAGACCTTCGCTACGGTATTGGCGTTAACACGAAGTTCTACGGCAAGTTGGCGAACGGTAGGAAGTTGCTCGCCAATCCTGAGCCTCCCGGTCGCGATGGCAAACTGGATTGCTCGCGTCAGCTGCGCGTAAAGCGGCATCGGATGCGAGGGGCTCAATGAAAAGATGTTGCTCATTGCTGACTTGTACTACGATGCTAGTACAAGTAGGGTTTCAGAAAAGTTTTGGAGTTGCAGGGATGGAGTCAGTACCACAACGCGGTAGCGTGTGGCTCAGTTTTGTCTGTCTCGGTGTGAGCCACAGGCTACCGCGTTGTGGTACTGACTCTATCTTGCTGGGCAGGCTTACAGCGCAGTCACTTTCACACTTACGCTGAGGTTTTCTTTCGATTTACCTTTGAACACGCCTCGCGTGGGCGGCACATCTGCATAGTCTCGACCCACCGCTACACGGACATAGTCACCCGTTTGTTCATAGCCATGCGTGGGATCGAGAGAAATCCAACCACTACTAGTGAAAACATCAACCCACGCATGCGAGGCGGCATTAGCAGCTTCGTTCGGTTCCGAAGCTGTTGAGTTATAGAGATACCCACTCACGTAACGGGCAGGAATCTTCGCCATTCGACACGCCGACAACATCACATGTGCAAAGTCCTGGCAAACCCCACGTCCTAACGCGAGTGCCTCAGTTGCGGTGGTCCTAACATCAGTCGCACCCCGCTCATACTTCATCGTTGTATAGAGAGCGTTCATCAATGAGAGCGCCGTTGCCGTTTCATTTCCTTCGACGACATGTGGTGAGACAAGATCCTGCAAAGCGTCATCGTGCGGTGCATATATCGTTGGCGCAAGATAATCAAACTCATCGAGTGGCGACAGCTCCCGCTGATCATCGGTGAATTTTTCCTCTGTAACAACATCGCTCTTGACGCGAACCAACACCTGTTGATGTGACTCCAGGGCGTCAAAGTGATGCACGAGATTTCCAAAGCGATCACTGTATTTCATGACTTCACCCCGAGGCTCGGTTGATAACTTGAAAGAGAGACATCGCTGAGTGATTGTGTCCAGCGGGTGCAGACGCATCTCGGTGTAAGCTTCGCTGATTGGTTCGTCGTATGAGAACGACGTCGTATGTTCGATACGTAGTTTCATCGGAAGCTCTATTGTTGCTGTTGGGTTTGTTGCTGCCGGGGCGGATATTCCGCCGGCAGGATCACCTGCGTGTGGAAATAGGTCCTGGTGATTTCATCGCCCGCCTGGTTCATTATGTTTAGCAGGCGATTGAGGTACGGACGCATATTTACTCCAAGCACTTCATTGATGTCTACGTAGTCAAGTTCTGAGCAGATGCGTCCAAGTGAACGATGCGGTCCTGTTGGATGCTTTGCGTCTTCAGACATCAGAGCAACTGATCTCAGCGCACGTTGCAAGCAATACGCTACGGCGCGTGGAAATTGCTGGTTGAAGAGAAGAAACTCCGCTACGCGCGCGGGTTGAAGCTGAGACAAGTGCGCTTTTCGGAAGGCTTCAAACGCGCTACACGAGCGAAGCATTGCGATCAACTGCAAAGATGATTCGGGACCTTCGCGCAGTTGGTTAACCGAAGCATATTTCACGTCGATAATTCGAACGGTCTTATCAGCACGTTCAAGGTGTTTGCCGATTTGGATGAACTCGTATGCTTCACCGTGAGTCATCGTTTCGTTTGTAATTCCCTGAAACGCCTGCGAGCCATGCCGGATCTTGTCGAAGAATTCGTAGGGGCCGCGCGCTGAAATCTCGCGCTTGATGTCTTTCACAAGAAAGTAAAGCCGATTGAGATGTTCCCACATCTCGCTGCTGATTTGTTCGCGGACGCCGCGACCGTTTTCGCGCGCATGTGTGATGCACGTCGTGACTGCATTTGGGTTCGCCGGGTGCCAGAGAAGGAACTCGCTTACATTCCGCGCGTTGAAATCGTCGAAGTGTCGCCGGAATAAGTCTTCATCTCCGGTGATATTGATGATGGGTTCCCAGGCTTGAGCGTCTTCGGTCTTTGCGTCGAGGAGAGTGTGAAAGTTAACAGTGAGAATGCGTGTAATGTCCTCGGCACGTTCAACGTACCGCGACATCCAATAAAGGGCATCTGCCACTCGTGAAAGCATCAGTGTCTAATCGCTCAACACCCAGGTGTCTTTACTACCACCGCCCTGGGAAGAGTTAACGACAAGCGAACCGCTTCTCAGGGCGACGCGTGTCAGACCACCCGGCACAATTCGCACGTTCTCGCCGCACAATATGTAGGGGCGAAGATCTACGTGGCAGCCGTAGAGTTCCCCGTTCTGATAAGTCGGATGCCGGCTCAGGCGAACGATTGGTTGCGCGACGAAGTTACGTGGATCTGCTTTAACCAGGTCTCGGAAGCGTTCACGTTCTGCCTGGGAAGAGTGCGGACCTACAAGCATTCCATAGCCGCCACTTTCATTCACTGATTTCACAACGAGCTGGTGAAGGTTGTTGACGATGTAATCGCATTCATTCTCGTGCATGCCGAGATACGTCGGAACATTGTGGAGAATCGGTTCTTCGCTCAAGTAATAACGAATCATCGCCGGCACGTACGCATAGACAGCCTTGTCGTCAGCGACTCCCGTCCCAATGGCGTTGGCTAGTGTGACGTTGCCGGCGCGAAAGGCGTTCAATAAGCCCGCGCAACCAAGGAGGCTATCGTTCTTGAACGAAAGTGGATCGATGAAGTCGTCATCAATTCGACGGTAAATCACGTCAACCGGCTTCAGACCTTTCGTTGTTCTTGTATAGACCCGATTGTCGTGAACAACCAGATCGCGGCCTTCAACGATCTCGATTCCCATTTGACGACCCAGGAACGCATGTTCGAAATAAGCCGAGTTGTAGATGCCGGGCGTTAACAAGACAACGTTCGGATCCGGATTGTCGTGCGGTGCTACCGATCTCAAAGTATTCAACAGCTCTTGCGGGTAATGTTCGACGGCGCGCACGCCATATCGTTGAAAGAGGCCCGCGAAAGTTCGCTTCATTGCCTGACGGTTTTCGAGCATGTAGCTCACACCCGAGGGTGAACGAAGGTTGTCTTCGAGAACGAAATAATTGCCCTTGTCGTCGCGAACCAGATCTGTGCCGGTAATGTGAGCGTAAACATTCTTCGGCACGTTGATGCCGATCATCTCGCGCCGAAAGTTCCTGGCGCCGAAGATCAGATCGGCTGGGATAACTTTGTCTTTGATAATGCGTTGATCGTGATAGATGTCGAAGAGAAACTGGTTGAGTGCTGTAACACGCTGTGATAGACCGCGCTCGAGTAGCGACCATTCGGAGCCGGGAATGATTCGGGGAATCAGGTCGAAGGGAAAGATTCGCTCGATACCCTGCTCGTGCTGACTGTACACAGTGAAGGTGATTCCCTGGTAAAGAAATGAGATGTCTGCATTGCTCCGACTTTCGTTAAAGGCTTCAGCGGTCATTTCAGACAGCAGTTCGTGAAGACGCCGGTAATGAGAACGCGGCTCGCCCGCTGAAGTAAACATCTCGTCGAAGAAGTCTCCGACTTCATAACGATCAGTTAGTACCGCCTGGGTTGGTACTGGGCTTTCAGTCACGATGATTTGTTGTTTTGTGAAGTTATTGTCCCGATCACTTTCAGTTCATGAAAGATTTCGGATTGAATCAATAACACAGGTTTAGTTAGTGTCCATGGACGTCGAGTCCGTGTTTTCGCGTTTATACTTGTGAATGTATCGTTACAGCAAATGTTTAGTGCCCTGATTTATGGAACGATGACTTTGTTTTGCTTACAACTGAAGGTGTCAGAGGCAGTACCACAACGCGGTAGCGTGTGGCTCTGACTGACTCTCGCGATGCTTGAAATCTAGGGAGCCACACGCTACCGCGTTGTGGTACTCACTTCATCGTTGGGAGCGTTTGGCTAGAATTTAGCGCGTATGTTATCTTCAGCGGCATTTAAGCCTGCCAGTTTGTTAGCCCTAACAGGTGGAAAGAGGAGTTCAACGACAGTATGTCTACGCCTAATGTAACCACCGATGGTCAGCACTTCGGTAAAGTTGTGCAGATTATCGGACCAGTTCTCGACGTTGAGTTTGAAGGAGAATATCTCCCGCCTATCTACCAGGCACTGCGAATCGTCTCGGAAGGTTTCGATGTTCAGGAACCGATCAGTGTTATCGCGGAAGTCCAACAGCACCTTGGCGAAGGTCGCGTACGCACCGTATCGATGCTGCCGACTGACGGAATGGTCCGTGGTATGAAAGCCATCGACACCGGTGGTCCAATAACAATGCCGGTAGGTGAAGGTACACTTGGTCGCGTCTTAAACGTAATCGGCGACCCTGTGGATACTCTCGGCGACGTCGCTCATACGCAGCGTTATCCGATCCATCGTCACGCGCCAACCTTTGAAGAGCAATCGACGGAACTCCAGATGTTTGAAACCGGCATCAAGGTTATCGACCTTGTTCAGCCGTTTCTACGCGGCGGAAAGATTGGCTTATTCGGCGGCGCCGGGGTGGGCAAGACGGTTATCGTCATGGAGCTCATCAACAACATTGCAAAAGCGAGATCTGGCTTCTCGGTTTTTGCGGGCGTGGGTGAGCGGACGCGCGAAGGAAACGACTTGCTTCGCGAAATGGTTGAGTCTGAAGTTATTCAGTTTGGCGAAGCCTTTAATAAGCACTTCAAAGAAACCGGCCAGTTTGATTTGACCAAGGTCGACATGAGCACGATCGGAAAATCAAAGGTGGCTTTGATCTACGGTCAGATGACTGAGCCGCCCGGAGCTCGCCTTCGCGTTGCTCTCTCGGGACTGACAGTCGCAGAGTATTTCCGCGATCAGGGTATGGATGTGTTGCTCTTTATAGACAACATCTTCCGTTTCACCCAGGCAGGTTCGGAAGTGTCCGCACTGCTCGGTCGTATGCCATCAGCAGTGGGATACCAGCCGAATCTGGCGACGGAAATGGGTGAAATGCAGGAGCGCATTACCTCAACAAAGACCGGTTCGGTCACCTCGATTCAAGCCGTTTACGTTCCGGCTGACGACTACACTGACCCTGCACCGGCAACGACGTTCGCACACTTGGACGCGGTCACTGCGCTTTCAAGACAGATCGTCGAACTCGGAATTTACCCGGCCGTGGATCCGCTCGCCTCTAATTCGCGCATTCTCGATCCCCGAATTCTTGGGGACGAGCACTACAACACTGCGCAGGATGTGAAGCGTGTCTTGCAGCGTTACAAAGACCTGCAAGACATCATCGCGATTCTCGGTCTCGACGAACTTTCAGACGAGGACAAGTTGATTGTCTCTCGCGCTCGCAAGATCCAACGCTTCTTCTCGCAGCCGTTCCACGTCGCTGAGCAGTTCACCGGCTTGGCAGGAAAGTATGTGAAGCTCGAAGACACGATCCGTGGTTTCCGCGAAATTGTTGACGGAAAACACGACGACCTACCCGAGCAAGCTTTCTACATGGTTGGCACGATCGAGGAAGTACTCGAAAAGGCGAAGACAATCGGACAGTAATCAAAGGTGAGGTTGGGAGCCGTCAGGATTCCAACCTCTAATACATATGGCTGACAAGATTCAACTCGAAGTCGTTACTCCGGAAAGAAAAGTCCTCGGTGAAGACGTGGACATGGTGACAGTGCCCGGTCTCAATGGCGAGATGGGAATTCTTCCAGGTCACACGCCGTTGATCTCACAGTTAAAGACAGGTGTTCTAACTTACACGCAGGATAGTCGAAATACTCAGTTGCTTGTCTCGGGTGGTTTTGTCGAAGTCCGAGACGATCACGTGGCAGTTTTAGCGGTGGTTGCGGAGCGTCCGGAAGAAATCGATGCTTCGAGTGCCAGAGCAACTCGCGATCGTTTGGAGAAGCAACTGGGTGCGTGGACTGGCAGCGAACAAGAATTGGAACTTGCCAGAACAGAGTTAGCGCGATCAGAAGTTAGGTTACAGCTCGCCGCCAAAGCTTAAAGATTTTGCACCGGCCTTAATTGCCGACCTCATCTCCTCGACCGCTTTTCCTATTCCCACAAAAACAGCTCGTGCCACGATGTTGTGGCCGATGTTGAATTCGGTGATTTCGGAAATCCCTGAAACAGCACCAACGTTTCGATACGTTAGACCGTGACCGGCGGCAACGTGTAGGCCGTATTGTTTTGCTAAGGCGGCGCCTTCACGCAGTCTCCTCAATTCTTGCGCGGCTCTTGCTGCACCTTCGCCGTGAATCCCGCGAGCACCGAGTGTTGCCTCTGCATATGCTGCAGTGCAGAGTTCGACCTGTTGGGCGCCGACTTCACGGGCAACTTCGATTTGCGAGGCGTCAGGATCAATAAACAGACTTGCCAGGATGTTTCCTTGTCGGAGCCGGGCAACCGCGGCGCGAACAATTGAGATATTGGTCTTTACGTCGAGACCGCCTTCAGTAGTGATCTCGTCTGGCTTTTCCGCGACCAAAGTGACCGCCTCCGGCTTTGATTCGATAGCGATCTTGACCATCTCCTCAGTCGCGGCCATTTCGATGTTGAGATAGGTCGTTACTGATTGTCGCAGAACCTGAACGTCGAGATCTTGAATATGACGTCGGTCGCCTCTGAGGTGGACCGTGATTCCGTCGGCGCCGGCTTGTTCACAAGCCATCGCAGCGGCAATGACGCTTGGTTCAGGTGCTCGTCGTGCCTGGCGGACCGTGGCTACATGATCGATATTGACGTTGAGACGGGCTGGCATATCTTTAAAGAGGTTGTTAGTACTTTGATCTTAGTGCTTTGTTCTTAGATTTTTGTGCGTCGGAAGAATTATGCGTAAGCCAGGTCAAAAGTACAAAGCGCAAAGTACTAAGTACAAAGTTCAAACATCAATCAGCCTTGATAAGATCTCTAACGTCTTTGATCGCTTTATCATAAATTCCTCGTCGTGCTTGTTGTCGTATCAACGCAACCTCATTCAACATCTTGATGCTGTCGCCAAATAAATTCACCTTACTTCCATCAATGTGGTCCCAACGTACAGGGATTTCACGAAGTCTCAACCCGGCACGATAGGCGAGATAGATGAGTTCAACGTCAAAACCAAACCGATCGACCGTTGCAGCTTCGACCAGCGGACGGCAGACGCTCATGCGAAAAGCTTTGAACCCGCACTGGGTATCCCAGAACGGGACTCCTGTTGCCAGGCGCACGGCAAGATTAAAGACGCGACCACCTTGTTCCCTGCGCCACGGTTGATGCTTACCAATCAGCTGCCGGTCGATTGCCCGAGATCCGAATGTAAGATCGCATTCGCCACGCAAGATCGGCTCGATCACTTTTGGTGTCTCAGTTATCGGCGTTGAGAGATCCGCGTCAGTAAACAGCGCAACGTCACCCCGGGCAGCGAGTAATCCCAGTCGGACCGCTCTACCTTTACCGAGGTTAGATTTATAGCTGATGACTGAGGTTCGGAGATTTCCGCTGTCTTCAAATGCCTGGCGTGCCAACGCGGCTGTATTGTCAGAGGAGCCATCGTCAACCACGATTAGTTCGGCATCCGGCCAGTTTTCTCGAAGATAGGCGACAATTGTCCGTAGGGAATTTCCCAATCGGACCGCTTCGTTGTATGCAGGAATTACAATAGAGAGAGATGCTGCCA
>Ga0157378_10005318_pt1 | contig 11303 bp, 10 predicted proteins | sample M65metaG_FD_115309 | JGI IMG/M metagenome (GOLD analysis project Ga0157378, IMG submission 115309) | Miscanthus rhizosphere microbial communities from Kellogg Biological Station, Michigan, USA - M6-5 metaG | ecosystem: Host-associated > Plants > Roots > Rhizosphere > Soil | place: USA: Michigan...
CCGGGACCCGTGCCGAGCAGATCGCCGGGCAGTTGTTCGCGCTCGGCAAGGTGCAGTCGGCCTCGGAAATCGTCGCCCAGCTCGACGCCATCGATGCGGGAGCCGTGAAGCGATATGCCACTCAGGTGATGCAGGAAGGCAAGCCCACCATGGCTGCTGTCGGGCCGGTCGCAAGGCTGGAATCCCATGCGGTTTTTGCGCGCCGCTTTGCGGCCGGCCGCGACACGCTTCCGGATGCGGCGGAATAATGGTCAAAGCCGCATTCGCCAAGACCAGCCCGATCGCCTTCATGCGCGGCCTCACCTTTCCGGGCGGCCAGCAGCCGGTCATCCGTGGCGAAGGTGTTTACCTGCGCTATCCGCGTGTCGCCGATTTTCCCGTCTGGTCCAAGCTGCGCTCCGAAAGCCGGCCGTTCCTGACGCCCTGGGAACCGGTCTGGGCCGATGACGAACTGACGCGCGGCGCCTTTCGCCGCCGCATCAAGCGCTACCAAAAAGAGACGCGGCAGGATTCGGCCTATGTCTTCTTCGTCCTGCGCGAAAGCGATGACGCGCTGCTGGGTGGCTGTACCCTTTCCAACGTCCGGCGCGGGGTGACCCAATGCTGCACCCTGGGCTATTGGATCGGCTCGAAATTCGCCAACCAGGGCTATATGACGCGGGCGATGAAAGTGCTGATTCCCTTCATTTTCCGCACTTTGGGCCTGCACCGCATCGAGGCGGCCTGCCTGATCGGCAACGATGCCTCCCGCAAGCTCTTGACGCGTGTCGGTTTCCGGCAGGAGGGCCTGGCGCGGCGATATCTCTTGATCAACGGCGAATGGGCCGATCACCTGCTATTTGCTTTGCTCAAGGAAGAGGCGCAGCTAGGTTGATGCCGGCACCGCCGCCTTTGGCAATAATGAGAATTATGAACGGACTGCGCCGAATTGCCTGGAGTGTTTTCGCCCTCTGCCTGGCGCTGCTCTTCGTTCTGCGCCCCGCGCAAGCCGCGGATGCCAAGCAGCTCAATTTCGGCAAGGTCGACAATGTGCTCGATCTCAGGCCGTTTCTTTCGCCCTATCGCGCACCCGGTGGTGGGACCGAATCTGACGGCTCGTCCTGGTACATCGTTCAGGTCAGCAACGACACGGTCAGGCCCGCGGCGCGCGTGCTCCTGGCCGGGCAGCCGCCACGCGCCGCGCTCTCGCTCCTGCCGCGCAAGTCGCGACCCTCCATCCTGGCGGTCGCCAGTTCCGACTCCGGAACGGTGGTTGAAACCGCCAGCGCCTATGGCCGGCGGGCCTGGCGGGTGATCGTGCCGCCGGTTTCCACGGTCGGTCTCGCCATTCGTGTCGGCTCGGCGGATTCGCCGCCCGCCTTGGCGGCTTGGACCGAGCCGGCCTTGTCGGCGCACAATCGCCAACTCGCCATTTTCATCACGGCCGTTGGCGCCTTGATCGCGGCGGCGGCGCTGATCACCGGCGGACTTGCGGTTTTGATCGGCCATGCCGCCCCGCGCTGGGTGGCGTTCACGCTGTTGATGCTGCTGTTCAGCTGGCTGGCGGGCACCGGCATGTTCGATGCGAGCCTGACCTTGCCCTATGGCGGCCCCTATGGCCTGTCGGCCTTTCTCACGGTATTGGCGCTGGCGGCGGCCATGCGATTGGCAAACGCCATCATTCCCGTGCGCGATATTTTCCCCCGCCATCAGCGGCGCTACGATCTCGCCACGGTGGGCCTGATCGGATTGGGCGCCTTGGCCTATGTCGGGGTGCCCGGAGCGACACTGCTGGCCGATATTCTTGTCGTTCTGGGCAGCCTCGCGGTTGCCGCCTATCTGGTCTATTGCGGCCGTCGCGGCCACAAGGCGGCGCAGGTCGTCGCGCCCAGCGCCGGCGCTTTCGCCTTGGTGGCCGTCGCGGCCGCGGTAATCGCGGTCGGCGGCTTTGGCGAAACCCTGACCGGTCCGGCGGCGACCGGCGGCTTCGCAGCGGCGGGTGCCATCCTGCTGGCTCTGGCGGTGATCGCTTCGGAAGAGATCGCGGTGCTGCCCTTCCTGCACGGATCATACGCCGCCAAGTTGTTGGAAAAGGAAGCCGCGCCCGAAGCTGTCATCGATCCCCAGGCACCGTTCAACAGCTTGGCGCGCGCCGCCATCGCGGCGGCGCATCAGGGCGTATTCGACCTGGATTTTCGTTCCGGCATCCTGACCCTTTCGGTGGAAGCGGTGCAGATGATAGGGCTTTCGCCCCATGAAACCACGCTTTCCCACGGCGATTGGCTGGGACATGTCCATCCCGAGGACCGCGAGGTTTATACCCAGGCGCTGGAGACCTATCGCAAGCAGCCGGGCAAGGCCTTCCGCCTGGAATTCCGTGCCTGCGGACAGAGCGAGCCCTGGCGCTGGCTGGAATTGAGAGCCACCATCGTCAGCGAGCAGGATGGGCCGTCCGATTGTTTGGGATTGGTCTCCGACATCACCCAGCGCAAGCAGTCCGCCCCGTCCGGGCCTGCAGGCGCACCAACCGACCCCTTGACCGGGCTGGGCAACCGCGTGGCGCTGATGCAGGCCCTGGACGGGCTGGGTGCGGGCCTGGCCGGCGTGTTGTTCGCGCTGCTGGACGTGGACCGCTTCAAGGCCATTCATGCCAGCCTGGGCGACAAAGGGGCCGATGCGATTCTGGTGATGATTGCCGCGCGACTGGCCGGCGCCAGTGGAACGGCGCAACTCTTCCGTGTCGGCGGCGACAGTTTTGCGATTCTCTTCACCAAACCGGCGCAGCCCGCCCAGGCGATTGGCAACGCCTTGGTTGAATCCTGCTCCAAGGCCCATCACCTGGAACATCGCGATGTCTTCGCGCCTTGCAGCGTCGGCCTGGCGTTGGGCGCGCAAAGCGAGGATCCCCTTGCCTTGATCAAGAACGCCGAACTGGCGCTGATCGAAGCCAAACGCCAGGGCGGGGCATGCGCCAGGCTTTATTCCGCCGAGATGGAGATATTGGCGCCCGGCGACAGCGTGGCGCTGGAAAGCGAATTGCGCAGCGCCTTGGCCGGCGGCCAGTTGGATGTGTTCTACCAGCCTATCGTCAAACTGGCTGACCGCACCGTCGCCGGCTTCGAAGCGCTGTTGCGCTGGCGCCATCCGGTGAAAGGGCTGGTCTCGCCCGCCAATTTCATCGCCCATTCCGAGGAGACGGGCCTGATCGTGGCATTGGGGCGCTTTGCCCTGGAGCGCGCGGCGTCCGACCTTTCCCATTGGCAGCGCTATTTCCCGCTCAGGCCGCCACTGTTCGCCAGCGTCAATCTTTCCCGCCGCCAGCTCAAGGACAGCGGTTTCGTGCCCTTGCTCAAGGCCATCCTGGAAGGCAGCGGCATCGCACAGGGCACGCTGAACCTGGAAGTCACGGAAAGCACCATCGCCTCTGACCGCAGCGTGCCCGAAATCATGGCGCGCATCCGCGCCCATGGCGCGGGTCTTTCCATCGACGACTTCGGCACCGGCGCCAGCACTTTGAGCGAGTTGCGCAACCTGCCGGTGGACACGGTGAAGATCGACAAGAGCTTTCTGTCCCGCAAGGACAGCGACGGCGGCGGTAGCGATATCGACAGCGACGGCGAGACCATGCTGTCCGGGATCGTCAGCCTGGCGCATGAGCTCAAGCGCATGGTGGTGGCGGAGGGGGTGGAAAGCGAAGCCGACGCCCAAATGCTGGCCCGGCTGGGTTGCGATTTCGGCCAGGGCTATTATTTTTCGCCACCTCTCGATGGCGCGGCGGCGCTGGACTACATCGCCAGGCATTATAACATCACCGCGACCCCTCAAATCGGCTAACAAGAACGGAGTTCCCCATGACGATCAAACCTGGCGACAAGATTCCTTCCGCCACCCTGATGGAGATGCAGGACGGTAAGCCCGCCCCTGTTTCCACCGACAGTTTTTTCGCCGGCAAGAAAGTTGCGCTGTTCGCGCTGCCGGGCGCCTTCACCCCTACCTGTTCCGCCAAGCATGTGCCGGGGTTCGTCAACAATTTCGATGCGCTCAGGTCCAAAGGCGTGGACGAAATCGCCTGCGTCTCGGTCAATGACGCCTTTGTGATGGGCGCCTGGGGCAAGGACCAGAAGGCCGACGGCAAGGTCCATATGTTCGCCGACGGCAACGGCGACTTCACACGCGCCCTGGGCCTGGAATTCGATGCCAGCAAGTTCGGCATGGGCAAGCGCAGCCAGCGCTACTCCATGGTCGTGGACAATGGGGTGGTCAAATCCATCAATGTCGAGCAGCCCGGTGCGTTCGAAGTGTCTAGTGCTGAATATATGTTGAACTCTGTGCTTTCCTGAACATCCCCGACTCACCATGGGCGGCTCCACCGGTCGGCGCGAAGCGCGGCCGAGAATAAGCTTCACGAGCCGCCCATTCGTGAGACCGGAATAGGAAAAAGCCCCGGTGGGGCTTTTGCCCGGTCGAACGCCCGCAACGCGGGCAACCGCCACTCGCTCGGCTTTGCGACGCTGCGCCAATAGTGGACATCCAGTGGAAGGTATAGCGATCGAGAAACCAGCCCCGGCGAAGGGTTCCGCCAGGCTGGTTTGGCTACGGGAGGACTGGAAAAACGTGGGGGCGGCCTCGCCGTATGGCACGCAGAAAGCCGACCTCACGGGGCAATCTGATCAATATTGGACATGGCGTTGCCAAATCTTCGTTCGTGTTCGCCAAGCTGCCGTGTCTTTGTGTGCCTGAAAGAAGGTTCTGGGCGTTACTAAGCTGGCGAGTTTCCCAATTTCCCAGCGTTTCGCGCCGACAGGATAGAAAAGGCACGGATTGCATGGAGGAAATGGTGGTAATTCTGGTTGTTGAAGACGAGGCCATCATCCGGATGGAAGCCGTTCAAATGCTGGAAGCAGCAGGATTCGCTGTAATAGAGGCTTTCAACGCCCACGACGCGATGAAGCTCCTGGAAAATCGCGCCGACATCCGTGCTGTCTTTACTGACATCAATATGCCCGGAAGGTGGGACGGCATGCAGTTGGCTCGCATGATCAAGGATCGTTGGCCGCCGATTCACCTGGTTGTGACCTCAGGATTAATATCTCCCGACACCAACGACTTGCCTCCCCGGGGAAGGTTTATCCGCAAGCCCTATCATCCCGCACAGGTTGTCGCGACCCTTCGCGAGCTTTTGGGCCAAATACCGTCGTCCGATCCTGTGAACCACGCAAGAAGGGCGGCTTAGTTAGGTCACGCTCCAATTCACACATCTTGATCGGCTTTAAGCATTGCCGGGATACGCCTTTCAGGTTGAGAGGCTCCGGTCATTCCAGAAAGGGGCAGCCAATGGCTCCCCAAGCCCCACTTCCCCCTGCCGTTGCCCTTAACTTGGCCTTGGCAGTTGTCGCGTCTTCAAATGCGCCACTCCTGCTTCTCGACGGTAATCTCATCGTGATCGCGGCCAGCGCGTCATTCTGTCGAGTGTTCCAGATTGACCCCGACCATGTTGCGGGCCGCCCGTTGACCGCCCTGGGTAAAGGAGAGTGGAACGTGCCTCAACTCGCGGGGCTGCTGAATGCGACTGCGTCAGGCTTTGCCAAGGTTGAGGATTATGAGATGGAACTGCTGCGCGAAGGCCGCGGCAACCGGCGTTTGGTCCTGAACGCCACGAAGCTCGACTACGCGGGCGACGGAAATGTCCGGCTTATTCTGACCCTGGCCGATGTAACCGAGGCGCGGATTGCGGAAAAACTCAAGAATGACCTTCTCAAAGAGAAGGACGTGATGCTCCAGGAGCTTCACCACCGGGTTGCCAACAGCCTTCAGATTATCGCCAGCGTTCTTATGCAAAGTGCGCGCAAAGTGCAGTCCGAAGAAACTCGCAGCCATCTGTTCGATGCCCATCAACGTGTCATGTCGGTGGCCTCACTTCAAAAACAGCTTGCGGCTTCCCAATTGGGTGACGTTGAGTTGCGCCCATACCTGACTGCCTTGTGTGAAAGTATCGGCGCATCCATGATCCGGGACCATGATCAGCTTTCTCTCGAGGTCAGGGCGGATGACGGCATCACGACACCGGACACGTCTGTCAGCCTCGGCCTAATCGTCACCGAGTTGGTCATAAATGCGCTCAAGCATGCTTTCCCTCAAGATCGGAAGGGCAAGATAGTGGTGGCTTACCAAGTCCACGCCCCGAACTGGATCCTTTCCGTGACGGACGATGGCGTCGGGATGCCCACAGGCCCGGATACCGCCAAGGCGGGCTTGGGCACCACCATCGTTCAGGCCCTGGCAAAGCAATTGGGTGCCACCATCAAAGTGGCAGCCGACCATCCCGGGACAAAGGTGTCGGTCACGTATGCACATGTTCCAGTCCTCGTTGGCCAATCTGCGGCTTTGGGAAGTGCAGTTTAGCTCAAGCCTTCATCGGCAATTCAGCCGCACCAGATCAAATGACGCGCTCATGCAGTCGGGCGCGCCGTTGAAAGTACGCCATGAAGAAATTGCGCCTATGGAACGCCATGAAGGTCTGGGTCCGTCTAGCCCTCCGGCTGGCGCCGCTTTTATTGCCACTATCGGCCCAGGCTCAGCTGCTTCCAGCGCCCTCGATGAGCATCCCGGAAGCGTCATCGAAAAGGGGCTTTGACTGGGGCGGTTCGTTGGATTTCGACTATATTACGAGTGCTAAGTGCGGCTTGCTTGGCACGGCAGTCTCTTGCACCAGCACAGGTTCATCGGCCTTTGCGATCTCGCCCGCCGTGATGGCACAATTCGATCGGCTGCGTCTTCAAGTGACGGTTCCATTTGTGGATATCGAGGGGCCTGGTACTCTCACCGGGGCGCTTGGCCCCCGCACAATAGTGGGTCGGCCAGGCAGCCCAACCAATCGCCGCTCAGGCCTCGGAGACGTTTCGGTCGGTGCAGCGATTATCATCCTGCGAGAGGGCCGAATTCTGCCGCGGTTGGAGCTTGCAGGCGTCGTCAAGCTGCCCACGGCCGCCAACGGATTGGGCACGGGCCAAACAGATTATGGCGCTCAGGTGACTTTTTATCGCCCGTTGCTGACCGGCGTCAGGACATTCGGTTCGCTGGGCTACCAACGGATTGGCGATCCAAACACGCTTCGACTGCACGACGGAGAACGGGCCACTTTTGGACTTGATATCAATTACGCGAACTGGGGCGGGGGCGCACTGCTCGACTATGAGAAAAGCTTGTTTCCAGGGGTGCCCAACTCTTTCACGGTCGATCCCTATGTGACATTGCCCTTCATGTTTGGGTGGGCCCTACAGGTTTACACCACCGTTGCGCTAACGCGACAAAGCCCCAACCACGAGGTGGGGGTTCGATTGGTTTTGTGAAGCCTGACGGGGGTGATAACCAGCGCCACAACAATGGGTGTGGCGGCGCCACCTGTGCGGCGGGGATCGCGACTTGATATTGAAATGGATCACTCAGGTCCCGGTATCGCGCCCCTGGCCAGCGCATCCGCGCGTTCATTCTCCAGATGGCCGGAATGGCCCGCCACCCAAACCCAATGGATCCGGTGGCGCGCCATTTCTGCATCCAGCGCCCGCCACAGATCCTCATTCTTCACCGGCTTTTTGCCGGCGGTCTTCCAGCCTTTCGTCTTCCAGCCGGCCAGCCATTTGGCCGCTCCATCCATGACATAGCGGGAGTCGGTATGGATAGTGACGGCGCTGGCTTTTTTCAGCGCCTTCAACCCCTCGATCACCGCCGTCAACTCCATGCGGTTGTTGGTGGTGGCCTTTTCCCCGCCCATCAGTTCTTTTTCGTGAGAGCCCGCGCGCAGGATCGCCGCCCAGCCGCCGGGGCCCGGATTGCCGGAACAGGCCCCATCCGTGAAGATTTCTATTGTGCCGCTCAAAGCCCGTATTCCCGCGCGTGCTTCACCTTGTTGTGGAAGCGCAGCTTCTTGGCGTATTCGCGCGGATCCTTGAGTTTGACCAGGGCGTTGGGATCGGGATTCAGCCAGTCATAGGTGCGCGTCAGCAAAAATCGCAACGCGGCCCCGCGCATCAAGACCGGCAAGGCATGAATCTCGTCCTCGCTCAGGGAGCGCTGCTGGCGATAGGCATTGATTACCGATTGGCCCTTGGTGATGTTGAAGCTGCCGTCCAGCTCGAAGCACCAACTGTTGAGCATGATTGCCAGGTCGTAGACATAGGCGTCGTTGCAGGCGAAGTAGAAATCGATCACCCCGCCCACCTGGTTGCCAACGAACAGCACATTGTCGGGAAAGTAATCCGCATGGATCACGCCGCTTGGCAGGTGATCGGGCCATGCCGGTACCAGGCTTTCCAGCGAAGTTTGGATCAAAGCGGCCAGGCCGTCCTCGATCGCATCGGCCCCGTGGATGGATTCCGCCAGCGGCCGCCAGCCTTGTGGTCCCAAGGCATTGGGGCGCGTGAGGGTGAAATTCTCGCCCGCTTGGTGCAGGCCGGCCAGCGTGGCGGCGGCGGACGCGCAATGCGCCGCGTCCGGACGCCGCAGCGCGATTCCGGTCAGGAAGGTGACGATGGCGGCATTGCGGCGGTTCAGGTTGACCAAGGAGCGTCCATCGCGGGTCTTGACGGGCAGGGGACAATGGATCCCGCGCTCGGCCAGGTGTTCCATCAGCCCCAGAAAAAAGGGCAGGTCGCCCGCCGACACCCGCTTTTCATAGAGGGTCAGGAAATAGGCGCCACGATCGGTCTGCAGGTAGAAATTGGAATTCTCGATTCCCTCGGCGATGCCTTTGAGGGACAAGGGTTCGCCGATGTCGTACTGCTCCAGCAGCTTTTCCAGGTCTTCAAAACTGACGTCGGTATAGACAGCCATGAAGCTCAGGCCCCCGCCTTAAATAGGCGACATATTTTGTGGCCGTTCCGGCAAGCCTGCGCTCCTGCTTGGCATTTCCGGTGTTCTATGCTTTCCATCCTGGGCCCGCTTGGCTATGGTCCGCCCCCCAAATCGGCGGGTCCGAGAAGTCGGGCAGGCGGCGGGCAAATGTCAAGCGCCACCCCCTTGTGGCGCCTAAGGAAAGACCGGAATTGATGCGCTTACGCCTGCTTCGCCTGGCCCCCATCGGCCTCCTGCTGCTGCTCTCGGCTTGCTCGTCCAGGATATTGATCTGCCCGGTGCCGGCCATCCTGGCCGACACCCAAAGCGTGACCGTGTTCCGCCCCGGCACGACCCCCGATCTCGCCAACGAGCTCTATACGGTGTCCATCGTCAATTCGACCAACGATTGCACCTACAACACCAGGGAGGGGTTGGTTCGAGCCTCGCTGGAGCTCACCTTCCGGGCCAAGCGCACGCCCACCCGCGACGCCGCCACCTATTCGGTGCCGTATTTCGTGGCCGTGAATGAAGGCGCCAAGATCTATACCAAACGTCTTTACACATTGCGCTTTACGTTCGCCGCCGGTGCCTCCGAGGTGACCATCACCCAGGCGCCCGATGATGTGGCGATCAAGATTCCGGGTGGCAAGCTGCCCTGGAATTACCAGCAGCTGGCCGGTTTCCAGATGACGGCGGCGCAGATCGACTACAACAAGAGCAGGAGCCGCTACGTCCCATGACGTCGCTTGCCATGGAGCTGTCGCGGCTGGTGGGCCAGGCCTTCGCCGCGGAAGGGATCGAGGACAGCTTCGGGGTGGTGCAGGTTTCCGACCGTCCCGACCTGGCGCCTTTCCAATGCAATGGCGCGCTGGCGGCGGCCAAGGCCACGAAATCCAATCCCCGCGCCATCGCCGAAAAAATCGCGGCGCGCCTGAGGCAGGAGCCGGTCTTTTCCCGGGTGGAAATCGCCGGCCCCGGATTCCTCAACCTGGATCTCAGCGACGAAGGTTTGAATGCCCGCGCCGCGGCGCTGGCGCCCGGGCTTTCCGTCTCGCCCGGCAACGGCAAAACGGTGGTGATAGACTTTGGCGGTCCCAATATCGCCAAGCCCATGCATGTGGGGCATTTGCGCTCTTCCATCATCGGCGATTGCCTGCAGCGGCTTTACCGCGCCAATGGCTGGCGCGTGGTCAGCGATGTGCATCTGGGCGATTGGGGCTTGCAGATGGGCCAGCTGATTTCGGAGATCGAGATCGAGGGCATCGCGCCGGTTTACTTCGATCCCAATGTGGTTGGTCCGTACCCGCAAGAATCCCCCGTCAGCATGGAGGATTTGGAGACGCTCTATCCGCGCGCCTCCGCCGCCTGCAAGGCCGACCCGGCGCGGCTGGAGGCGGCACGCCGCGCCACCGTCGATTTGCAGGCCGGGCGTCCCGGCTATCGCGCCCTGTGGCGGCATTTCGTGAAAGTGTCGGAAGCGGGGCTGGAACGGGAATTCGGCGCCTTGGGCGTGACGTTCGATTTGTGGAATGGGGAATCCAGCGTGGATGCGCTCATCCCGCCCATGATCGAGGATTTGAAAAAACGCGGCCTGGCCGGGCTGAGCGAAGGTGCGCTGGTGGTGGACGTCGCGCGCAATGACGACAAGAAGCCCTTGCCGCCCTTGTTGCTGGTCAAGTCGGAAGGCGGCGTGCTGTATGGCACCACCGACCTCGCCACCGTGATCGAACGGGTGCGTGTCTACGATCCCGACCTGATCCTGTATGTGGTGGATCACCGCCAGCATGGTCACTTCGAGCAGGTGTTCCGCGCCGCGCAAAAGGCCGGCTTCTCCGGCAAGGCCGAACTGGAACATGTCGGCTATGGCACCATGAACGGGCCGGACGGCAAGCCTTTCAAGACCCGCGCCGGCGGGGTGATGAGCCTGTTCGACCTGATCGCCATGGCCAAGGCGGAAGCGGAAAAGCGGCTGGCGGAAGCCGGCATCGGCGAAGACTATTCCGCCGAGGAACGGGCCGAGATCGCCCGCAAGGTCGGGATCGCCACCATCAAATTCGCCGACCTCTCCAACCACCGCACCACCGACTATGTGTTCGACCTGGAGCGGTTCTCGAAATTCGAAGGCAAGACCGGACCCTATCTGCAATATGCCGCGGTTCGGATCCAGTCGATGTTGCGCAAGGCGCGGGAGCAGGGATTCGAAACCGGCACGGCCGCCATCCATTCCCCGGAGGAACGCAGGCTGATCCTGCAGCTTCTGTCCCTCCCCGATTGCCTTGAGGGCGCCGAAGCCAAGCGCGCGCCCAATATGCTGTGCGAATATGCCTTCGAGCTGGCGCAGAATTTCAGCCGCTTTTATGGCGCACATCATGTGCTGTCCGAGCCCGACTCGGCGTTGCGGGCCTCGCGGCTGGGCCTGTGCGTCGTAGTGCTGGCGGTATTAACTGGCGTTTTGGAGCTTTTGGGCATCGAAGTCCCCGAAAGAATGTGAG
>Ga0157378_10005319_pt1 | contig 11302 bp, 9 predicted proteins | sample M65metaG_FD_115309 | JGI IMG/M metagenome (GOLD analysis project Ga0157378, IMG submission 115309) | Miscanthus rhizosphere microbial communities from Kellogg Biological Station, Michigan, USA - M6-5 metaG | ecosystem: Host-associated > Plants > Roots > Rhizosphere > Soil | place: USA: Michigan...
GATCGCCATGTCTTCGGCGCTGCCGCGCAGGTACTCCTGCCGGTAGCCGGTGCCGGTGACCGCGGGCTGGGCAGGCATGACGATGCCGGGAAGCGCGCCGTGCACGCCGCCTTCCCACGATCCTTCCTTGCTGCTCGAGCCGTCAGGGTCATAGGCCGTCGTGTCCTCGCCGAAGTACCACACGTTGCCGTCGTCGTCCTGCGCGTACCAGTCGTGGGTGTCTTCCGTGGTCTTGCCACCGACTTGGACCAGATCGTGCACGACGGTGGTGGCGACACCCATCACGGCTCTGGTGTCGGGGAGTACCTCGACGGTGGTGGTCTCCTGATCGCCGTTCTCGTTGATTGCTTGATAGGTCCATTTCATCCCCGGCAGGAACGGCAGGTACGGGTTGTCGATGGGGTGCGTGAAGCGAGCGGGATCGATCTCAGGTGCGTACGAACCGCCGTCGGGAACCTCGATCTTGTCGACAACAGCGGGTGCCGTGCTGGGCACCGCTGCGGCCGTCGGGTTCGGCGTCGTCGGCGGGTTCGAGCTCGTCGACTCGGCGATGGTGGAGCTGGTGGTCGAGGCGGTCGTTGCGACGCCGGACGTGGCAGCCGCGGTGGCGGCGACCGCCGGTGAGCCCGCAGTCGACGTCGAGCCGGCGGAGCCGTTGGATGCGCACGCCGACGCGAGCAGCGCCGACGCCGCCGCGATGACGATCGTGATGTGTTGCTTCATGGACACACTGTGCGACGCTTCCGCTGACGCGTACCTGACTCTCTCCCGTCCGGCGTCAGGCAGGAGTCAGGTTTCCGCGCGATCCTGGTGACAGTGAAGCTGTTGCTGGTCGACGACGACACGGCGTTGACGTCTTCATTGCAGCGTGGACTGCAAGCCGAAGGCTTCGTCATCGATGTCAGCGCTGACGGGCTCGATGCGTTGTGGCGTGCCGAGGAAGCCAGTTACGGAGCGATCATCCTCGACATCATGCTGCCGGGTCGCAACGGGTTCGCCGTATGTGCCGAACTGCGCAAGCGTGGTGACTGGACACCGATCCTCATGCTCACCGCGAAGGACGGCGACCTCGATCAAGCAGAAGCACTCGACACAGGTGCCGACGACTACTTGACCAAGCCGTTCTCGTTCGCTGTGCTCGTGGCGCGCCTTCGCGCTCTCTTGCGACGCGCCGAGGTGCGCACGCTGTCACCGATGACCGTCGGCGATCTTCACATCGATCCGGCGCGGATGATCGCAGCGCGCGGGTCGACCCGGATCGAGTTGACGACCCGCCAGTTCCATGTGCTCGAGCACCTTGTTCGCAATGCCGGATCGGTCGTCAGCAAGCAGGACCTGCTCGATGCCGTGTGGTCGAGCGAGTTCGAGGGCGACCCGAACATCGTCGAGGTGTACGTGCATCGGTTACGACGTCAGATCGACGAGCCGTTCGATCGGCACTCACTTCAGACGGTCCGCGGCGCGGGGTACCGCCTCGTCGACGAGACGGTGTCGCCGTGAGTCCGACGTCGGGGACTGCGATGGCCGCGCTGCATCGAAAACTCGCGCTACTCGCGACGGCGATCATGGCGGTGGTGCTCGCCGGAACGGCGATCACGCTGATCACGTGGCAACGCCACGACCTCATCGAAGGTGTCGACGCCGCACTTCGTCGTGAGGCGGACACCGCCCAGGCGATGCTCGTCAGCGACACCTTCGTCGCCGACAACAGTGGCGAGGACCGTGGCGTCCAGATCGTCGGCCCCAATGGGTCGGTGATCGCAGCAAGCACGACCCTTGCCGGGCAGCCACCGCTCGCACCGATTCCGACCTCGCGGGACAAGATCGCAACACTCCGGTTGCCGATCGACGACGACTCGTTCAGATTGCTCAGCCGGCGCGTCGACCTTCCTTCGGGTGTGGACACCGTGCACGTCATCGAAACGCTCAGTGATGTGCACGACAGTGTTCGCACCCTCACCGAGTCGTTGTTGATCACCTTCCCACCCGTCCTCGCACTGCTCGCCGTGCTCACGTGGTGGCTGATCGGCCGCACCCTTCGGCCGGTCGCGGCGGCCGCCCAGCGGCAGGAACGGTTCGTCGCCGACGCGTCCCACGAGCTGCGCACACCGCTTGCTCGGGCTCGCACCCGGCTCGATGTCGACATGGCCCATCCCGAGGGCGTCGATCTCAGCGAGACGGCCACCGCGGTTGCCGGCGAGCTGGCGGAGATGGACCGTCTCATCACCGACCTGCTGTTTCTCGCCCGACACGATGCCACGGCGTCGCCGCAGACCGATGAGGTACGCGACCTCGACGACGTGGTGTTCGCCGAAGCCAGCGCCCTGCGCGCCGACACGCCGCGGTTGTCGATCGACACGTCCGCGGTGACCGCCGCCCGCGTTCGGGGCCGGATCGGCGAGCTGACGAGGGTCGTGCGCAACGTGCTCGACAACGCCCGACGACATGCCGCCGGCCGCGTCGGGATCGCGCTCGCCGAGTCGGCCCACGGCGTGACGTTGACCGTCGACGACGACGGCCCCGGCATTCCGCCGGACCAACGTGAAGAAGTGTTCGGTCGCTTCGTCCGACTCGATCCGGTGCGAACACCCGGACCCGGGCATCCCGGTCTCGGTCTGGCGATCGCTCACGACATCGTCGTCAGCCACGGCGGCTCGATCGCCATCGCCGATTCTCCGTGGGGAGGTGGCCGGGTGGTCATCACCCTTCCGGGCGTCGCATCACCCTGACAATTCGACCGATCACCGTTTGGTCCCGTCGCACATCGGGAAACGCGACTGTCAGAAGTCGCAAACATGTCCCCCCAAACTCACAGGAGCATCCAATGATCGGGTTCATCCTCTATCTCCTCATCGTCGGCTTGGTCGCCGGCTTCATCGCTCGGGCTCTGGTGCCCGGACGGGATCCGATGTCAGTGATGGGCACCATCCTGCTCGGAATCGTCGGCTCGTTCATCGGCGGATTCCTCGGATACGTCCTGACACATCACGACGCCCAAGACGGTGCGTTCCAAGCGTCCGGCATCATCGGCTCCATCGTCGGTGCCATCATCGCCTTGTTGATCTACCGGGCGGTCCACAGCCGCCACACCAGCCACCTCGTCTGACGCGAGTCAGGGCGTTGCCACCACATCGCCGACGTCCTCAGTGACGTCGGCGGTGCGGTGCGATGCCACCGCATCGCCGTACAGGTACGTCAACACGAGCGCGGCGTACGGCATGACGAGCACATCGACCAGCGCGATCACCGCGGACAACACCCACAAGGGCAGGCCCGTGAAGAAGATCAGCAGAACGAGACCGACGACCATGCCGACGACACCGACGGCACCCAGCGCCAGCAAGGTGACGAGTGCTGTGTGGAACCATCGCCGCCTCACCAGCGATGCGCTGCGGGCGAGTGCCTCGCGACCACCGAGGCCTTCGAGCACCACCACCTGAGCAGTGAACTGCCAACGCACGAACAGCCAGACCGCGATCGGGATGCCGACGACGAGCAACGACAGCACACCGAGCGCGACCGTGGCCAGGACGACGGCGACGACGAGACCGATGACCTTCGCCCACACCGCTTTGGCAGCATCTCGGACCGACGCGCGGAGTTCGGCACCGTTGCCGACGATCCACGCAACACCGGCGGAGATGAGCACGAACGCCAGAATCGCCAAGCCCGTGGCGATCATCGTCGCGACGAGCCAGCGACCATCGGTGCCGTCGGAATCGGACACTTCCACGAAGCCGCGCACGAACGGCAGTCGCCTGGCGACGACGGCGAGCAACATCGCGATGCCCGCGACGGGCAAGGCGAGCAGAACGGTCGCGGCGAACGTCGCCCGGTTCGCCCGAACCTGACGCACCGAGACCCGGACGATCTCACCGAGCCGCCGGCGCCGCACCAAGGGCATCGGCTCGACGATGTCCCACGAGGTGCGGCGCACGACGAAGCCGATGAGGGCGACGACCGCGGCGATCGCCAGCACGACCAGACCGGGCGAGGCGACGAAGCGGATGTAGACGCCCGATCCCCACTCCACCACGCCGCAGAAGGTGTCGAGCAGGTTGGTGCCGCGAGTGTCGCCGGAGGGCACGATGAACGAGCTGTCGCGCAGGCCTTCGCTCCACGTGACCGGGGCGGTCCACTGCGGTTTCGTGTTGGGCCCGGTTGGGCCGTTGTTGGGACCCGAATGACGTTCTCCCCAACGACCCTCGAAGTTGATCCACGCCAGCGGGTCGCTCGGGTCGGTGACCTCATCGGGGAGCACGACGACCCGAGGGTCGACACGTGTCGACGGCGCCCGGGTGTTGTCGCATCCGAACCCTTCGGCGCCGCTACGGCCGAGATACAGCGCCGGCGAGTAGTAGCTCGCGTGCGATCGCTGTGAGGTGTACACCACCGGGCGCTCGCCGTCGCGCTCCAGCTTGCTGCTGTTCCATCCGGCGCGTTCTCCACCCTCGTGTTGGGCGTAGCCGACGCTGACCGGCTCGGTGGCCAACGCCTCCTCGACGGTCGACGCGTTGAACAGCAGTTGGATGAACTCCCAGTCGCCCTCGTGCTTGTTGTTCCAGTCGTTGTAGTACCAGAACAGCCAGTACTGCAGCGCCAGCTCATCGGGATGGTCGGCCTGCCGAACGATGTGGGCGTACACCACTGCTGGCTGCTGTTCGTTGAACCGGTTGTTGTCCTGCTCGTACAGGCAACCGGGACGCAGTGAATCCCCCGGGAAGTCGAGGTAGAACCCCTCACCGAGGTTCGCCAGATCGCCGGCGCCCGGCGCGCGCATCACCGTCGGGTCGCCGTTGCCGACCTGCCGCAGCGCGATCTGCTGATTGTCGAGCACGAGGTCGACGTTCATGGGAGTGAACGGCTCGCCGTCCTCGTCGCAGTCGTGAGCTTGCGTCCGCAGCATGACGACGGGTACGTGGCGTTCGGCCAACTGCTGCGCCGCGCTGTCGGATTGGTCGGACGCATGCGCCGCGGTGGCGGGCATGACGCCGAGGACCGTCAACAGCGCCGCGACCGCGGCGGCGAACTTGGCGCGCCGCTCAGCCATTGTCGGCGACCGGCTGCGATGGCACGACGACACGCTCGACGACATCGGCGGAGCCGGGCGGTGCGACGAGCGGACGCCCTTCGATGTGGGCGTCGATCAACGCGGCGATGATCTCCGGGTGGCTGTAGTTCAACGCGTGGGCGCCCTGCACCTTGACGACGTCGATGCCGGCCAAGCCGGAGAACACGCCGACTCGATCGAAGTTGACCAGTGGATCACGATGACCGGCGATGACCAACGTCGGCACTGTGAGATCGCGTAATCGCTCGAGCGTCGGATACGCGATCATCGCTTGGAACAAGGCCCAGCTGCGCATGACCCCGAACCGGAGGTAGTCGCGTGCCGCGATCGGAATCATCGACAGTTCCTCGCGCGGTCCGTCGAGCATCATCTGCTTCAGTGCCCGGGCCATCGGCTGGTTGTTCGGGCCGCCCGCCGGCGACACCAGCACGGCACGCTCGATGCGATCGGGAAACCGCGATGCGACCTCGATGATGATCGGGCAGCCGAGCGAGTTGCCGACGAACGTCGCCCGCTCGATCCCGACCTCGTCGCAATACGCGATCAACGCGCGGGCGAGGCCGGGAAGGTCGAGCGTGCGGACCGGCGAGATGCTGCGTCCCATGCCGGGAAGGTCCGGAACGTACGTCGGGTACTTGGAGGCCAGCCGAGCGGCGGTGGGCTCCAGGTAGCTCCCGGAGATCCCGAAGCCGTGCACGTGCACGATCTGCGTTCGTCCTTGGTCGTCACCGCGGGACGAACGGTGAAACATCGGCAGGCCGTCGACGATCACCCACCCGGGAACCAAGGGAGACAACACCCGGCGCGGCACGCTGCAAAGTATGGACGACGCACCTGCGGGCGCCGCGCATTCGGTCAGGCGGTACCGCTGTCGCTCTCGCTGTTGTTTTCGCTCTCCTCGTCGAGCAGGTCTTCACGCACGACGAGTGTCTCCTCGACCGAGACCTCGTCGTCGCTCAGCTCACCGTCGCCATCGGCATCCACACCAGTCGCCGTCACTGATCGGATGATGTCGGGAACACCGTCACCGTCGACGTCGTAGGCAGTCGTCGTTGTGCGCTGCACGATGTCGGCCACGCCGTCGCCGTCGACATCCAACACGGTGACCGTCGTCCGTTCGACCACATCCACGATGCCGTCGCCGTCGAGATCGACCACGGTCGTCGTGACCTCGCTGGCCCCATCGGCGACACCATCCCCGTCCACGTCGATCACGGTGGTTTCGATGTCGATCGCTGCTTCTCCGCCTTCGTTCGTCTCAGTCATCCGGCGAGTCAACCACGCCTGGCCTCGCAGCGCAATGTCCTCGATGTCGTCGCGTCACACTGCGATCGGGGGCGCGTTTACGGAACCTCTGTTCCAGGTGTACGGTCCGTCGAATCAAACATTCGTGGCGACGAGCGTCGCCGAATGGACAATCGAAGGAGGAAGCGATGCGCCTTTCGAAGCGGATTCTCGCTCTGGTGGCCGTGATTGTGCCGGTGGGGTTCGTCGCAACGAGTGTTGCGGCATCGACGTTCCCGGAGGTGCAAGCGAACAACCCTCAGGTTCAAGGTGACCCGAATTCGAACACAACAGCGGTGTTCCCGACCAACAAGCAGAACGAGCCGACGATCGCGGTCAACCCGACCAACTCGCAAATGCTGATCGCCGGATCGAACGACGAGCAGCGTCAGCCACCGTGCGGCCCGGGGCCGGTCCGTGGTGCAACGCTCGGGTCGGATTGCTCGTTCTTCCCCGGCGTCGGTACGGACGGTGTCTACACCTCGTCCAACGGAGGCGACTCGTGGACCAACCAAGGTCTGCTCGACGACCAACCGTCGTGGGCCGGCAAGGGTGTGCAGTCCGACGGTGACCCGGTGATCGTGTACGGCCCGAAGCCGAAGGCAGGCGGCGGTTTCACCTTCGCCAACGGAGCTCGCGCCTACTACGCGAGTCTGGCCACCATCCCTGCCAAGAAGGGGTTCGAGTTCATCATCGTCAGCTTCTCCGACGACAACGGTCACACGTGGTCGGCTCCCGTGATCGGCACCAACAAGGCCAGCTCGGTCGACTTCAACGACAAGAACTGGATCAGCGTCGACAGCTCGCCGTCGAGCAAGTTCTTCGGCCGCGTCTACTTGAGCTGGACGGAGTTCCGCTCGAACACCCTCACCGGTTTCGGCAACGAACCGATGATGGTGGCGACGTCGACGGACGGTGGACTCAGCTTCAGCAACCCCAACCAGCTGTCACCGGCCTCGAACAACGGCACGGGTAACGGGCGACAGGGCTCGTCGATCGACGTCGGTCCCGACGGCACCGCGTACATCGCGTTCGAGCAAGGGTTCTCACAGGTCGTCGTCGTGTCGCACGACGGTGGAAAGAGCTGGACTCGTCCCATCACGGTCGGTCCGGTGACCGACCTCGACGAGGCCATCCCCGGTTCCAACTTCCGCACCGACAGCTTCGCGACCCTCGCTGCCGACCCCCGCGTCGGTAGCACCACCGTGTACGTTGCTTGGGCAACTCGCACGTCGGCGGGCGGACGCATCGTCGTGGCAACCTCCACCGATGGGGCGGCGCATTGGAGCGCTCCCGTACAGGTGAGTGGCAACGAAGGCTACGCCTTCTTCCAAGGCCTCGACGTTGCACCCACCGGTCGAGTCGATCTCGCCTATCAGGCTCTGGTCGCCGCCAATCCGGCGGTGGTCGGCACCGGCAACGCCGCGATCGACGCCTACGGCGCGCACAAGTCGCCGGGCGGCGCGTGGACCGTACCCGTGAAGCTGACACACGTCTCCTCCGATCCGGCAGCGAGCGCACAGAACAACCTGCAACTGCAGTTCTGGGGCGACTACAACACTCTGGTCAGTGACGCGGATGGCGCCTGGTACATCTTCATCGACAGCCGCAACGGTGTCGGATGCCCAGCCGTCGACGCCTACCAGAAGTTCCTCAAGGACAACGGTCTGGTCGTGCGCGAGGATGGCGACGACGTATTCGACCAACGGACTACCGGGGTGAACCCGGCGCTGTCGGATCCGTCGGTGAAGCCGGCACCGCTCGTCGACTGCCCGAGGCAGTTCGGCAACACCGACATCATGACGGTGCGCTTCACGCCATAGGCCAACACGGCCGCGCGATGATGTGACCATGGACGTGACCGCGTCCGACGCGTTCGACTTCGTAGTGATTGGCGCGGGCTCGGCCGGTGCTGTGTTGGCTGCTCGGCTCTCCGAGGATCCGAACGTCTCGGTGCTGCTGCTCGAAGCCGGACCGGACCACGCCACGGCGGACACGTCTGACAGCATCCGATCGCCGAACTTCTTCAGCGGCGTCACCAGCCCTGGTCGAATGTGGCCGAATCTCCTCGCCACCCGCGCCAATGGTCAGGCCGCATCCCTCTATCCACGCGGACTCGGTGCGGGCGGCTCGTCATCGATCAACGCGATGGGTGCCATCAGGGGTTTGCCCGACGACTACGACCGCTGGGTCGATGAGTTCGGCTGTGTCGGGTGGGGCTGGCCGGAGATGCTGCAAACGTTTCTGGCGATCGAGGACGACCTCGACTATGGCGGCGATGGGCTGCACGGACGTGGAGGCCCTGTCCCCCTCTGCCGCAGCGGGTTCGAGCGCGCACCGTTCGAACTCGCGATGACCGCCGCGCTGACCGAGCGCGGTTTGCCGGCGTGCGACGATTACCACCTTCCCGGCGCGACAGGTGTCAGTCGGTGGGCGCTCACCCAACGAGACGGTCTTCGCGTGTCGACCAACGATGCGTACGTGGAACCGGCTCGAGACCGAACGAACCTGTCGGTCCGTGGTGATGTGCTCGCCGATCGCATCCTCCTCGACGGCCGCCGGGCCGTCGGTGTGCTGACAGCCGCCGGTGAAGAGATCACCGCCTGCGAGGTCATCGTCAGCGCCGGTGCAATTCACTCACCGGCGATCCTGTTGCGCTCCGGCATCGGCGCCGACGACGGACTCGCGGTCGGAGCGAACCTCAAAGATCACGCTGCCACGCCTGGCTTCGAGGTGGCACTGACGCCGGACGGACGGATGGAGTCGGCGAACGCCCCGGTGATGAGTTCGCTTGCCCGATACACGTCCGGCCTTGCCGAGGCCGGGCCCAACGACCTGCAGATCATCTGGTTCAACGGCGTCGGTCCGACCGACGAGGGTTGCGCGGGAGCGCGGGTCATCGGTGCAGTCATGCGCGTGTTCTCGAATGGTGAGGTTCGCCTGAAGTCGTCCGATCCTCACGACGATCCCATCGTCGAGTTCAACATGCTGTCCGACGACCGGGATCTCGTACGCCTGCGTGATTGCACGCGCCGGATCATCGACGTGTTGCATCATCCCGCGATCACGCAGATCTCGACGAACATCGTCGCGCTCGACATGCCGATCGACGACCTGCACGACGACGCGACGATCGACGAGTGGCTGCGCAGAACGGTCGCCGATTACGTGCACGCGGCAGGGACCTGCAGGATGGGACAGCCCGGCGATCCGGCCGCGGTCGTCGACACGGACTGCAACGTCATCGGCTACTCAGCGCTTCGCGTTTGTGACGCCTCCGTGATGCCCGATGTGCCCAAGGCCAACACGCACCTCACCACCGTCGCCATCGCCGAACGCCTCATCACCAGAATGCGATCCGACCCGTCCTGAGTCAACGACTCGTCTCGGTTGCGCCGTGGGTTAGCGTCGCGCCGTGACCGGGTGGGTGCCGAGGTTCACGTGGTGGACGATGCTCGTCGCCGCGGGAACGGTGTTCATCGCCGCGTCGGTGGTGTCTGCCGATCCACTGATCACCTCCGCACCATCCTCGGCAATCCGACTGACACCACCGGCACGCACGTTCAACCTCGTGGCGACGGGCGATGTGCTGACCGAGAGCATGGTGATGTCGGCTGCAGCGGGATTCGCAACGAGCGCCGGCGAACGTTTCCAGTTCGCTCCGCTGTTCGCACATGTCAGCGCGATCATCGGGTCGGCGGACCTGGCGATCTGCCACATGGAGATGCCGATCGGTGCCCCTGGCGAGCGGCCCGGCGAGTACGGACGCTCTCCCTTCGGCGGAAACCTGATCCTCGCCCCCTACGAGATCGCCGATGCTTTGCGGCGAACGGGCTTCGATCGCTGCAGCACGGCATCGAACCACAGCAACGACCTCGGTGAGCCCGGCATCGCCACGACGCTCACCGCTCTCGACAACGTCGGCATCTCGCACGCAGGCACGGCGCGGTCGCTTTCCGAATCGGCGCCGGCGATCCTCACGGTCAACGGCATCCGCGTCGCTCACCTTGCATACACCCGGTTCTCGAACACCGTGCTGCCTGCCGAACCATGGTGGGTCAACTTCGCCGCGTCGCCGGCGCAGGTGGCCGCCGATGTCAACGCAGTACGCGCAGCGGGCGCCGAAGTCGTCGTGGTCAGCCTCCACCTCTCGAAGGAACTGCAGCCGACGCCTGACCCGGTCGACCGTCAGTTCGTCACCGACCTCACTGCTCTCGCCCACATCGACTTGATCGTCGAGCACGGCCCTCACGTGATCCAGCCCGTCGAGATGGTCAACGGTACCTGGGTGTATTGGAGCGTGGGCAATTTCACCTCCGGAATGGGCACGGCTGCGAGCGGCAAGTACAGCGACCAACACACCCTCGACGAACTGGCTGCGACCGCACGCTTCACCGAGACATCGCCGGGGAAATTCACGGTCGAGCCGTGGCCGGTGCTGCTGTGCAACGAACCGCTCAGCCGCACGCTGTATGCACCGGTCACGGCTCTCGCCGATCCCCTGCTGCCGATCGTCCGCTCAGAGTTGGAGGCGTGTGAACGAAGGTCGACCGCGATCGTCAGCCCTCTGCATTGAGACAGCCCGACAGATCTACGACCGCCGCGTCACTCACTGGAGCGCGTCGCACAGCGGTTGCAGCGCATCGGTTTGACCGAACACGAAGAACTGGTCGAGGGGGTGCTGGCCTCAGTCGTGTAATGAAACGAGCGGCTCGGACGATCTGAACGCCGTGACACCCCGAATCTCGAGCAACGGCGCCGAACGCTCGCCTACGCTGCCATGAGCACGCTCGAGCTTCAGTCCGATGTGGTCAGCCGTGACGAAGAAGCGCTCTTGACCTCGGCGACAGCTGAACCGACACCGCGTCAGGCGCGAGAGGTGTTGGACAACTTCCTCGTGCGCGCCGATGCGTCACTCTTCCTCTGGGTGTTCCGCTGAGTCGATAC
>Ga0157378_10005320_pt1 | contig 11301 bp, 6 predicted proteins | sample M65metaG_FD_115309 | JGI IMG/M metagenome (GOLD analysis project Ga0157378, IMG submission 115309) | Miscanthus rhizosphere microbial communities from Kellogg Biological Station, Michigan, USA - M6-5 metaG | ecosystem: Host-associated > Plants > Roots > Rhizosphere > Soil | place: USA: Michigan...
ACCGACATCGGTGCAATTTCGGCGCCGGCACTGATCAGCCGCTCCCGAACCTCCGGTTGGGCCAGCACTTCGTTGATCGCCTGATTGAGCTTCGTCACAATCTCCGGTGGTGTGCTGCGTGGCGCGAATATGCCCACCCACGCCGTAATGTCGAAATTGCGAATCCCCGTTTGCTCGGCCACCGTCGGCGCGTTAGGCGCGGCGAGCGCGCGCTTCGTTGAAGCCTGCCCCAGCATCTTGAGCTTGGCCGCCTTGACTTGCGGTATCGCCAGCGGGAACGGTTCGAAATAGAAGTCGACCCGACCCTCCAAAAGGGCGTTGGAAGCCGCTGCCGCCCCCTCGAACGGCACATGCACAAACCGGCTTGACGTGCGCAGCCGCAGCAGTTCGCCAGCAAGATGTCCGGTGGTGCCCACCCCTCCCGACGCAAACAACAACCCGCGGCTCGATGATCGCGACGCCTTCAGCAGATCCCCAACCGACGCATACGGCGCGCTGCTCTGCACCACCAGCGCGACCGGAATGACCGCTACCAGTGCCACCGGCTGCAGATCCTTTGCCGGGTCATAGCCTAGATCCTTGACCAGCGCGTGGTTGACCGCGATCTCGACCGTCTGGCCGACGAGCAGCGTGTAGCCATCAGGCGCGGCGCGCACCACGCTTAGCGACCCCACTGCCCCGCTCGCCCCCGGTCGATAGTCAATGTTGATTGGCTGGCCAAGCGCGGCCGCGAGCTTGTCGGAAATTGCCTTGATCACCAAATCGCCCGTTCCACCGGACGGATACGCCACTACCAACTGCACCGGCCGAGTCGGATACGTTTGGGCGCCAACCGGCGCCGCAGTCCCCAGCGCAAGCGCACCCGCGACCATCAGAACCATTCGCGCGAGAAAATGCGGGAAAGTGCTCATGGATGCTCCTCCACACCTCGAAAACTGACGTGCGTAGACACGCCCCGATAGCGATCAGGCAGCGGCGCTTGCCGGCACCGCTTTGGCTTGGCCACGTGTGACCATCAATACACTTGTGGCACCCAGCGCAGTCAAAATCACGATCGGAAGTAGCGCCAATGCATAACTACCGGTCGCTTCCTTGATCCACCCCACAAGCGAGATCGCACCACCGCCAACCAGATTCGCGATAGCGTTGATTCCAGCAAGTCCGGCGGCGGCGGCGCTCGCGGGCAGCCACCCCGAGGAAAGCGCCCAAAACGGCCCCTTGAACGAATATGCGCCAATCAGAGCAAGGCTAAGCATAAGAACGGTTGAAGCAAGCTGCCCGGTGGTCAAAGATAGAGTTCCCAGCCCAACAGCGATGAGCATGAGTGTCAATGCGGTATGCCATCGCCGCTCTCTAGTCTTATCCGAGTGCCGTCCCCATAGAATCATGAGAACGGAAGCGATGCCATAGGGAATCGAATTGACGAATCCGGTTTGTATCGTGGTGAGTCCAAACGATTTCACGATTTGCGGCTGCCAGATGGAGAGTGCTGTGCCCGTGGCCGAGGCGCCCGAGCACACCATCGCCATAACAAGAAATTGGCGATTGCGGAGTAGCTGCCATATAGACATGTGCCCGGAAGCGGCCTTTTTTGTGCCGTCGGCACGAATGCGATTCGTCAACCATTCACGCTGCTCCAGCGAAAGCCAGTTTGCCTTCTCTGGCTGGTCGGTAAGGACAAACAAGCACGCCACACCAAACACAACCGTGGGAACCGCCTCCATGATGAACAACCACTGCCACCCCTTGAGGCCGAGGATGCCATCCATGCTGAGCAGCAACGCTGACATAGGGGAGCCGATAAAGCTGGCGATGGGGATCGAAACCATGAATATCGCAACAATGCGGCCGCGATAGGCGCTTGGAAACCAATAAGTCAAAAATAGAACGACCCCGGGGAAGAATCCCGCCTCTGCAGCCCCCAGTATGAATCGCATGACGTAAAACGAGTTTGGCCCCACCACGAAGGCCATCGATGCAGACACGATGCCCCAGGTAATCATGATGCGAGCAATCCATCGGCGCGCTCCGTATTTCTCGAGTGCCAGATTGCTGGGCACTTCGACCAGAAAATACGAGACGAAGAACAAGCTGGCCCCTAGGCCAAACACCGCTGGGGACAGCCCCAGGTCCTTGTTCATTTGCAGCGCCGCAAAGCCCACGTTTACTCGATCAAGCAGTGCGAAGAAATAGCAGACCATCAGAAACGGAACGAGCCTCAGAGAGACCCTCCGGATCGTGCTCTTTTCCAAATCGCGGTCGTCAAGTTGGACTGCCACTGTTTCCTCCTCGCTGACTTGGCGTCATGCGGTCGCGGGCCTACCGTTGTTGGTCGATCAGGAACCTAGAACGCAGTACGTCCGCTACAGGGACTCACCGTCCTTTAGCACCCCGGCGGCACGCAAGGCGCCGTCGAGCCAAGATGGCCGTAGCGCTTGTCCCTTGGCAATCGCCTCCAATCGTTTCTTCTCGTCAGCTCCCTTTGCTGCTGCGGGGGCGAGCAGAGATTCGGCCTTGTCGCGTTCGATGACCACAACACCGTCGGCATCACCCACGATGAGATCGCCTGGATTGACGACCACACCCCCTATCGAGACCGGCCAGTTGATTCGGCCAGGCACGAATTTCGTAGGTCCGTTTGGATTCGTCCCGGCGCAAAACATGGGAAACCCCATTTCGACGATCTCGTCGCTGTCGCGACATGGCGCATCCATGACGACGCCTGCGATGCCGAGCTGGCGGCATACGCTAAGCATGATCGTGCCCATCAATGCAGACGTTTGATCACCTTTACCGTCGATAACCAGCACGTCACCCGGCTTCGCGAGGGCCATCGCCGCGTGAATCATCAGATTGTCGCCGGGCCGCACGTCGATGGTAAACGCGGGACCGGCAACCTTCATCGACGGCGAAAGCGCGCGAATTCTACTGTGCAGCGCGCCGCGACGACCGGCAACGTCGGCGAACAGCGCGGGCTGGATGGATGCTGCCTTGGTGACGACGGTGGGCGAAACCCGCTCGAACTCGCGAATAACATCCGGTTGTGCCTTGTGGGTCATCGATTTGTCCCTTTGATCGCGCTAAGCGAAAACGTCGAACTCAAATTCCGGCTTGTGCCCGCTCGCCCGCATTATCCACGGCGCGCCTGAACAGTGTCCATTTCGTAATTCTTTGCGATCCATAGCCACCAACTATAGGATTGCAACTCGACGCCCCCTCGGATCACCCGGCACGGCCGGTGGCGGTCAGCGCCAAAGCCCTTCGCAGTCGCAACTCATTACCGAGGCCAATCGAACCAAAAGAAATACCAAATAGACACTTGCGCGTGCTGCTTCAATAATCCGTCTGCAGTGCCTTCAACGAGGACATTCCAATGGCCGACCGGCACAAGATCGTCGTCCGTTTCAATCAGTGGTACAACCCCGTCATGGCGGAGAGGCTCGAGCGCGAGCCCGACATCGAGCTCAAAACGGTCGACCGGGATGGGCCTGACGATAGCGTTTGGCCAGACCTCGGGCGCGCCCACGCGTTCCAGGTCTCTTCTGCCAAGGATGAGCTTCCCCGTCGCTGGTTCGTGACGGCGGAATTGCTTGTCAGATGCCCCCAACTGCTGGTTGTTTCCTCGAACGGGGCCGGATACGACACCGTCGATGTTCCGGCTTGCACCAAGGCCGGGGTATTGGTAGTCAACCAAGCGGGCGGAAACGCGCAATCCGTGGCGGAGCACGCAATTGGCCTCATGCTCGATGTGACAAGGCGAATCAGCGAGAACGACCGTCTTCTGCGCAGCGAACGAGGGTTTTCGCGTGAGGACATCATGGGCTACGAGATGAGCGGGAAGACCGTGGGTATCGTAGGAATCGGTCATATCGGCACGCGTGTTGCGAAGCTGGCGCGGGCTTTCGACATGACGGTCCTGGCCGTTGATCCTTTCCTGACCGATGAGGAAATCGGCCGACGAGGGGCTTCGGCTGTCACGAAGGACCAACTGCTAGAACGCTCGGACTTCGTGTCGCTGCATTGCCCGCGCGACAAGGACACACTGAATATGATGGATGCCGGCGCCTTCGCGCGGATGAAGAAGGGAGCGATATTCGTCAGCACCGCGCGCGGCGGGATTCACAACGAGGTCGAGTTGTTGAAAGCACTCGAGTCTGCACATCTACGAGGAGCTGGGCTCGATGTCTGGGACAAGGAGCCGCCCCCCCTTGATCACCCGCTGCTAAAGCAGAAGAATGTCGTCGCCACCTTTCATACTGCCGGCGTCACGCATGAAGCGCGGAGAAACATGGCGCTTTTCGCCGCGGAACAAATTGTCGGAATCCTCAAAGGCGGACGCCCGCCGAGGCTAATAAATCCCGAAGTGTGGCCAACCTACGCGGCGCGTTTCGAAAGAATAACGGGTGGCCCGGTGCAATCCCCAAGCGACGATACCGATTGATTGTCATAGCGCAGGTGTGACTCGTCGCGCTGACCCCTAGGCGAAAGGCAAAGCTCGTCGCAAGGGTCCGGGACTTGCCGGATCCGCACATCAGCCTGAACGATTCGCCGGATAAGCCGGTCGCACCAGGCATCGATGCTGCCGTTTCTGAGGGCGTGCCACATGCTACCGCGCATCACTGACATTACGCCGACGCAAGCCAAGTATCTGGACTTCATCGAGGTCCTTCGCGGGAAGGGCCTCAAAGGCGAGGTCAACCCGGATTACGCGAATCGAATTGTGCTGGCGACGGACAACTCGATTTACCAGGTCTTGCCTCAAGGCGTCGTCTACCCCAGGGATACGGACGATCTCCTTCTCATTGCGCGCCTGAGCAACGAGGCGCAGTTTCACGACATCGTACTAAGTCCGCGTGGTGGTGGGACGGGCACTAACGGCCAGTCGCTGACGGACGGATTGATCGTCGACGTATCGAAGCACATGAACCACATACTTGAGGTCAATACGGACGAGCGGTGGGTTCGCGTGCAGGCGGGGGTGGTAAAGGATCAACTCAACGTTGAATTGGCACAATACGGCCTCTTCTTTGCTCCCGAGTTATCTCCGAGTAATCGGGCCACCATTGGTGGAATGATCAATACGGATGCCTGTGGTCAAGGCTCCTGCCGTTACGGCAAAACTCGCGACCACGTGCTTGAGCTCAGCAGCGTGTTCCTGGATGGGACCCTATGGAAGTCGGGCCCCGTCAGCGCGAGCGAGTTAGGCGAAATATCGCGGCGCAGCGATCGCGTCGGCGCGATCCACCGCGCCGTCGATACGGTGGTCAAAGACAATGCCTCGGTCATCGAAGAACGCTTTCCTAGGCTGAATCGCTGTCTCACCGGCTACGACCTCGCTCATGTGTACGACACTCAAGGGCGCTTCAATCTCAACTCGATCCTCTGCGGCGCTGAAGGGACGCTCGCCTTCGTTGCAGAAGCCAAGCTCAACCTAATGCCTCTGCCCAAGCATTTGGCTCTCGTGAACGTAAAGTATGAAAGCTTCGAGGATACCCTTCGTGACACGCGGGAGCTGATGAAGAGTGACCCCGCCGCTATCGAGTCGATCGACTCCATTGTTCTCAACCTGGCGATGAATGACATCGTCTGGGATTCAGTCAGTGACCTCTTTCCTTTTCAAGCAGGAAAGATCATCGCCGGAATCAATCTCGTCGAATTCATTGCAGAAAGCGATGACGAGCTTCGTCGCGCGGTCAAGTCACTGACCGACAAGCTCGACGCGGTCAGTGGCGAACCTGGAAAGTGCTTTGGTTACACCGTCGCCTTCGGTGATGCACAGCTCAAGCGCGTGTGGGGAATGCGCAAGAAAGCTGTGGGCCTGCTCGGTAACGTCGCCGGCGAGAAGCGCCCTATCCCCTTTGTGGAAGACACCGCGGTTCCGCCAGAAAACCTGGCCGACTACATCATGGAGTTCCGCGCCATACTGGAGCGCGAAAATCTCGCATACGGTATGTTCGGGCACGTCGACGCAGGCGTTTTGCACGTGCGCCCGGCGATAGACATGAAGGATCCGGAGCAGGAAAAGCTGATCCGGAAGCTCAGCGACGAGGTCGAGGCCCTGACAAGAAAGTACAAGGGCCTGTTGTGGGGAGAGCACGGCAAGGGCGTGCGTTCTGAATACGCGCCCGAGTTCTTCGGGTCGTTGTACCCGTGCCTGCAAAGTATCAAGAGCGCGTGCGATCCGCGGAACCAGCTCAACCCCGGCAAGATTTGCACTCCGACCGACAGCAAGGCATCGCTTCTCAAGATTGATGGGGTGCCCACGCGTGGTCAGCACGACCGCAAAGTTCCCGTGGCGTTGCGGCACGAATATGCGACGGCTATGAACTGCAACGGCAACGGCGCCTGCTATAACTTCGATCCCGACGACGCCATGTGCCCGTCATGGAAGAGTACCCGCGAGCGGATTCATTCGCCGAAAGGTCGCGCCTCCCTGACCCGCGAGTGGCTACGCCTCGTGGCAGAGCGAGGGGTCGATCCGCTGGCCGAGGGACAAAGGATCGGGGAAGCCTCGTTCCTCGGTACCCTGCTCCCGCGGCTGCGCAACAGTCTCGCGAAACGCCGCGGCGAATACGACTTCTCCCACGAAGTTTTCGCGGCAATGAGTGGGTGTCTCGCCTGCAAGTGCTGCTCGACTCAGTGTCCCGTGAGGGTCGATGTGCCGGACTTTCGAAGCAAGTTCCTGGAACTGTATTACGGGCGCTACCTCCGACCCGCGAAGGACTATCTGGTTGCAACGCTGGAATCGACGCTGCCGACGGCGAGCCGCTTTCCCGGGGCCTATAACTGGCTCATGGGTAATCCGGCACTGCAGAGACTGATGCGCACCAAGGTAGGCTTGGTCGACAGTCCGAAGCTTAGCGGGATGCGGCTTCCGGCCGTCATGCGACAACGCGGCATCGCGTGGGCCACCCCTTCGGAATTGGCAGCCCTGTCGGCCAGCCAGCGCGAGAATGCGGTGGTAGTGGTGCAGGATGCATTTACTAGCTTTTTCGAAACGCAGCTGGTGCTCGATGTAGTGGAGCTTCTCCGATTGCTCGGCTTTGTCCCGCTGCTTGCCCCTTTCGTGCCCAACGGCAAACCGCTGCAAGTGCACGGCTTTCTGAATGCATTTCGCCGCGTCGCTCGCAGTAATGCTGCATCGCTCAGGAAGATCGGGGCCCAGGATGTACCCCTCGTCGGAATCGATCCCTCGATGACCCTCACCTACCGCTTCGAGTATGCCAAGGCGTTGGGAGCGGACGGCATACCGAAGGTACGGCTGCTCCAGGAATGGCTCGCGGAACGACGCGAGCATCTGATCCGATTCGCGCGACCGGCGCAAAGCCTTCACTTCAGCCTTGTGCCGCACTGCACCGAAAGAACAACTGCGCCACAGTCGGTCAAAGACTGGCAAAGCGTTTTCGGTGCGCTGGGACATTCGTTAGACGTCGTCAGCACCGGCTGCTGCGGCATGGCTGGCACCTATGGTCATGAAGCAGCCAATCTTGAAACCTCACGCAGGATCTATTCGCTTAGTTGGGCGAATGTCATCGGAGGCGCTGAGAACGCCAATGCGCTGCTGGCCACGGGCTATTCCTGCCGAAGTCAGGTAAAACGCATGGATAACCGTAGCTTGCTGCATCCGGCGCAAGCGCTGCTCGCCACGATGCAACCACGCCCCACCGGCGTTGCAGGTCAAATAGAAGTCGGCGGGAGCCGACCGACTCGTGCACCCAGTCACCGAATGCATTCGATTTCCCAGGGATGCTGTGACTGAACCGCTTCAAGCGCGGCCTTCGCCGTCAGATGGCCGAAGCGGAGGAAATGAATGAACAGACGCAACTTCTGCACGTGGCTTGGCGGCACCGCGATGATCGCGCTCGTCGACTACGATGGTCTCGCACAAAGCACCGCGGCGGCGCCCTCGGTGCCTTATTCGGCGGGAACCGATTCTCCGAAATTCCGAGCGCCGCTCAATGCCTGCGACGCACACCATCATATCTATGACCCTCGCTTTCCAGTCGCGCCCCATTGGAAATCGGGAATGCCACAGGATGCTACGGTGGCTTCCTACCGTCTGCTTCAGAAGCGACTTGGCACGACACGAAGCGTAGTCGTACAACCTTCCACATTCGGCGTCGACAACAGCTGCCTTCTCGATGCTCTCTCCCAGCTTGGCTCGTCATCAAGGGGGATCGTCGTGGTCGACACGGGCGTCAGCGACGCCGAGTTAAAGAAGATGGCGGCGGCGGGCGTGTGCGGAATCCGCGTCAACTTCGTCAGTCCGCAATCCTGGGGAACAACGACCCCGGAGATGCTGGTTGAGCTTTCCAAGAAGGTCCACGACCTGAACTGGCACGTTCAAGTTCTAATGCTAGGTGAACAGATCGCTCAAATGGAGTCGGTGCTCCAACGGCTCCCAACGCCGGTCGTGTTGGACCATCTTGGTCGCATACCTCAGCCGGAAGGCCTCGATCACGCTGGTTACGCAGCCGTCCGTCGCCTGCTCGACAACGGTCGAACGTGGATGAAATTGTCCGAAGCGTACGAAGATACCAAGGTTGGACCGCCACGATATGAAGACACCAGCAAGCTGGCAAAGTCATACATCGATGCAGCACCGGAGCGAGTCGTCTGGGGAAGCGACTGGCCGCATCCGACACAAAAGGTTAAGCCTGACGACGCATTGCTCTTCGACCTTCTGGCGGACTGGGCGCCGAACGAAGCGACGCGACGTCGCATCCTGGTGTCCAACCCGGAAACCCTCTACGGGTTTCCGAAAGCGTCGTGACTGGTAGCCGAATTCGCAATCGTGATGCCGATCATTTGTCTTTCCGATTGGCGATCCATCCTCAAAGGTCGTATCTTTCAGTTGTTCAGCGCCTGTAATGTTGACGGGCTGCGATGACCTGAGAGGTACGGGCCGTGAAACTGAATGGAACATTGCCTGCTAGTGCGAAGCTTGAAGTTCAGCAGCGAGCGCCATGCCGTCGCGCCATAGCCAGCGCGATACGGAAGGGTGTCTATACTGTCGGGGCGATAGTTGCCAAGGGCTGGAAAATCAAGCTTGATCTGATTGCCCGCTGGGGGAACCCCCCACTTTTCGACTAGCAGCCACAAGCGCCGATTGTCTGGAGGTGGCGATACCTACGCCGCGGCAATCGCTGGCTTGCGACTCGGGGCCCGCGAGGGATCACCGAGCAACAACATCGCGACCGACCCGAAGAGCAGTATTCCGGCGACGGTGAGCAAAGGAACGGTGAACCCGTGAGTGGCCTCCTTGATGAGGCCAATTAGCGACGGGCCGGCGAAGCCACCAAGATTGCCGATCGATACAATCAGTGCTATTCCACCGGCCGCGGCCCGCCCGGTCAGGAACCCTGACGGAATTGCCCAGAACGTCGCTTGAAACGACAGAATGCTGGAGACAGTGATGGTCAGTGCGATCATCTTGAATATCGGCGAAGGAAGGGTCGTGCTCGCCGCCAATGAAGCCGCCGCAAGCATCAGAGCGCCAACCACATACGGAATCCGATTGCTGCTTCGCGCCGCGAGGCGTGCCCACACAAACATGCTGACCGCGCCGAAGGCATAGGGTACCGCCGCGATCAGTCCAATGGTCGAAGAGCCCACTCCGAATTCCTTGATGATCTGCGGTAGCCAGAGTCCGACGCCGATAGACCCGACAATTCCGCAGAAGTTGATCAAGCAGAGCGCGAACACGCGCCAATTTGTGAAGGCCGCCCGCAGAGAACTTCCGTGCCGGGCCTCCATCTCCTTCTGCTCCAAGGTCAACTGTCTGCTTAGCCATGTCTCTTCATCCGACGCAAGCCACTTGGCTTTGGACGGTCGATCTGCCAGGACGAAAAGACAAGCGATGCCCAGGAGCACTGCAGGAATACCTTCAAGGATCAACAACCACTGCCAGCTCTTGAAGCCCGCGATTCCGCCCAGCTCGAGCAATGCTCCCGAAATGGGCGATCCGACAATATTCGCGATGGGAATTCCGAGCAAGAACGCGGCGGTTGCCTTGGCACGCCACGCTCCGGGAAACCACGCCGTGAAGTAGAGATAGATACCTGGTGTAAACCCGGCCTCGCCCACGCCGAGCAGGAATCGCGCAAGCGCGAAGCTTTTCGGCCCGACGACGAACGCGGTGCCCATCGAGATCAATCCCCAGGTAATCATGATTCGTGCGATCCAGAGTCTTGCTCCGACGCGCTGCATAATCAGATTGCTGGGAATTTCAAACAGAAAGTAGCCCAGAAAAAACAATCCGGCCCCGAGCCCGAACTCGGCGGCCGTAAGTCCGAGGTCCCGGTTCATCGTCAGGGCGGCAAAGCCCACGTTGATGCGGTCAATATAGCTGATGACGTAGCAGATGAACACAAAGGGGATGATCCGACGCATCACCTTCGTCATAGTTCTCTGCTCGATTCCGCCCTCCTCGGTCGGCGTCGCACCTATCGCAGCCATGCTCTTAGCCCCATGCTCGTTTTTATCCGTGCCGATTCACAATCTGCCGCCGAAGCGCTCTGCGAGCGCTGTTGAGAATCGCGCCCTATATTTGTCAGGAATGAGAAAAGAGCGCTTGGCCGGGGACCTCCAGTTCAGCTCGCAAGATGCTCCCGGTTTCGGATTCGGTGATGAATAAACTCTTGCGCTCAGGCCCCCCGAAGGCGAGATTTGTTGTCGAAATACCGGCGCACGACTTTATGCGCAGCACGGGTTCGGCAAATCGCGACAACCGCCAGATCGACCCAAAGCCGGTGTGCGCCACGAACAAGCAACCGTCTTCGTCCAAGGCCATCCCGTCTGGTCCACCCAATCCTCCGTGCAACTGCGCAAATACGCCTACTTTGGCTACGATGCCGCTTTTTTGAAGCGGAATCCGCCATACCTGCTGCGCGCGCGTGACGGCGATCAGGAGATGCGTCATCTCTGGGTCGATGACAATGCCGTTCGGACTGGGGATGGTGTCGACAAGACAGCTCAATACACCGCTGGCCGAGTATCGATACACACGTCCCGTGGGGTCTTGCAGTCCGGTTTGCCCTTGATCGGTGAAGTAAAGGTCGCCGGACTCCGCGAATACTAAATCGTTGACCCCCTTAAACCCTTCCGACCCGACGCTCTCCAAGATCGGCGTAACCTGGCCGCTTGTCGGATCGAGCTGCACTATGCCGTTCTTATAGTCCGTAATGAAAATGCGGCCGTCACGATGAATCTTGAGTCCATTCGGCCAGCCGTCGTATTCCGCGATCTGCATCCACTCGCCTTGAGGCGAGATGCGAAAGACGCGACCGTAGGGAATATCGG
>Ga0157378_10005321_pt1 | contig 11300 bp, 13 predicted proteins | sample M65metaG_FD_115309 | JGI IMG/M metagenome (GOLD analysis project Ga0157378, IMG submission 115309) | Miscanthus rhizosphere microbial communities from Kellogg Biological Station, Michigan, USA - M6-5 metaG | ecosystem: Host-associated > Plants > Roots > Rhizosphere > Soil | place: USA: Michigan...
AAGTCTTTTCAGGTTCCCGAAAAGAACACCATTCTGCGCTGCTTTCAATACATCAGCCCGGAAACCATCCCCTATGGACGCTTCTGCTGGAATCAGGACTGCCAATATTGCCGCGTGGTCGGAAAGCTGACGGACGAAGAACGCCCCCATGATCTGCTGAGCTGCAAATTTTTGGTCAGCGCGGGCATGGAAATCACCGAGATCAGCCCCGAATTGAAATACTGCCTACAGAACAAGCTGCGAAAATAGCTAAATCCGGCGTTCTCTCGTCCTCCTCAGAGCGCCGGATACCCGATAAAAAATTTGGTAAATCAGGCGCAACTTTTACCGTTCAACCGTGTTCGTGTGAATGATTGCTATTGGATTTGCTCGACCGCGGCCTGATTCCACCCTGGACCCCAGGACGCGGGATTGAGCATGGAAGGGCGTGCCGTCCCCGATTACGGCACGCCCTACAACTCATTCGGGATGCTCACCTCGTATCGCTTGATTTCCCATATCCTTGGCGCTCATCAATGCTGTAGGATGTTGCCTATTAATGGAAATTCAGCAAAATCATCTTCCATGCGATGGGTGCGGGTTGCCGGCGTCGCCCAGTCATATTGCCCAGCGAGTGCAGCGCCTTGAGCTCGCCACGCGGTTTCGCCCCGTGCATATTGGGATTCTGTTTGTTGCGCTGGAGCCTGCGACTCGCGCGGAGAATGATTTTTATGGCCCTCCGAAATCGCGAGAATTCTTCGATTCTTTCCTTGAGGCCCTCGAAATCTCATCCGCGAACAAATTCTCCGCGGAATCGAATTTCGAGGCAATTGGCGTAGCGAGGCTTGCCGAATTTCAGCACAGGGGTTATTTCCTCGCGCATCTTTCCGAATGTCCTCTTCCCGAACCCAAGGAATCTCCCGAATTGACTATCTCGCGGCTCGCACCAACGCTTATTCGGCGAATCCGCTTCAACTACCGCCCAAGGTTCGTTGTCCCCATGGGTCAAGAAGCGTTATCGCTGGTCGAAGTACTGAATGCGGCGGCACTCGGCCCCCAGTTGATCCTGAACCAGGGAAAACCACTACCAATCCCCGGGAAGGGCTCGCGGGACTCGTTCGAGCCGTTCCGAAGGTTGGTGGCGACTGCGGCACCCCGCGAAAATCTTTCCGCAGGGTATGATAGAATTCAAGTTACACCGGCTGAGCGTAAATCGGAAGCAGGGGGCGGATCGTGAAAACCAAAGCGAAGTTTGGCATTGGGGTGGCCATCATTCTGGTCACGCTTTCGTGTTTGGCCTATGTCGGGGCGCAACAGAGCAAGACTTACTATCACACGATCTCGGAAATTCCCACGCTGAACGGTACGGCGTTGCACCAGCGCCTGCGCGTGGGCGGCGACGTGATGAACGGCTCGATCCAGCACTATTCCGGGCGCGTCGATTTCACCCTCGTCGAGCAGGGAAAGACTCTTCCCGTGAGCTATGTGGGCACCGATCCGCTTCCCGATACTTTCAAGGACGGCGCGCAGTGCCTGGTCGAGGGAAAAGTGCAACCCGACGGGCGATTTGTAGCTGAGACGGTTCAAGCCAAGTGCGCGTCTAAGTATGAAGCTGCGCCGGCCGGACAATCTCAGCCGGGCGGCGCCGGCGATTCGTACACGAATGGCAAGAGTTAGGCCGATCGACCGATCTCGGTTCTAGCGAGTGGTAGATTTCAACGGGGGCTGTTCGAGCAGATTTCGTTCGAGCAGTCAGCAGGAAATTCCGCACCATGCCGGTGAACAGCACAGAATTGAGGACCTGAATTGGACCTATTTGGTTCCTACGCGCTATTGCTGGCGTTCGCCTTCGCGCTCTACGCGATTTTTGGTGGCATTGCCGCGATCATCACGCGGCGTCCCCTCCTGATCAAATCCGCACGAAACGCCGGATTCGCAGTTTGCGTTCTGATCTGGATGGGAACTCTCAGCCTGTGGTACCTCTTTTACACTGACAATTATTCGATGGCGTACGTCGCCGCCCACAGCAACCGCTCTCTTTCGCCGTACTACAAATTCTCCGCGTTATGGTCAGGACAGGAAGGTTCGCTTCTATTTTGGAGTTTCCTGCTTTCGATCTACGTCTTCTCGGCGCTGTTCACCTACCGAGGCAAGCATCCGGAATTGATGCCGTACGTGGGAGTAGTTCTCGCCGGCGTGCAGATTTTCTTTCTGACGATGAATAATTTCGTGGCCGGCCCGTTTCAAGTATTTGCGGGAACGGGAGCCGGCGGGATCCTGCACGTGGCTACGCGCGCCGATGGAAGCGGCCTCAATCCGCTGCTGCAATACCCGGAAATGGCCATCCATCCGCCCACCCTCTACTCCGGCTACACGGGCTTCACGATACCGTTTGCGTTTGCCTTGGCTGCGCTTCTGGGCCGCTATCCTGGCGAGAAGTGGATCCACCTGACGCGCCGCTGGACGATGATTGCCTGGGCCTTTCAGTCCGCCGGAATTTTGCTCGGCGCGCACTGGGCCTATGCCGTACTCGGCTGGGGCGGTTACTGGGGATGGGATCCCGTGGAGAATGCCTCCCTGATGCCGTGGCTCACCGGAACGGCCTTTCTGCATTCCGTGATCATGCAGGAAAAACGCGGCATGATGCGTGTGTGGAATGTCTGGCTCGTTTTTCTCACCTTCATGTTATGCATCCTGGGAACTTCGCTGACGCGCAGCGGCGCGGTGAATTCGGTGCACGCCTTCGCTGAATCCAACATTGGTCACTGGTTCTGGGGCTTCCTGCTGACGATCATCATCGTCTGCCTCGCCGCGTACTTTAAAAATCGCGATTACCTGCGCAGCGACAACCAACTGGATTCCATGCTTTCCCGCGAATCCAGCTTCCTGTTTAACAACCTGATTCTTCTGGTGGCCTGCGTCGCCGTTCTGGCGGGCACCCTGTTTCCGGTGCTCTCGGAGGCGGTGCGCGCATCGAAAATAAATGTCGGACCTCCGTTTTTTAACCGCGTGAATATTCCCATCGCCATGTTTCTGTTGTTTCTGACGGGCGTCGGCCCGCTGCTCGCCTGGCGGAAGACTTCGGTGGAAAGCCTGCGCAAGAATTTCGGCTTCCCGCTGATTGGCGGCTGCGTCGTGTCGGCGATTGCAGTTGCGCTGGGATTGCGCGAGTTTTACGTGGCCCTGTGCCTGCTGCTGTCCGTGTTTGTAACGCTCACGATTCTCGCCGAGTTCTATCGCGGCGCGCGGGTAATCTCCGCGCGCACCGGCTCCAACCTATTTTCATCGGCGGCGCAGCTCACCATGCGCAATACGCGGCGCTATGGCGGCTACGTGGTGCACTTCGGAATGGTGCTGGTGTTTATCGGCATTTCCGGAACGGCATTCAATCAAGACAAGCAAATGGACATGTCAGCCGGCTCGCAGATGAGCATCGGTCCTTACAATCTGCACCTGCAAAATTACGACTCCACATCGGCGCCGAATTACAGCGCCGAACGCGCCACGATTGACGTGGAAAAGAACGGCCGCTCCGTGATGATGCTCTACCCCACGCGCCGCTTCTATCCGTCCAATCAAGAGTCCGGCACCATGGTCGCGATCGCCTCGACTCTGCGCGAAGATCTCTACGTGGTCTACGCCGGCACAAACCCCGATACGAATCTCCCGGTAATCCATGCCTATCTGAATCCGCTGGTGAAGTGGATCTGGCTGGGCGGTGCGGTGGTTGTCCTGGGAACAATTCTCGCGTTGATGCCTAACCGGCAGGCCGTCATGGTCCTTTCCTCCGCAACGGCGGGAGCATCCGCTCCCGTACCTGGCGGCGCGCAAGCGGCGCAGATTCCATTTTCAGCTCGATCAAAATTGCCGGACGGCCATGAATAATCGGTGGCGACTTGCGTTGATTTGCAGTGCGTGCATCGGTATCGCCACCGCCCTGGTTCCTCTGCATGTGAACGCGCAGAAAACCGATCGCGCCAAGGCCCTGGGCACGAAGCTGATGTGTATGTGCGGCTGCGGCCAGATTCTCACGCAGTGCAACCACATCAATTGCCCGTCGTCCGGCCCCATGCTCAAGGAACTTGACGCGCACGTCGCCAAGGGCGAGGCGGATTCCCTGATCGTTCAGGATTTTGTACAGGAATACGGGGAAAAAGTTTTGAGCGCGCCGCCCACCACGGGTTTCAACGCCATTGCCTGGTATATTCCCGGCGTGGCTTTTGCAATCGGACTCGGAGTCGTGATCACCCTGATCCGCTTGTGGCGGCAGCGCGATGTGATGCGGCTGGCCACAGCCTCCAGCACGCCGCAGGTGCCGCATACGCCAGCTTCCGAGCTTCGCGACGTGCAACTCGAGCGCGCAAGGCAGCAGGCCGATCGCGAGACCGAAGAATGACCGGGGAACCGACATGATGGCGCTCGTGCTGATCGCGTTTCGCTTTCCGGACACGGTGATGCTCTCCGCCTGCGTCGTTCTCACGCTGGCCGTGGTGATTTTTGTGTTCTGGATCGAGCCCGATCCGGGCGATTCCGCGCCGCACCGCTCGCAGCTCGATCAGTTGCTCGAGCGCCGCGACTCGATCTACGATAATTTGCGCGATCTGAAATTTGAGAACCGGGCAGGGAAGTACGCGGAGCAGGATTACGAGCAAATGAGGGATTCGCTCGAAAATGAGGCGGCGCAAGTGCTCCTGGAAATTGAGCGGGTCACCGGAAATCAGGCGCCCATTCCGCGCCGCGATCCGTCTACGGCCGCGAACCCGCGGCAATAAACATACCGTCCGGCAAAATCGCATATATCATATAAAAGGAAGCTCTTTGCTACCTCTCTCGAACACTGAAAACGAAGTGGCACAGGCTTCAGCCTGTGGTTTTTCATTGCAAGCACCCGGGCCAAGCGGCCCGGCACAGCGACGCGGATCCTGCGCGTCCAACACACGAGGATTCATTTTGCAAATAAAGAAGTGGAATACCGAGTTTCGATGGTGGCTCTTTCCCGTGCTTTCCTTGCTGTTGCTCGCAGCGGCGGCCGGCGCCCAGGCTGGAAGTGTTTCCGGCATCGTGCACAACGGCACGAATAACAACAAGACCACGCCAGGCGTAGATGTGCTGTTAATCCAGCTGCAGGGAGGCATGTCGGTCGTAGCCAGCACCAAGACGGACTCCGACGGCCGCTATCATTTTGACAATCCCGGAATCGGCCAGGGCCCTATGCTGATTCGCGCCGTTTATCGCGGCGTATTTTTTCACCAGCCGCTCACTCCCGGAACCGCCACCGTCGATGTAACGGTCTACGAACCCACGACCAATCCCGGGGCCATCCAGGTTCCGTTGCGCCTGCTGGTTTTCCAGCCCAACGGCGATAAGCTGATGGTCGGCGAGGAATATTCCGTCCAGAACAATTCCAGTCCGCCCGCCGCCTACTTCAAGCAGGATGGAAATTTTGAGTTCACCATCCCGCAGGGCGCCGAACTCGATCAGGTTTCGACCTTTGGCCCTTCTGGCATGCCCGTGCGCCAGGGCACTATCGACAAGGGCAAAGGCCGCTACTCCATCTCCTACGCATTTCAGCCGGGGCAGAACGGCGTGCGGATTTCTTATGTCGTGCCGTACGCGGGCAACAAGGCGCAGATTCGCGAATCGTCCACGTATGACTCGCAGCGTGTTCTGCTGGTGATTCCGCCCACCATGCAGGTGTCGAGCGCGGGTTTCAATTCAGCCGGCACCGAGCAGGGATTCAACGTCTTTTCGAAAGAGGCCATGAAATCGGGGACTGGATTTGACGTCAGCGTTTCCGGCACCGCGCCTCCTCCGTCCGAAGCTTCCGCGTCCCAGAATGGTCCGGATCAGGTCAACGGCAGAGACTCCGGCCCGGAGACGACCATCGAAACGGCTCCCGCGCGGCTGGACGACGAAAAATGGATTTTGCTCGGAGGGCTTGCAGCCATCTTCGCTGTAGGTGTGGGATTGTTGTTTCGCAAGCCGGTGCCGGAAGTTGTAAGCGCTCCCGCTCCCGCATCGCAGCCTAAAGCGCGCAAGTCGCAGCGCGCAGCGCAGCAAGCCCAGGCCAAGCCCGCTCCGCCCCCGCCTCCTCCGCCGATGGAGCAGGTGACACAGGAAGTAAACTCGAATCTGGATTCCCTGAAAGATACCCTGCTGCGCCTCGAATTGCGGCGCCAGGCCGGCACAATCTCGGACGCGGAATACGCGCTGGAGCGTGGCCGCGCCGAGCAATTGTTGCGCGATCTGGTCCAGGGCTGAGCCGTCGCGCGTGTCCACACCGCCTGCATCTCCTGCCAATAGCGGCCAAACTGATGCCGCCAGCCGGGGACTGACCATTCAATTCAACGAAGTTGAAAAGCGCTATGGAATGCGTCTCGCGCTGCGCGGCGTAACGCTGGGGATTGCGGCAGGAGAATGCGTGGCGCTCGTGGGGCACAACGGTTCGGGAAAAACCACCCTGCTGAAAATTACCGCGCAACTAACGCAACCGTCGCGCGGAAAAATCGCCTTTCACGCCGAAGGAAATCCGCTTTCGCTCGAAGAAGTAAAGAGCCACGTCGGAATGGTCGGGCATCACACATTGCTCTACGAAGAATTGACGGCCGAAGAAAATCTGATTTTCTTCGCAAAATTATTCGGACTCGCGGATCCGGCCGAAAAAGCCCGCGAGGCGCTCGCACCCGTAGGGCTTTCCGGCCGCGCAACGGACGTGGTGCGTACGTTTTCGCGCGGTATGCGGCAGCGTCTGTCGATCGCTCGCGCTCTGCTCGCGTCGCCCGGTTTGCTGCTTCTGGACGAAGCCGGCACGGGTCTCGATCCCGAGGGCCAGCACTGGCTCGGAACGACGATCGCCCGCTTGCATGATTCGGGATGCACAATTCTAATGAGCACGCACGGCCGGAATGAAACGCAAAGCGCGGTCACGCGCGCCATCCGCCTCGATGGCGGAAAAATCACGCATGATTCCGGCGCCGGCGGCAACGCCAGGGAAGTTCTGGTCATGGCCGCGGTGCGCGATGGCGGGGAAGCGGGTGCATCATGACCCTGGCGCGCGCCACCGGCGTAATTCTGGCCAAGGAACTCCGCACCGAGTTCCGTTCGCGCGAACTTTTGGGCACAACTATCGTCTTTGTATTGATTGTGATCGTCCTCTTCAGTTTCACTTTCAATCCAACGTCGTCGGAGTCGCGCCGCTTCGGTCCCGGCCTGTTGTGGCTGGCGTTTTTGTTTGCAGGCTCTCTGATGTTGCAATCTTCATTCCTGCGCGAGCAGACCAACGACACGCTGGCCGCGCTGCGCCTCGCTCCCATCGACCCGTTCAGCATTCTTGCCGGAAAGATGGCCGCCAATTTTTTATTTTTGATTCTCGTGGAAGTGATGCTGCTGCCGGTCTTCGCCGTGCTGTACAACGTCGCCATTTTCCCGGTCCTTCCGCAACTTCTGTTGGTACTGGCGCTCGGCACGATCGGGCTGGCTGCGACCGGAACGGTGTTTTCCGCCGTAGCCGCCCAGGCGCGCCTGCGCGAACTGCTTCTTCCACTGTTGCTGCTTCCGGTCCTGGCCCCGGTACTGATCGCCAGCACGGAAGCGACGATCGGCGTCCTGCGCGATCCACCCGAATTATCTCTGGTGTGGTTGACGTTTCTGGCATGCTTTGACGTGGTATTTTTGACGGCGGCCTGGATGGTCGGCGAATATTTGTTGGAGGAGTGAAATGGCGAGCGAAGCCCAGACACAGACGTTGGCTCGGCCGGTGATTTCATTGCCGTCGCTCATCGTGGTTTTTCTTTTGCTGGCCGCGGCAAGCTACGGAGCGCTGATCTGGGCTCCCACGGAAAATACGATGGGGCTCGTGCAGCGCATCTTTTATTTTCACGTCTCGAGCGCATGGTCCGGTTTCGTTTCTTTCATCATGGTTTTTATTGGCAGTGTGGCGTACCTGCGCACGCGCGCGTTGAAGTGGGACTGGCTCAGCGTGGCATCGGCCGAAGTGGGTGTGGCATTTTTCACAATCGTTCTGGTCACCGGCCCGATCTGGGCCAAACCGGTGTGGGGAATCTGGTGGACGTGGGACGCGCGGCTCACTTCTTCCTTTCTATTGTGGGTGTTGTTCGTGAGCTATCTCGTGTTGCGCACCCTGGTGGAAGAGCCTGAGCGCCGCGCCCTGGTGTCTGCAGTCTTCGGAATTTTCGCGACGCTGGATATTCCCCTGGTTTATTTCTCGATTTGGTGGTTTCGCACGCAGCATCCGCAACCCGTGATTGGAGACGGCGGAAAACTGGACCCGCGCATGGGCTGGGTGCTGCTGTTGACGTGGGTGGCCACGCTCGGCGTGATGATCGTGCTGATCCGCCTGCGCTATCGGCTGGAGGCGTTGCGTTCGGAAGTCGACGCCCTGCGCATGGATTCCGCCAGGAGCGGCCGATAGTTCCTGTAGCGCCCGCCTTCAGGCGGGCATCCCGCTTGAAGTTAGAATGCCAACCTGAAGGTTGGCGCTACATCTCCGGGAAAACGACGGATCGTGCACCGAAATTTGGGAGATGAATCATGAAGAATTTGAATTTTCTGGTGGCGGCCTACATTGCGATCTGGTTCGTATTTTGCGGCTACGTTTTGTCCGTGGCGCGCCGCATGGCGAATTTGAGGGACGACATACGTCGTCTGAAGCAAGACGGAAAGTAAGACGTTCTGCCGCGGAAGGGCGCGACCTCCAAGTGACCGACAGGAAAAAAATCGGCGTCGTGTTATTCCAGCTCGGAGGTCCGGATTCTTCGGACGCCGTGGAACCCTTTCTCTACAACCTGTTTTGCGATCCCGACATCATCGATTTTTTTGGCGCGTGGTTTGCGCGCCGTCCGCTGGCTCGCTACATCGCCCGAAAGCGCGCCGGCGTGGTCCGAGAACATTATGACGACATCGGCGGGCACTCTCCGATCCGATTGCTGACGGAACGCCAGGCGCGCGCCCTCGAAGCCGCGCTCGCCCCGCACGTTGACGCGAAATGTTTTATCGCCATGCGCTACTGGAACCCGCTGACGGCGGAAGCGGCCGCGCAAGTAAACGCCTGGAACGCGCCGGAACTAGTCCTGCTTCCGATGTATCCGCAATACTCCTTTGCCACCACGTCAAGCAGCCTGAAAGAATGGAACCGCGTATTTCACGGCAACGGCAACGCTCCGCGCACGCACACGGTGGAGACATTTTTCGATCACCCTTTGTATGTGCAGTCGGTGGCGGAAAAAATCGCGCTCTCGCTCACTCATTTTGATAATCCCGATGGCGCGCACATCGTCTTCAGCGCGCACGGCTTGCCACTCAGCCTGATCGAACGCGGAGATCCGTATGCGCGCCAGGTGGCGGACACCGTAAATCTCGTGATGCAGCACGGCGGGTGGAAAAACGCGCATACCCTGTGCTTCCAAAGCAAGGTTGGCCGCCGCAAATGGCTTTCGCCATCGCTCACGGAAACCATTGAAAAACTGGCGCGCTCCGGCGAAAAACATCTTCTAGTCGTACCTATTGCCTTCGTCACGGAACACATCGAAACCCTGCACGAAATCAATATCGAGGCCCGCGAGCAGGCCGATCATCTGGGCGTCGAGCAATTTGAAATGATGCCCGCCGTTGGAGATTCGCCCACCTTCATCGCCGCCTTGGTTGACGTTGTCCTCCGCTCCATAAAATAAGCATCCAAAATTTGAAATACGCATCCTAATGGGACGCGTATGACTTCAGGCAAAAACGGTCGCATCGTCATCACCGCCCATGGCGGACCGGAGGTGTTGAAGTATATCGAGGAAGACATTCCGGAACCGGGTCGCGGGGAAGTTCGCGTAAAAGTCCTGGCCGCCGGGGTGTCGTACGCCGATGTTCTGATGCGCCGAGGCCTCTACCCAGACGCTCCCCACCTCCGTTTACGCCGGGATACGATCTGGTAGGAGAGATCGACGCGCTCGGAGCGGACGTAGCGCAAGTGTCCTTGCGCCAAAGAGTGGGAGTCCTCACCGTGCGTGGCGCGTACAGCCGGTTTGCGATCTTGCGCGCGGAATCTTTAGTCCCCGTGCCCGAATCCCTCGATCCGGCGGAAGCCGTCTGCCTGATCTTAAACTACGTAACTGCCCACCAAATGCTGCATCGCTTCGCAAAAGTAACCGCGGGGCAGAACATATTGATACACGGCGCGGCGGGCGGTGTCGGAACTGCACTGCTGCAGCTCGGCACGCTCGTCGGATTGACGATGTACGGCACTGCGTCAAAATCCAAGTTGCAAGGCGTGGCAGCAGCCGGGGGCGTTCCCATTGATTACAAGTCCGAAGATTTTTCAAATCGCGTGCGAGAACTGTCGCCGAACGGTGTGGACGCCGTTTTTGACCCCGTAGGAGGAACGAATTGGTGGCGATCCTATGAGCTGGTCCGGCGCGGGGGAACGCTGGTTTGTTACGGTGTGTCAACGGCCGTGACCAGCGGCAAACTCGGGGGCGCCGCCAGTTTCCTTCTCCTGGGCATCCTGAAACTGCTCCCCGACAGGCGCCGGTGCGATTGGTACAACATCACTGGATTGCGGAAACAGCAGCCCGGCTGGTTCCGGGAAGATTTGAACTCGCTTCTCGATTTGCTCTTGCAGGGACGGATTCGCCCGATCGTCGCTTCGCGGCTCCCTCTCCGTGAAGCTGCCCGGGCGAATGAATTGATCGAGCACTCCCGTGTCACTGGGAAAATCGTCCTACTCTGCCAGGAATAGTCCCTCTCTTTGCGTTCAGTAGATGTTTCTGAGTCGCGACCTAAAAGTCGAACCACAAGAACAATTGTGTGCCAAAACCGGAATTCGCCTTGACAGGAAGGGGGTTGCGGAAATATAAGAGTCCGTATCTAAAAACGTGTTCGCAGGACTCTGATTCGTCTATAGTCTCGATTCATAACATTTATCGAGAGGTCTAATAGCGGAAATATGGCCGACCCTGTTGAAGGAAGTACCCCGGCTCCCCCAGTAGCCAAGGCCGGGACGGTGCCAGCAGCAAAACCGCCAGCCGCAGCCAAGCCGGCGGCAAAAGCCAAAGAGAGCGCGGACCCGCCGGATCCCCTGCGGAGGCGCGTCATTTGGGGCATGATTTACGGCTACTTGGGCATCAATTTACTGATGTTCCTGCGGTTTTTCTTCCCGCGCGCGCTGTACGAACCCAATACGATTTTCAATATCGGCTATCCGGCTGACTTCTCAATCGGTATCGATCAACGTTATCTGATGACCAATCGAGCCTGGGTGGTGCGCGAACCGGACCGCATCTTCGTGATTTTCGCGCGCTGCACGCACCTGGGCT
>Ga0157378_10005325_pt1 | contig 11292 bp, 10 predicted proteins | sample M65metaG_FD_115309 | JGI IMG/M metagenome (GOLD analysis project Ga0157378, IMG submission 115309) | Miscanthus rhizosphere microbial communities from Kellogg Biological Station, Michigan, USA - M6-5 metaG | ecosystem: Host-associated > Plants > Roots > Rhizosphere > Soil | place: USA: Michigan...
AAATCGTCCTGCTTCAGGTCCTCGACGGCCGAACCCTTGCTGTGGACCACCACATCGACTTCGACCAGGCGAGTGTTAACGCGAAGAACCGGGGATTCCTGCGCCGCGGCAACTGCGGCGAGGCAAAGCAGACTCGTCCATTTCGTCCATCCCACCATTCGAATTACCCACATGGTAGCGCGCCGGGCGAGGCATGCCCGACCCCTGTGGCTAGGCGGATTTCATCTCGTTGTAGTGCCTTCGATACGCCCCAAAAGTGGACAGGATCGCAATCAGCATCCCGATAGCTCCGATCGTGATCGTGATCGCGAGGGAATATCCCACCTTGTTCGGATCGTGGAACCAACGATCGTTAAGCAGGCCAGGCAGCAGCGGGCCCAGGCTCCCGCCGCCTAAATTCAACAGAAACAGATACAGCGCGGACACCTGCCCGCGGACCTGATTGGGAAAAATGTGCTGGAGCGCGGCCGCCGAGGTCCCCATCGCCAAGGCGTCGAAGCACAAAGCCGGCGCGAGCATCGCCAGCGTCCATTCGGGCTTGGAAAGCAGCAGGGAGATCGGCATCAGCAGCAATGTGCCGGCGGCGCTGATGACCGCCACTTTCAGCGGACCCTCCGGTACGCCGCGCTTCTGCCAGTAATCGCTGAGACGTCCACCCAGATACATTCCCAGGCAGCCGAACGTGAGCAGAATTGCGGCCAGAGCGCGCCCGGACTGGCCGGGAGTCCAGTGATGCACTCGCTGGAAGAAGGTCGGAATCCAGGCCAGCAGCCCGTAGGTGATCATCCCCTGGCACACCATGCCGAGCGAGATGCCTGCGACGGACTGCCAGCGCAGACGCACCTGTGCCACCGTTTCGCTGAAACTGAGTTGCGTCGGACGCCCGTCGGCAGAGGCCAAAAGGTTGCGGCGGATCGGCTCGCGTATGCTCCAGGCCAGCAGCGCGAACAAAATACCGGGAAGGCCCACAATGACGAACGTCAGCCGCCAGGACGCCATCGTGCCCAGCAGGGGCACGGTGACAAACGGCGTGCGCGCCAGCGCATCCACCGTAGCCCCGCCTACCAGCATCGCCAGACTCGATCCAATGAAGACGCCCATGTAAAACACGCTGATCGCGGCTCCCAGCTTTTGCTTGGGGAAATAGTCGGACATCATCGAATAGCCAGCGGGCGAAAGGCTGGCTTCACCTATCCCGACGCCGATCCGCGTCAGGAACAGCAGCAGGAAACTTTTTGCCACACTGCTCATGGTGGTGAAAAAGCTCCACACCAGGATCCCGGCGACAATCAGGTTGCGGCGGTTCCAACGATCGGCGAGGCGTCCGATCGGCAGACCCATCAGCGTATAGAACAGGGAGAACGCCAAGCCTTGCAGCAGTCCGATTTGCGTATCGCTCACGCCCAGATCGCGCTTGATGGAGGGAACCAGCAGACCCAGGATGGTTCGGTCAACAAAGGAGAGCGTGTAGACCGCGGTCAGTGCGATGACCACCCACCAGGCGTAACCCAGGCCGGGTGTGTCTTCCCTCTCGGGGCTTGCGGGCCGTTCACTCGCCGTGCGGGGTATCATCAGAAATTGCGGTTGCCTCCGCGCCGTATGAAAGCGTAACAGATTTCTAATGACTCAGCCCGTAAGCCTCTCGACGCGCGGCACTGCCACGGATAGTGTAGCGATCATTACCATCGATAATCCGCCCGTAAATGCCCTCAGCCCCGGTGTGCCCGAAGGCATCCTGGCTGCTCTGGATACGGCCGAACGCGATCCATCTGTGCGCGCCATTGTCGTGATCGGCGGCGGGCGGACTTTCATCGCCGGTGCCGATATCAAGGAACTCGAGGAAGCTGCCCGTAACCCCGCTTCGGGCGGTCCAAATCTGCATCCGCTGCTTGCCCGGATAGAGGATTGCAGCAAGCCCGTGATCATGGCGATTCATGGCATCGCTTTGGGCGGAGGCCTGGAGATCGCCATGGCCGGGCACTACCGCGTGGCCGCGGCGGATGCATCGCTGGGCGCGCCGGAGGTAAACCTCGGCATCATTCCCGGCGCTGAGGGAACGCAGCGTCTGCCTCGCCTGGTGGGTGTGGCCGCAGCGGTCGAGATGTGCGTTACGGGCAAGCCGGTCAAAGCGCCCGAAGCGTTGCGGCTCGGACTGATCGATGGCTTGATCGATGGTGAACTGCTGGCCGGCGCAGTGGCGTTTGCGCGCAACGTAGCGAGCCAGCCAGTTCGCAAAACACGCGAGCGGAATGAGAAATTGGGGTCGGCGGCCGAGAACGCGCCTATTTTTGCCGCGGGCCGCGCCCAGGCCGGCAAGATCCGCCGCAACCAGACCGCTCCCTTAGCAGCGCTCGAAGCGTTGGAAGCCGCCACCACCCTTCCGTTCGACGAAGGCTGCAGGAAAGAGCGGGAAATCGTCCGCAAGGTTCTCGCGGGCGATCAGGCCAAGGCGATGATTCACATCTTCTTCGCCGAACGCGCCGTCGCTCGCGTGCCTGGAATTCCCAAGGACACCCCGGTATATCCCATCGCCAAGGTCGGAATCATCGGCGCCGGCACCATGGGCGGTGGGATCGCAATGGCCTGCGCCAACGCTGGAATCTTCGTGCGGCTCAAGGAAACCGAACAGGCTGCGCTCGACCGCGGCATGGCCACCGTCCGCAAGAACTACGACAGCTCCGTCAAGAAGGGCCGCTTTCCGCAAGCGGTCATGGACCAGCGGATGGCTCTGATCCTGCCTCAGCTCACCTACGACGGCTTCGATCAGGCCGACCTCATCATCGAGGCCGTCTTCGAGAGCATGCCGCTCAAGAAGCAGATCTTCGGCGAGCTGGACAAGATCGCCAAGCCGGATTGCGTCCTCGCGTCGAACACGTCCACGCTCGATGTCGATGAAATCGCAGCCGCAACTTCGCGTCCGAAGATGGTGATCGGGCTGCACTTCTTCAGCCCCGCACACGTGATGCGGCTGGTGGAGATCGTGCGCGGGAAGCTCGCGGGCAACGAAGTGGTGGCCACGTCGCTGGCGATCGCGAAGAAGCTGGGTAAGGTCGGCGTAGTGGTGGGAAATTGCCGCGGCTTCGTCGGCAACCGGATGATGCTCCCCTACATGCGCGAGGCGCAGTTGCTGGCCGAAGAGGGCGCCACGCCCCAGCAAGTGGATCGCGCGCTGACCGATTTCGGCATGGCGATGGGAATATTCGCGGTGGACGACATGGGCGGGATCGATCTGGCGTATCGCGTGAAGCAGGAATACGCGCATCTGCGCAAACCCGGCGAGCGTGTTCCGCTGGTGCTGGATAAGCTGTTCGAAATGGGCCGTTTGGGGCAGAAGACCGGCAAGGGTTGGTATCGTTACGATGAAACCCGTGCTCCGATTGCGGATCCCGAAGTGCACGCGCTGATCGAGAAAACGGCCATCGACGCGGGGATCCCTCGCCGCACAGTCACCAGCGAAGAAATAATTGAACGCTCGATTTTCGTGATGATTAACGAAGGCGCTCGCATCCTTGCAGAAGGACATGCGCAGCGTGCGGCGGATATCGATGTGATTTACTGCACCGGCTACGGATTCCCCGGCTATCGCGGCGGCCCCATGTGGTATGCCGATACGGTGGGTTTGAAACGAATTTACGATCGCGTGCGCGAGTTCCACAAGCAATTTGGCGACGTGTGGGAGCCCGCTCCGCTGCTCCGCCGTCTGGCCGAAGAAGGCAGCACATTCGCAAAATGGGACGCGACCAAGGAATGACGACCCCCATACCTTTACGCGACGTTCGGTTCGGTCCTCGCGATGTCACCATGACGCATGGGGCGGATGGCGCGATCTACGTTACTCCCGTGCACCCGCTCGGAAGTTATCCGGCCAAGCTTACCGAGAAGCTCGACTACTGGGCGCAGAAAACTCCGGATCGCGTCTTCATGGGGCAACGGGACGCGTCTGGTGAGTGGCGCACGCTGACCTACGCGCAATTCCGCGCGGCGGCCCGTAACGTGGCGCAGGCGCTGCTCCACCGCAATCTTTCATCCGAGCGTCCCATCGCGATTCTTTCCGGCAACGATCTGGAACACGCGGTGATGGGTTTCGCGGCCTACTATGCCGGCATCCCCTACGCGCCCATCTCCACTGCATACTCGCTGGTGTCGAGCGACTTCGGCAAGCTGCGCACCATATTCGATTTGCTGACGCCGGGGCTGGTTTTTGTAAGCGACGCAGCTCCGTATCGACACGCGCTCAAGGCGGTTAAACCGCACGACGCGGAACTGATTATCAGCGGCGATCCAGAAGAACTGCAGTCCACGTCCTACGCCAGTCTCGCAGCGACTACAGCCACCGCCGACGTCGATCGCGCGCACGATCTGGTCACGCCGGACACCGTCGCGAAGATCCTGTTCACTTCCGGTTCCACAGGCACGCCCAAAGGTGTCGAAAACACGCAGCGCATGCTCACCAGCAATCAGGAAATCGTCCGCAGTATTCTTCGCTGGGTGGACGACGAACCGCCGGTGATCTGCGATTGGCTTCCCTGGAACCATACTTTCGGCGGAAATCACGACGTTGGGTTCGTTTTGTACAACGGCGGGTCTTTCTATATCGACGAGGGCCGGCCGACGCCTGCGGGCATGGCGGCCTCCGTACGCAACCTGCAGGACGTCGCGCCGAACGTGTATCTGAACGTTCCAAAAGGCTTCGAGTCGCTGATTCCGTTTCTTCGCGACGGCCGCGATTTCCGCGAGCGTTTCTTCAGCCGGGTGAAGATGTTCTACTACGCAGGCGCCGGCCTGCTGCAGCCGGTGTGGGATGAGCTGGATCAACTGGCCGTCGACACCTGCGGCGAGCGCATCATGATGTTCACCGGCCTGGGATCCACGGAAACCGGTCCCGCGGCGTTGTTTCCAGGCAAGGATCTCCGGCGCGCAGGCGAAGTCGGCCTGCCTGCATCCGGCGTGGAACTGAAGCTGGTGCCCATGGGAGACAAGCTGGAAGCTCGCTTGCGAAGTCCCAGCGTGACGCCGGGCTACTGGCGGCAGCCGGATCTCACGCGGCTCGCGTTCGACGACGAAGGTTTCTATCGCATTGGCGACGCTCTGCGCTTCGTCGATCCGGCGGACGTTTCGCGCGGATTCATCTTTGACGGTCGCATTGTCGAGGATTTCAAGCTCTCCACCGGAACATTCGTCAGCGCCGGACCGCTGCGCGGAAAATTCCTAAGCCGCTGCGCGCCGTACGCGCACGATGCGGTGATCGCCGGGCACGATCGCGATTTCGTCACGGTGCTGGTGTTTCCGGCGTTGGATGCATGCCGCGAACTAGCGGGGCTGCCGGCCACCGCATCGGCCACGGAGACGGTCGCGCATGCGGCCGTACGCGCGAAGTTCCAGAGTTTGTTGAATGAGCTCGCGGCAGAGGCGACCGGAAGCTCCCAGCGCATCGCCCGGGCGATTCTCATGGCCGAGCCGCCCTCTATCGATGCCCACGAGGTGACCGACAAGGGGTCCCTCAATCAAGGAGCGGTACTGAAGAATCGGGGGGCGCTGGTTCTCGATCTGTACTCGCCGCGGCCGTCCGCACGTGTAATTTCCATTCAGAAAGGTGTCTAGGTGAATATTCAAGATCTGGTTGCTATCGATACGCATGTGCATATCGAATCCGAACCCACCGGCAACGCTGCCGAGGAAGCTGCCCGCAAGTACTTCGGCAACACGGGTATCTCTTACAAGCGTGCCGACCTGGCGGAATATTATCGCTCGCGCAAAATCGGATGCGTAGTATTTTCGGTGGACGAAAAGATCACCGGACGTCCGCCCGTGCCGAACGAAGAAGTGGCCGCGTTCGCTGCGGAGAATAGCGACTTCATGATCGCGTTCGCCAGCGTGAATCCGATGCGCGGCAAAGCCGCAGTGGACGAAGCCAAACGTCTGATCAAGGCCGGCGGGATTCGCGGCTTCAAGCTGCATCCGCCGCTGCAGGAGTTCCATGCCAATGACAAAGCCGCCTATCCGTTCTACGAAGTGGTGGCCGAAGCCAAGCTGCCGGTTATCTTTCACACAGGACACAGCGGCATCGGCACCGGTATGCCCGGCGGCGGCGGTGTTCGCTTGAAGTACGGCAATCCGATGGACATGGACGATGTAGCCGTGGATTTCCCGGACATGCCGATCATCCTGGCGCATCCGTCATTTCCCTGGCAGGATGAAGCGCTCTCGGTGTGTATGCACAAGCCGCAGGTATACATCGATCTTTCAGGATGGTCGCCCAAGTATTTCTCGCCGATCTTGATTCAGTACGCCAACAGCCTGTTGAAAAAGAAAATGCTGTTCGGTTCGGACTATCCAATGATCGCGCCGGATCGGTGGATGGCGGACTTCGCCGCGATCAACATTAAGGACGAGGTGCGTCCGTTGATCTTGAAGGAGAACGCCGTTCGGCTGTTCGGATTTGCCTAAGATGGTCTTGAAGTGACGGGCAGACTTCGAACCACCGCCGGGTTGTTTCACGAAACCTTCGAAAGGTGCCTGAAGCACAATACCTCGATGCTCTCGGCCGGGCTGGCGTTCTACGCCCTTCTGTCCCTGGCTCCAGCGCTCTCGTTCATTGTCGAGGCAGGTGGATTATTCGTCGGCCGGCGCCAGGCCCGGGTGGATGTCATCGACTGGGTTACGCGCACGGCGGGCCCGGCAGCTGCCCGCATTGTAGGCGGAGTAGTGGATAGCAGCGGCAGCAGCAGTTCTTTCGCCACCATCGCCGGCGTGATTTCCATCTTTTTTGGGGCCACGGTAGCGTTCGGCGCGCTCCAGGATGCGCTGAACCTGGTGTGGGAAGTTCCGCCGCACGAGCGTGGCTATGTACGGCAGTTCTTCTTCAAGCGTCTGGTATCGTTTGTTGCCGTAACGCTCGCGGGAATTCTGTTGGTGGTATCACTAGTGGCCGACGCACTCATCTCGGCCGCCGTCAAATTCGTACCGCAGGTACTTCCGGTGACTGAGTTCCTGCTGCAAGCTGCGAATTTCGCGGCCTCTCTGGTGTTGGTGACGGTGCTATTCGCCATGCTCTACCGCATCCTGCCGGATACTTGGGTTGCCTGGCAGGACGTGTGGACCGGAGCTGCCGTCACCGCGCTTCTGTTTTCGATCGGAAAACTGCTCATCGGACTGTATCTGGCTCACACCACTACCGGTTCGGCCTTTGGCGCGGCCGGATCCGTGGTGCTGTTCCTGCTTTGGGTGTACTATTCCGCGCAGATCTTCCTCTTTGGCGCTGAGTTCACGGAAGTATATTCGGTTTCGCGAAAAGAACAGAACCATTGACGCACTTGCGATCATAGAGACATATGCCGACTGCATACATTTGCCAAGGCGTCCGCACGCCCATTGGACGATTCGGGGGGGCGCTCTCCGGCGTCCGTGCCGACGACTTGGCCGCGCATCCACTGGCTGCCTTGAAGCGCCGCTTTCCGAACGCTGACTGGGAGTCCATTGACGAGGTCTACTACGGATGCGTGACCCAGGCCGGCGAGGATAATCGCAACGTAGCCCGCATGGCGCTGTTGTTAGCGGATCTTCCGATGAGCGTCCCGGGGGTGACTGTGAACCGGCTGTGCGCCTCCGGAATGGAAGCTGTGGCCGTAGCGGCACGCGGGATCGGCACGGGCGAAATGTCGCTGGCCATCGCCGGCGGAGTGGAAAGCATGAGCCGGTCGCCGTGGGTCATCCCCAAACCATCCGGGGCGTTTCAGCGCGATCCGCAGATTTTTGACACCACCCTGGGCTGGCGCTTTGTCAATCCGCTGATGGAGCAGAAATACGGCACCATCTCGATGGCGGAAACCGCGGAAAACGTTGCGGAGAAGTATAACGTCGATCGCGCGTCGCAGGACCGCTTTGCACTGGCTTCGCAGCAGAAGGCCGCCAAGGCAAAAGCTGCCGGCGTGTTCGCGGAGGAGATTGAACCCGTTTGCATTCCGGGGAAAAAGGGAACCGTGACCGAAGTCGCTGAGGATGAGCATCCGCGCGCGGATACGACGCTCGAAGGCCTGGCCAAGCTGCCGGCGCCGTTCCGAAAGGGCGGTACGGTGACTGCCGGCAACGCCTCGGGGATCAATGATGGCGCTGTCGCTTTGTTCGTGGCTTCGGAAGCAGCCGCCGCGAAGTTCGGCCTGACGCCGATCGCGCGTGTGGTGGGCGCGGCAGCGGCGGGCGTCGATCCCAACTACATGGGCATCGGACCCATTCCCGCGGTCCAGAAGCTGCTGGGTCGAGCGAAGCTTACGATGGAAGACATCGACTTTCTGGAGCTCAACGAAGCCTTCGCCGCGCAGGCGCTGGCTTGCACCCGTGCGTTTGGCCTGGCCGACGATAGCGAGAAGGTGAATCCCAACGGCGGGGCCATCGCGCTGGGGCATCCGCTGGGTATGAGCGGGGCGCGCCTGGTGCTTACGGCCTCGATGCACCTGAAGCGAACGGGCGCACATCGGGCTATTGCCGCCATGTGCGTGGGTGTCGGTCAGGGAATGGCGATGCTGTTAGAGCGAGCGTAGACGGAATAGCGCGAGCGCCATGATCGCCAGCCCGGCCAAGCGCAGCAAGCGCCGGCTGGTCGGTGAATCCACAATGGGTTTGGGTTCCGCGAACAGGTCGCCAAACAGGGTGCTGGCTTCCAGCCGATGCGTGTCGGCGAGCACCTTATTCACCACACGGATGGATCTGGACGGATCGGTTAGCGTATACAGCCCCGCATAAATAATGGGGACCAGGGCGCATAAAGACAGAATGCTTTCAGGACTCATTTGCGGAATTTGCTATCGTAACACGCGGCCGATTGAAGTTTAAAATATCGGCAGATTGGGTCGGTATCTTTATCCCGGCTTTCGCTAACCTCACGACGGGACAGGTGGAAACACAGGTACTGGAACCTCAGGTCCAGCCTTAGTCTATGGCCCGGATAGTACGCCGGGTCTATCTTCGTAGGTGTTAATTGGACACTCGATTCAGGTACTAGAGTCCTTGTATGCTGCTCCGTTCTACCGCAAGCTGGAACTTCAGTAAATGGACATGACGGCACAAACCATGGCTAACAATCGGACGAAGCGCCGGCCGGGAGTAGCTGCACAAGTGCTTTCGCGGCATCCGGTTATGCGGAAACGCGGAGAGCGTGGCTTTAGCTTGATCATGATCGGCATCTGCCTGGCCGTGATGGTCGCGATGCTGGGTCTGGCCATGGATCTCGGCCGGGTTTTCATTTACAAGAATGAGCTGCAGGCTTTCGTGGACGCGTCCGCCATGGCCGCCATCACGCGGATGGATGGTACTCAGGCTGGTATAGCCGCGGCCGATGACCTGGCGACAGCCGGGCCCCTGGGCGCCACCAAGCCTAATGGCTACAACTTCGGCACAACCCCGGTTTCAACGGTAACCAATACGTACGCTACGGCCTACGCCAACACCTACGACAGCTACGCGACAGCCCACGGCTCTGCGACCAACAACTATCGATTCATTCAAGTAGCGGCTTCGGCCAACGTTTCGCTGAATTTCCTTCCGGTGATTCCAGGGATCCCGACAACGATGGCCGTGTCTGCGGTGGCCATTTCGGGACAGAATCCACAATCGTCCATTACAGACGGTGGCTTGCTGCCGTTCGCACCGGACGCGCATACTCCGTCGGACAAGGTTAACTTCGGCCTGACACCTGGCAGCCAGTACACGCTCAAGTGGGACAACGGAAATATGACCACGTGCGCGGGCGATCTCGGATTTATGCCTCCAGGGCAACCACCTTCGGAGCACGGATTTATCGACATCGGCGAAGGGAATAGCAACAGTAACGTCCGCGATGCGATCCGGTGGGGTGGATATCCGAACGCCAACTCCATCCCGTCCTCCATCTCTGCAGGAGATCTGTTGTACGGGGTTCCGGGAAACCGCGGAACTTCTATCTTCGACGCCCTCAACGACCGGGCGCACCAGGATACCGACGATACCTCCGCTACCTACGCGCAATACTTGGCATCCGGCACGGGAAACGGCCGGCGCATCGTGACCGTCGCGATTGCGAGCACGTGGGTCGGTAACGGCAACAATTCCCGCACGCCCAACCTGGGCTTCGCCAACTTCCTGCTCAACACATCCTATGCGGGAACTTCGGGACCCATTTGCGCGACGTATATCGGACCGGGCGACCTGAGCGGGTACGGAACCGGCGGAACCGACGGAACCAAGGTTTACACCGTAATGCTCTACAAGTAACAGGGAATATGAAGAGGCTAAGAAAAACATCCGAACGTGGAAATGCCCTGGTGGAATTTGCTCTGGGGTTTTTCGTACTGTGGGGGCTATTCGCCGGAGTGTACCAGTTTGGCTACGCCTTCTACGTCTACAACACGCTCCTGGCATCGGTGAACGACGCCGCCCAAATGGCAGCCAAACTCGATTACGACACCAGCAACAACACCGCGTACACGACCGCCATCAAGAACATGGTGGTCTATGGCGACACCACGGCTGGCACCAGATCCCTGGTTCCCAATCTGACCACGGCAAACGTCACCGTAACTCCGGATGTTGCGACCATGCCCACCAATGTCACCGTTACTGTTACGGGTTATACCATCAACGCGTTGTTCACCACGTACAGCCTCAACAACAAGCCGCGCGTGACCATCAAGTATTACGGGCAACTCACTGGTTCTTAGTGTTCAAGGATTTCCGATGAGGAACAATTCTATAGGCCGGCGGCGTGGCAAGAACCAGCGGGGAAGCAGCATGGTAGAGGGCGCGCTGGTGCTGCTCACCATGCTGGCCATGATCATCTTCATCCTGGACATGGGCCGTATTCTGTTGATCCAGCAATACATCACCGAGCGTACTCGCGCTACGGTGAGAGCCGCGGTGGTCAACAATTGGGATTCCACCAAAGCTGCGAACTATCTGGTCTACAACAGCACTACAGCTCCGGGCGGCGGGGGCGCAGGTTTTATGGGCCTTTTGACGTCCCAGGTGACCTATGCAACGTTGGGGTCCAACGATAGCGCTCGTGTACAGGTGAAAGTTTCCGGAGTTCCCGCGCTGGTACTGATTCCCTTCATCTCGGGAACTTATACTCTGGCGCCGATTACGGCGTCTCTACCATCCCAGAGCCTGGGGTCAACGAACTAACGCCGCACCCGCCTTTAAGAACTCGCGCGCTTCCTCCAGCTCCTTATTGCTGACGATATGCGGGCGCGAAGGATAGATCCGCAATTGCACATCGGCTCCCAGATTCGCTAACACTCTGGCGGCTTCATGCGAGCGCTC
>Ga0157378_10005327_pt1 | contig 11291 bp, 12 predicted proteins | sample M65metaG_FD_115309 | JGI IMG/M metagenome (GOLD analysis project Ga0157378, IMG submission 115309) | Miscanthus rhizosphere microbial communities from Kellogg Biological Station, Michigan, USA - M6-5 metaG | ecosystem: Host-associated > Plants > Roots > Rhizosphere > Soil | place: USA: Michigan...
CGAGGGTGGAAGCAGCTCGCGCGAGAGTGGATAAGGAGCCGAAGTTGCGTCGGAGTCGAGCCACTCCTGGCGCGGTCCGATCGTGAGGGCGTAAGAACTGAACGTGAGGTGCCAGCGCCACGTGAACGGGCCTGCGTCCTTCGGGATTTCGCCGTGGAAGCGCACGGTGTCATTCGGCAGAACGGAAACCTGCGGCTGAACGCGCTGTCCGCCGAAGCGGATCTCTGCCGCAGCAGTGAGCTCTTTCGCGTGTAGTTGAAGGAGCGGCTGCATGTTCGGCGCAGGGTTGATGCGCCGATGTTCGATCTTCGTCAACAGCGACGCGGGGCCTGTGACGACGTCCACGTCGTACGTATGATCGCGATTGAAGCGCGCCGTGACCTGTGTCGTGCCGATCTCGTGCGCCGTTGCAGAGACGGTGGCGAGAGCGAGCAGCGCGACGCGCGTCAGCGCTCGAAGGTGAGCGAGGCCCACATGCTCTCCCAGTCGGCATTCGATCCAGCGGGCGCGGCAACCATCTGCACGGCCTTCACGAGCCAGACGCCATTCTTCGGAAGGTTCAGCGTGACGCGTCCCTGCTTGTCGGAGCGGAGTTGAACGCGTGCGTTCGGATCATCGCGATGCATTGCGGTGACGAGCGTGCCGGCCAGCGGCTTTCCCTCGTAGATGAGGCGCAGGCGAAGCGGCGTTTGTGACGTGGGATCAGTCTCGGGGACGATCTCGAAGCGCCAGCCGAATGGTTCGTCGTAACGCGCGCCCGCGCCGTCGCCATTGCGCAGCAGAGCCTTGGCGAAGCGATAGAAATTTTCGCGATCCGGTTTTTCCGTCTCATGTTTCTGCGCGCGGAGAGCGCTGATGCGCTCGAGGCCTTCGAGTTTGAGAAAGCTCTCGAATTTCGCGGCGTCGAGTGCCAGCGGATTTGCCTTGCTGCGATAGCCAATCATCGTGAGGCCGGGAGAATCGATGCGGAGATAGCCCGCAGGATCGCGATTCTCCATCCCGACGACGTCCCTTTCTCCGCTTGCCTGGCGGAACGTGAAGCTCTCGAAGAGTTGGGAGCTCCGGGGCACAGGATCGCCGATGAACTCCTGCCCGACACGAAGCGAGGCGGTGACCATCTGGCCCGAGGCGGGGCGGAAGGTCGAGGGCTCGATCCAGAAGTCGTGGGCGCGCGCGACGGTAGCCTGCGCGGCGAGGGCGACGATGACTGCGATTCGCTTCACGTTTCTTATTACGGTCGGAAGCGATGGTTGGATGTGGGGGAAAGCTCAAAGGTTGTGAAGAGATCGGGAAGTTTCGTCATCCTGAGGCGCGAAGACGCCGAAGGACCCCCTGCAAAAATAAGGGGGTCCTTCGCTTCGCTCAGGATGACGGGTGCACCGCTACTTCGCAGCGATCGAGCGAAGGAACGTCACGACGGCTTTGATCTGATCGTCGGTCAGGCCCTTCTTCGTGAAGTTGTGCTTCGCGTTCTCGCCGATGAACTTGACGAGGTCGGCATCAGCCATCTTCTGTACTTCGGTTCCGCTGAGATCGGCCTTCGCCATCTTCTTGCCGTCGGCTCCGTGGCACGCGGCGCATTTCGCCTTGAAGAGTGCTGCGCCGTCTTCAGCTGCGAAGGCGGCCGAGGCGAATACCAGGGAGAGAAGCATCGTAATCAGGATTGCTTTTTTCATGAGCTCTTGGCCCTCCGATGAGATGTTTTAGGGCATTCGTTGACTTGGGCCTGTGACTCGCGGACATGGACAACTGTGACGTGCGCGGCGATCCGTCCGCCGGTAACTGACAGCCGGATGTGACGCCGGACTAACGATTGGTTGCACACCTTCCGGCCGTCCGATTCTGCTATCGTGCACCCGCTGATGCTCCGACGCGCCTCGCTCCTCGTTCTCTTTCTGACGGTCTTCATCGATCTGATCGGATTCGGGATGGTGATTCCCTTTCTCTCGTTCTACGCGCGCGAGTATGGGGCGACCGGGACAGCGGTGGGCGCGGTGGTCGGGATCTACTCGATCATGCAGTTCTTCTTCGCGCCGGTGTGGGGGCGATGGTCGGATCACATCGGACGACGGCCGGTGATTCTGATCAGCGTCACGACGTCGTGTATCGGCTATCTGCTCTTCGCGTTCTCCCGCAGCTATCGCATGCTGTTTCTGTCGCGAGTCATCGCCGGTGCGGGAGGTGCGAACATCGGCACGGCGCAGGCCTACATCGCTGACTCGACCACGCCGGAGAACCGCGCCAAAGGGATGGGACTCATCGGCGCAGCGTTCGGCATGGGTTTCATTCTCGGTCCGCCGCTCGCGGGTATGCTCGCGTATCTTGGCACGAAGCATGGACTCGCAGGCAATCTGCTGCCCGGACTTGTCGCCGCGACCATGTCATTCGTCGCGCTGATGATTGCGATCGTTGCACTGGGCGAATCGAAACCGCCGGGTGCGCCGGTGCGGAGCAAGATTCCACCGCAGTTCGACAAGCGCCTCTGGTCCGAGGTTGGACATCGGAAGATTCTGGCGCTGATCATCCTCACGTTGTTTCTCACGTTGCTGTCGGTCGCGGGGATGGAAGTCAGCGTGACGCTGCATGCGCGCGATCGCTTTCAATTCACGCCGAAGCAACTCGCATGGTTCTTCCTTTTCATGGGCGCGATCGTCGCGGTGATTCAGGGCGGACTCATCGGCCGCATGGCTCGCGCACTCGGCGAACGGACGCTCGTAGCGATCGGCACGGCGTCGTTCACGATCGGACTCGTGATGGCCCCCGGGGTTTATCGCGTATCGCTGCTCTATGTCGTTGCGTTCTTCTTCGCGATCGGGCAGGGACTCTGCTATCCATCGCTCACATCGATGGTGACGAGAGTGACGAGACCGGAAGAGACCGGAAGTATGCTCGGCATCGCTGCAGCCGTCGGCTCGCTGGCGCGATTCCTCGGTCCTATCGTGATGGGAGCTCTGTACGACATGTCGAAGGCACAGGGCGCATTCTTCGGTGGCGCTGTATTGACGGCGGCGGGATTTTGTCTCGCGCTTGCGATGCGGCGGCTGCCGCTTCCTGCGGAGGTTTGATTGTCGATTCTGAAAGTAGCGCGTCTCGGTCATCCCGTGCTCCGCGAGCGCGCGGTCGATGTCGAGATCAAGGACATCAAGGCGGGAAAGTTTCAGTCGCTCATCGACGACATGATCGAAACGATGCATGCATACGATGGCGTCGGGCTTGCCGGACCGCAGATTCATCTACCGCTGCGGGTGTTCGTGTTCGAAGTGCCGGAGCGTGCGGCGAAGCGCAGGAACGTGCAGCAGGTCGGTACTGGCGTCTTCTTCAACGCTACGTACGAGCCAGTCGGTGAGGCGAAGATCACAGACTGGGAAGGATGTCTCAGCGTCCCGTTTCTCGGTGGTGAGGTCCCGCGGCATCGCAAGGTGCGGCTCAAAGGCATCGATCACGAGGGAAACGAAGCGGAAGTCGTCATGGAAGGGTTCACCGCGCGCATCTTTCAGCATGAGGTCGACCATACGGATGGGCACGTCTACCTCGACCGGATGCCCGACCTCACCACCCTCGGCTACACCATCACGTTGTAACGCGGCGAACTGTTTGGCGCCTTTTTGACGCGCCACCAGACGCCCGGCTGATGGAGCCGCTCCTACATTGAATTGCACAAAGCGCAAGGGATTCTCCCCCGGTCAGCGCGTTGTGAGAGAGAACGAGCAGGCGGGCGGTGTCGACGAACACCGCCCGCCTGACTTGTTTTTGGGCGAGAACCGTCATCCTGAGGCGCGAAGACGCCGAAGGACCCCCTGCAGAAATGAGGGGGTCCTTCGCTTCGCTCAGGATGACGGGGTGTCGGGCCTTCCCAGCCAGAGCCACGCGATGTAATCCGTCAGGGGAGGAACACTGCCGAGCTCGCGCAGTCGCATGTTGACCTGGCCGCGGTGATAGCCGCTGTGCATGGCCACCTGCATCATGGTTTCACCGAGTTGCACCGGACGCGCTTCTTTTCCGCCCGTCAATTCGAGCACTCGCTCGGCCCAGGGAATCGGAACGATCTCGCCAAGCGCTGCCTCGCCGATTCCCTCCATGAACGAGTGTGCTTCTGCGTGATACTCGCTGGCCCACGCCGCGATGTCGGAGAGGCTCGTAAACGATGAGAGCTCGCGAAGAGCAAACGGGGTTCGCGTCCAGAGATGAAGAAACGCGCGCTGGACGAGGTGAAGGTGATGGAGCTTTTCACGAACGCGCGCATCTTCGCGCGCGAGAGGGGAGTCCATTGCAGCCTGCAGCACGAGCCGATCAGCCCACGTCATGTGAGCGAACAGGTCTCTCAGCATCGTGAGCTGTGACATCAGATGTCGAGGAGGAATCGCTCCGGATCGGCGAACGTCGCGTCGTACTCGGCCTGGAGATCGGTCTTGTGTTTCCACTCCATCTCGGCGAGCTCCATGAAGAGCCGGCCGAGCTCAGTGTTGGGAACGCGCTCTGCCATGAAGCGATAGTAGCTTTCCGAGTCACGCTCGCGCTCGAGAGCGAGCTTGAGTGCGCGGCCCATGTCGAGATTGGAGATGTCGTACGGAAGCTCGACGCTGACGGGCTCGGGCTCGGGCGGCGCATTGCCGATGACCTCGCGATAGCGGCGCTCGAGGCGTGCACGATGCAGCAGCTCGTTATCGGAGAGTTGCAGCATGCGACGACGCACCTCGGGCGACCCGGCGCGCTCAGCCATCTTCTGATAGTAGAGCCGCGTCTCCACTTCGGAATGAATCGCATTCCGCAGGACCTCTTCAACGGTCGTCTCGAGCGGTTTCATCGCGGGGGACCCGAAAGGATTATACGGCGCGTGGCCGCGGAATCACTGATCTCCGCGGTAGACGTCCGGATTCGGCTTGCTGTCATCCTCGAAAGGTGCAGTGCGAATCGGCTGCCCGAGTCCCGTACCGCCGGCCCAGCCCTGCTTCTTCATCTCGCCGTAGTACGGACGCCAGCCCATCGGACCGACAGGGAAGTTGGGCGGAACGACGAGATCGCGCAGGCCAACGACGGAACGCGCACGCGTATCGATCGCCATCTCGTAGTCGCGAGTCATATAGATCGCGTCCTCGGGGCAGGCGTCGACGCAGTAGCCGCAGAAGATGCAACGGAGGAGATCGATCTCGTAGCGAGCGGGGAACTTCTCGCGTGTACGCTCGTCTTCGCCGGCTTCGATCGTGATGCACTCGGCAGGGCAGGCGGTCGAGCACATGAAGCAGGCGACGCAACGCGTCGTGCCGTCTTCACGTGAGGTGAGGATGTGGCGGCCGCGGAAGCGCTCGGAGTAGACGCGCTTGATCTCCGGGTAGGAGATGATCGGAAGGCCCTTGATGTTGAAGAGATTCTTCACGAGGTGCCGCAGGGTGATGAGCATCCCCTTGAGGACCTGCGGGATGTAGAGACGGTCGCTGAGCGAGAGCGGCGCGCGCTCGACTCTCACGACTCCGGGTGCTATGCGGGTGATGGCCATGTTTAGCGATCCAACTCTCCGGCGACGATGTTCAACGAGCCGAGTCCGGCAATGGCATCGGGAATCGTCTGCCCGGTAATCATCTGCGGAAAGGCTTCGAAGAGCGGGAAACAGGGCGGACGTACGCGTACGCGATATGGATTTTTCGTTCCATCCGAGACGACGTAGAAGCCGAGCTCTCCGTTCCCTCCTTCGACCTGGAAGTAGGCCTCGCCGACCGGTGGCTGAATGCCGTGCATGATCAGTTTGAAGTGATAGATCAGCGACTCCATCTCGTTGTAGACCCGTTCCTTCGGCGGAAGTGCCACGTATGGATTATCGACGATCACCGGACCAGCAGGCAGTCCGCGATTGATCGCCTGCTGCAGGATTCGCAACGATTGCCGCATTTCCTCCAGCCGCACGAGGAAGCGCGCGTACGTATCGCCACCTTCGGCGACCGGCACGTCCCAGTCGTAGGTCTCGTATCCGAGATAAGGCGAGGCCTTGCGGACGTCATAAGGAACTCCCACGGCGCGAAGGCAGGGACCCGTGAAGCCGTAGGCGAGTGCGTCTTCCTGCGAGATGGGAGAGACACCGACGACGCGGTCGAGGAAGATCTTGTTTTTCAGGATCAGCTTCTCGACGTCGTCGATGAACTTCGGCAACGTGTTGACCAGATGCTGAGACTTGCGGAGAAAGTCCTCCGGAGCATCGACAGCCAATCCTCCGATGCGTGTGTAGGTAGGGAGCAGCCGCGCTCCGCAGCATGATTCGACGAGACCGAGGATTTCTTCCCGGGGCTGGAAGAGATACCAGAAATTGGTCAGCGCACCCATGTCGACGAGATTCGCGCCGATGCAGATGATGTGATCGGAGAGCCGCATGAACTCCGAGAGCATCAGGCGGATGTGCTGAGCGCGGGGCGGCGCTTCGATGCCCAGCATCTTCTCGATCGTCATGCAATAGCCGACGTTGTTGATGATGGCCGAGCAATAGTTGAGGCGATCGGTGTAGGGGATGACCTGCTGATAGGTATGCGTCTCCGCCATCTTCTCGAAGCAGCGATGCAGGTAGCCGATCTCGGCATCCGCGCCGATGATCGTCTCGCCATCGAGTGTGACGACGATGCGCAGCGTGCCATGCGTCGCCGGATGCGACGGGCCGAGGTTCAGAGTGACGCGCTCGAAATCGGTGTCTTCGTTCTCGAAACGCGGATCGACAGTCGGAAGGAGTTTGGCGACGCCCTGCTCGGTCAGCAACCAGCGCTGCGCTGCGTCGTAGTCCTTACGCAGAGGATGGCCCTGGAACATCTCGTGACAGAGGATGCGGCGCAGATTCGGATGTCCAGCGAACTTCACGCCGTACATGTCGAACACTTCGCGCTCGTACCAGTCGTAGCCCTTGAAGACCTTCACCGACGAGGGAACGGCTTCGTCCTCGGCGACCCGGACCTTGAGGCGAACGCGTTCGTTAGTCTTCAGGGAGTAGAGCTGATAAACGATGTCGAAGCGGCCGCTGTCGTGGCGCTGAGGATAATCGACCCCGAAGAGATCCAGAGGGATCGTGAAGCCGTCGTTCTTCAGGGTTGTGAGGACGTCGAGGATCGCGTTCTTGTCGACGACGAACGTCGGCATGTCCTGGCCGCGCTCCTGCTGCAGCGCGTTGTTAGAGACCTTCGCCGCGATTTCCTCGCCGCGCGTGTCGGCCTGCGCCGCGTTCGCCGGAACGTAGGGATCGCGGTTGGTCGGTGCAGGTCCGGTGTAAGGGATCGCGGAGAACTTGGTGAGTGTGCTCATGATCGTGGTTTCGTGGTTTCGCGGGCTCGAGGTTTCGCGGCTTGTTCACCGCGCGACCGCGCAACCGCGTAACCCTCTTTCGTCACCCTCGCTTGATCTCTCCACGCTCGATTTTGTCTTTGAGTTTCAGGATCCCATACATGAGGCCATCGGGGGTCGGCGGACAGCCGGGAACCCAGATATCGACAGGGACTACTTCGTCGATGCCCTGCATGACGTGATAGACGCGATAGAAGCCGCCCGATGTCGCGCAGGCGCCCATGGCCAGCACGTACTTCGGCTCGGGCATCTGATCGTAGATCTTCTTGAGGACGGGACCCATCTTGTCGACGATCGTGCCGGCCACGATCATGAGATCGGCCTGGCGCGGCGAGAAGCGGACGACTTCGGCTCCAAAGCGCGCGACATCGTAATGCGAGGAGACCATCGACATGAATTCGATGGCGCAGCAGGCTGTGCCGAAGGGAAGCGGCCAGAGCGAGTTACCGCGCGCCCAGTTCACCATCGTTTCGAGCTTGGTGGTGAGATAGGTGCCCCCGGCGAGGTCTTCGGTCTCGCGCGAGGTCTCTCCGGGAAGGGTAATCAGACCCTTTTCGGGGCCCTCTCCTGGAGCGACGCCCGGCTTGCGGGGAATGATCGAGTCAGGTTGTTCAATCTTTTGAGCTGGCATAACTTGAATTCACGCGCTTGCCGCGGGTTGCGGCGGGAAGGCGGCGGCATTTTATGAACTTGAGAAACTTTTCACAAGGCGGGGCAGAGCGCCGTGATGGTCACTGGATCGTTGCCTGCCCGTCGAGTCCACGGGCGTAGTCTGGCAGCATGCGGGCGTCCGTGACTGCGATATTCATGATCGTCTCGCTCCGGCTATTCGGACAAAGTGCCGTAGTTGACGGCACCGCGTATCACCTTGTCTACGATAGGTCGCTGGGCGGAGACCAGAGGATTCCGTTGTCCGGGGTGATCGTGACGTTAGTCCCGCATCAATCATCACTTTCCGCGCGAATGGAGCGAACGACGACGACCGATGATTACGGCCGGTTTGCATTTCTCGGTGTGAGTCCCGGGAGCGATTACGCAATCGTCGCAGAGGGTCGCGATTTTCCCCGACAGATCCGCATACTTACGCGCATCTGGAGCGGCGAAAGCCGCCACCTGGAAGTTGTGATGGCTCCTCAATACGCTGGCTGCCCGGGAGCCGGGATGTATGAATCAGTGAATCCTCTTCCCGCCGCCTTTCTGTTTCCAGCACTGGTCCCACCTCGCTATCCGGTGTGTGAGTGATGATCGAACTGCGAAAGATGCTTCTCGCGTGCATTCTGACCGCTGGCATTTCACTCGCCGCCCACGCGCAAAGTACGACGCTCGCGGGACGGGTCGTCATCGGTGATGACCGAGGTGCATTACCGGGAGTGACGGTGACGTTGACTTCCCCTCGATTGGAGAGGGCGACGACCACGGATGACTGGGGCCGCTTCGCGTTTCTCGGCGTTCCTCCAGGCGACGACTACGTGATCCGGTTCGAGCTACCGGGATTGCAGAACCTGATCAGCAATCTTGCGTCCTTCCGCGTGGGTGAGCGGAAACGCGTGGAAGCGACGATGTCTTTGAGTTTCACTTGCGCGAGCGAAGGTCATATCGAGGAGTCTTTTCAACCTGAGCCGGCCTCGTTTTCGTTTCCGCCGCTCAAGCCGCCACAACATGGCGTTTGTCTTTAGAGCTTCTGAGCGAAGAACGATTCCAGGCGATCGGCGACTCGATCCGATCGCCACTGTTCGGCGACTTCGCGGCCGCGCTGACGCAACCGCTCGCGTAGATCCTCGTCGCCGAGCATCTCGATGAGTCTCTCGCCCAGCTCGACGGGATTCCGTTCCGGTGCGAAGAGCGCATAGTCGCGCTTCTCATCCCAGGAGAGGTAGGACGGGATTTCCGTCAGGATGACCGGCACTCCCGACGCCATCGCCTCGGCGGCGGGCAAGCCGAATCCTTCCTGATGGTGATTCGGCGCGATCAGTACATCGCAGGAGTGCAGCAGCCGCGTCATCTCCGCAGTGTTCAGCGCGACATGAAACTCCTGCACGCTGTCGAGCGGCTCCTCGCGCGATGGCGCCCACGGCGAGACGCGAATCAGGTCGAACTTCTGATGGAACCAGCGCGCATGGGCTGCGGCGCCGTAGCCGTCAGGGATTCCTTTCATGTCGCCCTGCGCCTGTCCGGAAAGCAGAACGCGAAGCGGCTCGTGCTCGCGCGGTGTGCGCTCGCGATAGAGCTCATCGTCAACAACTTGACCAATCCAGGTCACGTCCTCGTGGAACTGACGGCAGATCTCGCTGAGATATTTCGAGACGACGAGCTTCGGGATCGGCAGTCGATACGCTGCGTCGATCTGATCCTTGAGCTCTGCATAGGCGGAGAAGGCGCCTTCATATCCCTGGCTGAGATGCACCGCGCGCTTCCCGGCCATCTCGTACGCCGCGGGGACCGTCGGCCAGAACGTCCCGACGACGAAGTCGTCGTCCTTCGCGCTGTAATCGAAAAAATTGTCGACGTAGACCCACTCCGCACGCGTGCCGCGCCAGGTGAGCGGCGACCCTTTCGTCACGATGCGAACGCGATGTCCGCGCGCGATCAGTGCATCCGCATGCGCGAGCAGAATCCGGATGCCACCGGAGAGCTCCGTGTCCTCCATGAGATAGACGATGTTCATGCGCGTCGAAAGACCAGGAGCCGATATCCGTACACACCCTGATCGTAGTGCGCGCGGTAGTTCACACCGCCGTCGATCAGCTCATCGATCTGCTTGTCGCTGAGTCCGAGATCAAGCACGAGCGCGGCCCGATACGACGGGAGCCGCCGGCGGAAGTAGTCGATGGTAGGGGCTGCCTTCGCCGAGAGATCCATTTCCTCGATCAGCGCGAAGCCGTGCGCAACAGCCTGTTCCAGAAAGGCTGCGAGTGAGTGCAGCGTTCCGCCAGGCTTGAGTGAGAACTCGTCGAGAACGATCACGTAGTCGCGCGCGAGCTCACTCATGCGCAGCCACAGCTGATCCGCAGGGATGTACTGCGACGATTCCTGAAAGACGACGACATCGAAGGGGCGATCCGAGGAAAATGTTTCGAGAGGCGACTGGACGATGCGGAGATTGGCGCCATGACGCTTGCGTGCGAACGCGATCTGCTTGTCGTCGGGCGTGATTCCTGTCGCGTCAAACCCCAGGCGCGTCAGTTCCGCGAGCGTGTCCGCGAGTCCGATGCCGACCTCGAGAAGTGTTGCCGGCGGCTTCGGCAGGCGAGAGAGGAGCAGATCCGTCGAGCGCCGCTGCGCAATCGCAATCGAATCGTCCGCGTTCTCGAACAGCCCGTAATGCAAAGCCGCGACGCCGCCTTCTTCGAGCGTGAGGACGTGCATGAACACGTTCAGCGGATAGTAAAAGTCGCGATAGGGCAGTGATGAGGCGGACATGCGGTCGCGCATCATACAAGGTGTGTGGGGTTCTCGGGTCGAATCGGCTGGTGCTGCACGAGTCCATAATGCAGGGCCGCAACGCGTCCTTCGTCGAGCGTGAGGACGTGCCGGAAGACGTTCCAATGAATAGTCAAAGTCTCGATATGGAAGCGCCGGTTGGAGCGCGCATCGTATTCGCTGAGGTGGCGATTGGCGTGGCGATTACGGTCGCGGCGTTCCTGCTCTATCGCAAGATCGTGCGACTGTGGTGGACATGGGATGACGCGTACCTGCTGCACATCGCAATCGTTCGCTCGGCGCGTGAGCACTGGCTCGCCCGCTCCTTGTGGCAATCGATGCCGCAACGGCTGTTCACGCCGTTGCTGACGGCGTCGTATGACGCCGAGCTGTCGTCGTTCGGATTCGATGCGCGGAGTTTCTACACGGTTCATCTCGCCGAGCTCGTGCTGCTCGCGCTGATGATGTATGCCACGCTTCGGCAATGGCTCGATCGCGCTGCCGCGGCGAGTGGGGCGCTGCTTCTCATATTCGGTACGCCGCTCTGCAGTATCGCAACG